>JGI24138J36424_10000420_pt1 | contig 13218 bp, 11 predicted proteins | sample BarGraNGADG00312_2_FD_36424 | JGI IMG/M metagenome (IMG submission 36424) | reverse complement strand
TTGGTGTAGGCGTGGATGGTCGTCATCAGGCCACGCTCGATGCCGAACGCGTCATCGATGACCTTGGCCATCGGCGCGAGGCAGTTCGTCGTGCACGAGGCGTTGGAGATGATGTGGTCCGTCGCCGGGTCGTAGTCCTGGTGGTTGACGCCCATCACGATGGTGATGTCCTCGCCCTTGGCAGGCGCGGAGATGATGACCTTCTTGGCGCCTGCGGTGATGTGCTTGCCACAGCTCTCGGCGTCCTTGAAGAAGCCCGTGGACTCGAGGACGACGTCGGCGCCGAGCTTGGCCCAGGGCAGGTTGGCCGGGTCGCGCTCTGCGAAGACGGGGAAGGTGCCGATGCCATCGACGGTGATCTCGTTGTCTCCGGCAATGACGTCCTTGCCGAGTCGACCGAGGATGCTGTCGTACTTGAGCAGATGCGCAAGAGTCTTCGTATCGGTCAGGTCGTTTACCCCGACGATCTCGATGTCTGCGCCGGAAGCCTGCACGGCACGGTAGAAGTTGCGGCCGATGCGGCCAAAGCCATTGATACCAACGCGAATAGTCACGAGATGGAGCCTTCCTGGACGGGTCTTTCGGTGCGGCGTGACCACACCCGGATGACATCTTCGTCAAACCCAACCTTAGGGGATCCAACATGCGCGCCAAAACGCGGCCTCTTTGTCAGAGGTGAGCCGCAGACAGGCCAGCCAGTCGGACTCAGGCGTCCAGCATGTCGGCGGTGAGGTTGGCGTCCGTGCCGGCGATTCCCAGGTCACTCGCCCGCTTGTCCGCCATGGCCAGCAGCCGTCGGATCCGACCGGCCACCGCATCCTTGGTCATCTGAGGCTCAGCCAGCTGGCCGAGCTCCTCCAGACTGGCCTCCTTGTGCTCCAGACGCAGCTTACCGGCCTCGCACAGATGGTCCGGGACGCCGGTGCCCAGGATCTCCAGGGCGCGCTCGACCCGCGAGCCGGCCGCGACGGCAGCGCGCGCGGAGCGGCGCAGGTTGGCATCGTCGAAATTGGCCAGCCGGTTGGCGGTGGCCCGCACCTCGCGTCGCATCCGGCGCTCCTCCCAGGCCAGCACCGCGTCATGGGCGCCGAGTCTGGTCAGCATCGCGCCGATCGCGTCGCCGTCGCGGATGACGACGCGGTCCACGCCACGCACCTCGCGAGCCTTGGCCGGTAGGCCCAGCCGCCTTGCCGCACCCACCAGCGCGAGGGCGGCCTCGGGGCCAGGGCAGGTGATCTCGAGGGCAGCGGACCGACCGGGCTCGGTCAAGGATCCGTGAGCGAGAAACGCACCGCGCCAGGCGGACTCTGCGTCGCACACCGAGCCGCTGACCACCCGGGGTGGCAGGCCACGCACCGGACGACCGCGACCGTCGATCAGCCCGGTCTGACGGGCCAACGCCTCGCCGTCCTGAACAACCCCTACGACGTAGCGACTACCACGACGTAGTCCCCCGGCGGACAGCACAAGGATCTCGCTGCTGTGGCCGTAGACGTCAGAAAGATCCTTGCGCAGTCTGCGTGCCGCCGCGGCAGTATCCAGCTCGGCCTCGACCACGATCCGACCCCCGACGATGTGCAGCCCCCCGGCGAACCGCAGCGTCGTCGCCACCTCAGCCTTGCGGCAGCAGGGCTTGGTCACAGTGAGCCGGCTCAATTCGTCCTTGACCCTTGCCGTCATCGCCATACGCGCCATACTGCCACCTGGTCGCAACTCAGGAGCCTGCCAAGGTCAAGGGATCTCAGCGGATGATGTCACGGTATGCCGCGGCCAGACGGAGCGAGTCGTGCTGGCCCCGGCGCTCGCGGTCTCCCACGCTGGCGAGGACCAGCTCCGCCCCCATGTCCCCGGCGACCCGCCGAAGCAGCGCCTCGTCACCGACGACGTCGGGGTCGGCGAGCACCACGTCCAGACGTAGCTCGGGAGCATGTGCGGCCAGGACCTCAAGATGATTCTTCGCCGAGAAGCCAACAGTCTCAACGGTATTCATCACGAGGTTGAGTGTGAGGACCCGCTTTGCGGAAGTGTTGACGAGCGCGTCGTGGATACCCGGAACCAGCAGGTGCGGAATGACGGAGGTGAACCAGGAACCGGGCCCCAGGATCACCCAGTCCGCGGCTTGGATGGCCGCCACCGCTTCGTCGCACGCGGGCGGCTCCTGCGGGTTGAGCCGCACCGACAGAACCCGCCCCCTGGTCGTGGCGACCGCCGCCTGGCCAAGAACCGAAGTGATCTCGAAGGGATGATCCGGGTCGGCACCCATGACGTTGGCCTCGATGTTGAGCGGCACCGAGGCCATCGGCAGCACCCGCCCGCGAGCGTTGAGCAACCGGCCGACCAGATCCAGACCGCCGACAGTGTCCCCGAGCAGGTCCCACAGCGAGACGATGAGCAGGTTGCCCACCGCGTGCCCAGCAAGCTGACCGTCGCCCGCGAACCGGTGCTGAAGCACGTCCCGCCACTGAAGGCCCCATTCCGTGTCGTCGCAGAGCGCGGCCAGCGCCATTCTCAGGTCGCCGGGCGGGAGCACGCCGAACTCGTCACGCAGCCGTCCACTGGAGCCGCCATCGTCGGCAACCGTCACCACAGCCGTGATCCGGTCGGTGAGCAGCCGAAGCGCCGTGAGGGAGGCGGCAAGACCGTGTCCGCCACCAAGGGCCACCACGACCGGGCTGGTCACTCGCGGCCCAGATCGCGGTGAACCAGGATCGTGGCAACGTCCTCGCCGCTCAACCTCTCCGCGAGTGCCTCGGCAACCGCCACCGAGCGATGCTTGCCGCCGGTACACCCCACGGACAGGGTGATGTAGCGCCTTCCCTCACGCTGGTAGCCGACAATCATCGGCTGCATCAGGTCGACGACGCGGTCGACGAACTCCCCCGCCCCCCGCTTGTTCATGACGTATGCGGACACCGCCGGATCCGTGCCGTTCTTGGACCGAAGCTCGGGGATCCAGAACGGGTTGGGCAGGAAGCGCATGTCGAAGACCAGGTCGGCATCCAGGGGGATGCCGTACTTGAAGCCGAAGGACATCACNGCGATGCGCAGTCGNGGACCATCGACACCGGCGAAGATCTGGGACACCTTGGCCGACAGCTGGTGCACATTCAGGCCGGAGGTGTCGATCACGACGTCAGCCTCGGAGCGCAGGTCCCCCAACAGCTCGCGTTCCTGGATGATGCTGTCCAGCATCCTTCCCTGGCCCTGCAGGGGGTGCGGCCTACGCACGCTCTCAAAACGTCGGACCAGGGCCTCGTCGGTGGCATCGACGAAGATCACCCTCGGCGCCCAGCCCATCCCTCGCAAGGAATGCAGCGCATCACGGAAAGCGGTGAAGAAGGTACGACTGCGGACGTCGATCACCGCCGCGACCTTGGTGACACCCTCACCGGAGGCCTGAGCTGCCAATGTTGCCATCGGAAGGATCAGCTGCGGCGGAAGGTTGTCGACGACATACCAGCCGATGTCCTCGAGCACGTTGGCTGCGGTGCTGCGACCGGCGCCACTCATGCCGGTGAGGATGACCAGCTCAGTCGCGTCGGGGTCGGTGGCCGGCCCCGAACCGCTTGCAGACGCTACGGTCTTCGGGCCGGGAGAGGCGGTTGTCATCGCTGTCCTCGCTGTAAGTCGGCACGCTGTCTAGTCAAGTATCTCGCCGGTGGTCACGTTGACATCCGGTGCAGTCTGGGTCGCCTGGTGGTGCAGTGTCACATGAATCGTGGCACCAAGAGCGGTACCGATGCCGGGCACCTCACGAATCTGCTCCACCGAGGCCTCTTTGAGCCGCTTGACCGAGCCGAAGTGCCGCAACAGCGCCTTACGCCGGATTTCGCCCAGCCCCGGGATGTCATCCAGCACACTGGCGATCATGGCCTTTGAGCGCCGCTGACGATGGAACATGATGGCGAACCGGTGGGCTTCGTCCCGCACTCTCTGCAGGAGGTACAGACCCTCACTGGTGCGCGGAAGGATCACCGGGAACTCGCTACCAGGGATCCAGACCTCCTCGAGACGCTTGGCCAGACCGACCAGGGCTACGTCATCGATCCCCAGCTCCGCCAACGCTGCTCGAGCGGCGTTGACCTGGGGAAGCCCACCGTCGACGACGACCAGACCGGGTGGGTAGGCGAACCGTCGCGGTCGGCCGGTGTCAGGATCGACTGCCATGCCCTCGATGTCGCCCGCCTCGACGCGGTCGTCGAGATAGCGCTTGAATCTGCGGGTGAGCACCTCATGCATGGCCGCCGTGTCGTCGATCTGCGGATCGGCCTCCCCCGTCGGCCCCAGGGCTGCCTTGACGATGAACCGGCGGTACTCAGCCTTGCGCGGCAGCCCATCCTCGAAGACCACCATGGAGGCCACGACATTGGTGCCCTGCACATGGCTGACATCGAAACATTCAATCCGCAGCGGCGCACTGGGCAGATCGAGTCCGTCCTGGAGCTCCTGCAGCGCCAGGCTGCGGGCCGTGAGGTCCCCCGCCCGGGCCACCTTGTGACGAACCAGCGACTGCTCCGCATTGCGCCTGACCGTCTCCATCAACGCACGCTTGTCACCGCGTTTGGGAACCCTCAGGTCGACCTGGGCGCCGCGCAGCCTGCTGAGCCACTCCCCCATGTGCACGGGATCCGGCGGCAGGACGGGGACCAGGACCTCACGCGGCACTCCCTCGGGCGACTCACCTCCATAAACCTGTTGGAGCAGGTGCTCGACGACCGATGACAGCTCCGTGGCATCCTCCGACCCGCGCTCGGCCACCCAGCCACGCTGACCCCGAACACGCCCGCCTCGAACGTGGAAGACCTGGACCGCAGCCTCGAGCTCATCGTCGGCGAGGGCGAACACATCGGCATCGGTCGCATCGGCCAGGACCACGGCCGACTTCTCGAGTGCGCTGGTNAGCGCTCCGAGGTCGTCGCGCAGCCGGGCCGCCTGTTCGTAGTCGAGCTCGGCGGCAGCGGCNTTCATCCGTGCCTCNAGACGCTTCACGAACTTGCCGGTGTTGCCTGCCATGAAGTCGCAGAAGTCCTCGGCAATNGCGCGGTGCTCATCGGCNCTGACCCGCTCGACGCAAGGGGCCGAGCACTTGTCGATGTAGCCGAGCAGGCACGGNCGACCGACCTGACCGGCACGTCTGAAGACACCACTGCTGCAGGTGCGCACGGGGAACACACGCAGCAGCTGGTCGAGCGTCTCGCGGATCGCCCACGCNTGGGCATAGGGACCGAAGTATCGCGTCCCCTTNCGNTTGGCNCCNCGCATCACCTGNGCGCGNGGGAACTNCTCACCCANNGTNACNGCGAGGTAGGGGTAGGACTTGTCGTCGCGGTACTTGACGTTGAAGCGNGGGTCGAACTCCTTGATCCAGGAGTACTCCAGCTGNAGCGCCTCGACCTCNTTGGNCACGACNGTCCACTCGACGCTGGCNCCNGTNGTGACCATNGANCGGGTGCGCGGGTGAAGCGCCGAGAGNTCCTGGAAGTAGGACGAGAGCCGCGAGCGCAGCGAGTTGGCCTTGCCGACATAGATGACGCGGCCATCGGCATCGCGGAAGCGATAGACGCCGGGGTCGACCGGGATCTCCCCCGGTCCGGGGCGGTATGTCGAAGGGTCGGCCACAACATCACTCTATGAGGGTGGGGGCGACCTGTCCCTGACCCTCTGCAGTGAAAGCCAGGCAGTCAGTCAGGAGATCGTGATCGAGCCACCGCTGACCGTGACGGTCTTGCTCGGCAGCGGCGCGGGGGCCGGACCACCGGTGACCTGACCCGTGGCCATGTCGTACGTGCTTCCGTGGCAGGGGCAGGTAATGGTCCCGTTGGCTACGCCGGCCACCGTGCAGCCCATGTGGGTGCAGACAGCGCTGAAGGCCTTGAACTCCCCGGCCTTGGGCTGGGTCACCACGATCTTTGCTGCGTCGAAGACCTTGCCGCCCCCCACCGGGATGTCGGCGACCTTGAACACGTCCTTCGCCGGGCCCGCAGAACTGGTCTTGTCACTTCCGCCACCGCACGCCGCGAGAGTCACTGCGCCCGTGACGCCGACGACAACGGTGCCGATGACCGTACGGCGGCCAATGGCCTTTGTCGGGTCGCTGGCGGTGAAGAGATGGTCAGGTTGGCTCACTAAGTCCTCCAGTCGTATTTCAGGGGCCTGGTTACCCGGGCGCCAACGCACCCACCGTGATCCTGGTTCCCCTTCTCCTGCTCTTGATACAACGACTCTGCAGCGCGCTGATCACGACCCTGCAAGACGAATGCGTGAGTTCCCTCACACGAACCAAGATCACGGCTTCTTGGGTACGAACTGGCTGGGTTGCACGTTGACGGTGCTCTTCTTGGCTGCTGTCTTCCGTACTGCTGTCTTCCGTACTGCTGTCTTCCGTACTGCTGTCTTGGTGACCGCACTCTTGGTGACCGCCAGCGCCTGTACGACCGACGAGGCAACCTTGGCCCCGGTCGTATGGCTCGCCGCGCGCGAGCCGCGGGCGAGGACCGGCGCAAGGAACTGCCCGGTATAGCTCTCCTCGACCAGTGCGACCTGCTCCGGTGTCCCCTGCGCGATCACCCGACCTCCGCCGTTGCCGCCCTCGGGGCCCAGGTCCACGATCCAGTCGGCGCTCTTGATGACGTCAAGGTTGTGCTCGATGACGATGACGGTGTTGCCCTTGTCGACCAGGCCCTGCAGCACCCCGAGCAGCTTGTTGATGTCCTGGAAGTGAAGGCCCGTCGTCGGCTCGTCCAGGACGTAGATCGTCCGGCCGGTCGACCGCTTCTGTAGCTCGGTCGAGAGCTTGACGCGCTGAGCCTCACCACCGGACAGTGTGGGCGCCGGTTGACCGAGCCTGACGTAGCCGAGGCCGACGTCCACGAGAGTGCGCAGGTGGCGCGAGATGGCTGGAACCGCCGCGAAGAAGTCGGCTGCCTCCTCGATCGGCATGTCCAGAACGTCGCTGATCGTCTTGCCCTTAAAATGTACTTCCAGCGTCTCACGGTTGTAGCGCGCACCGTGGCAGACCTCGCATGGCACATAGACGTCCGGCAGGAAGTTCATCTCGATCTTGATCGTGCCGTCGCCGGAGCAGTTGTCGCACCGACCGCCCTTGACGTTGAACGAGAAGCGTCCGGGCAGGTAGCCGCGAATCTTGGCTTCGGTCGTCTCTGCGAACAGCTTGCGCATGTGGTTGAATACGCCGGTGTATGTCGCGGGGTTGCTCCGCGGGGTCCGTCCGATCGGCCCCTGGTCGACGTGTACGACCTTGTCGAGGTGCTCCAGCCCCTGAACGGTCTTGTGCCGACCGGGCACCTGCCGCGCGCCGTTGAGCTTGTTGGCAAGAACCATATAGAGGATGTCGTTGACCAGTGTCGACTTGCCGGAGCCCGAGACCCCTGTGACAGCGACGAGATTGTTCAACGGAAAGCTGACATCCACGTCATAGAGGTTGTGCTCCCGAGCCCCGACCACGGTGACCACACGCCCGTCCTGCGGGCGCCTGACCGCAGGGATGGGGATCTCACGGCGACCCGAGAGATACGCACCGGTGATGGAGTCAGGGTGGTTGAGCAGGTCCGCGACCGAGCCTGAGTGAACGACGTTGCCGCCGTGCTCACCCGCTCCCGGACCGATGTCCACGACCCAGTCGGCGGTGGTGATGGTGTCCTGGTCGTGCTCGACGACGATGACCGTGTTGCCCAGATCCCGCAGTCGGGTCAGGGTCTCGATCAGTCGGTGGTTGTCACGCTGGTGCAGACCGATCGACGGCTCGTCCAGAACGTACAGAACACCGACCAGCCCAGAGCCGATCTGCGTGGCCAGCCGGATGCGCTGCGCCTCGCCACCGGACAGGGTCCCGGCGGGACGGTCCAGCGAGAGGTAGTCCAGTCCGACGTCGAGCAGGAAGCCCAGCCGAGCCTCTATCTCCTTGATGACCCGCTCGGCGATCTGACGCTCCCGTGAGGTGAAGTCGACCTCGGCCAGGAACTTGGCACAGTCGGCGATCGCGAGCCCGCAGATCTGGGAGATGCTCTGACCACCGACCTGGACGGCCAGTGACTCAGGCTTGAGCCTTGCCCCACCACACTGCGGGCAGGGCACCTCTCGCATGTAGCCCTCATACCGCTCGCGCGACCATTCGGAGTCGGTCTCGGCGTGCCGCCGTTTGACGAACGGCACCACACCCTCGAATCCCGTGGTGTAGGAACGGTCCCGACCGAAGCGGTTGCGGTACTTGACGTGGACCTTGTAGTCCTGACCGTGCATGATCGACTCGCGCGCCCGGTCCGGCAAGGCATGCCACGGCATGTCCAAGGAGAACTTCAGGTCCTCACCCAGCGCGGTCAGGAGCCGCAGGAAATACTCCGCCGAACCTGATCCCTGAGCCCATGGTGCAATGGCACCCTGGTTGATCGACAGATCCTCGTTGGGGATCAACAAATCGGGGTCAACCTCAAGCTCGACGCCCAGACCGGTGCACTTGGTGCAGGCGCCGAACGGTGAGTTGAACGAGAACGAGCGCGGCTCGACCTCGTCCATGGCCAAGGGGTGGTCGTTGGGGCAGGCCATCCTCTCGGAGTACCGGCGTTCGCGCCCAGCATCCTTGGGGTCCAGNTCCACAAAATCGACGACCAGGACGCCGGATGCCAGACCGAGCGCGGTCTCCACCGAGTCGGTCAACCGACGTTTGGCGCCCTTGTCATCGCCCTTGGCGACAAGGCGGTCGATGACGACCTCGATGGTGTGCTTCTTCTGCTTCTCCAGGGTGGGTGCCTCGGTCAGCGAGATGACCTCACCGTCGACCCGAGCGCGCGAGAAGCCCTTGGTCTGGAGCTCGCTGAACAAGTCCACATATTCGCCCTTGCGAGCCTGCACCACAGGCGCCAGCACCTGGAAACGGGTGCGCTCGGGCAGCTCCGACAGCCGGTCGACGATCTGCTGGGGGCTCTGACGGGTGACCGGCTGGCCGCACGCCGGGCAGTGCGGCCGTCCCGCCCGCGCAAAAAGCAGCCGCAGGTAGTCGTAGACCTCGGTGATCGTGCCGACGGTCGAGCGGGGGTTGCGGTTGGTTGACTTCTGGTCGATCGAGACCGCCGGCGACAGACCCTCGATGAAGTCGACATCAGGCTTGTCCATCTGCCCGAGGAACTGGCGCGCATAGGCACTGAGCGACTCGACGTATCGGCGCTGGCCCTCGGCGAAGATCGTGTCGAAGGCCAAGGACGACTTGCCCGACCCGGAGAGCCCGGTGAAGACGATGAGGCTGTTCCGCGGCAGGTCAACGGAGATGTTGCGCAGGTTGTGCTCACGCGCCCCGCGCACGATAAGGCGGTCATGTGACACGAGGCGGTCATGTGCCACAAGGCGGTCTTGTACTACGGGGCGGTCATGCCAATCTGTGAATGTGGCAGGTGGGGCAGGGCTGGTGGTCACTTCATGCACGTCGTAATGGTATGTGCACGCACCGACAACACGGCATACGGTGTGGTTATGGCTCTGCCCATTGAGGACTACGCGGTACTCGGCGACATGGACACCGCGGCACTGGTTCGACTCTCCGGCCTGTTTTGCAGCACTGCTGGGAACCCGGGACAACGGCCATTGGCTGCTTGGGCCGCAAGGGCCGGCCAAGACCACACGCAGCTATCTCGGCAACAGCTTCGTCCTGGAGACCATCCATGAGACGCCCACCGGGATGGTCCGCGTCACCGACTACATGCCCCTGGGCCACGGCCGCGCCGACATCGTACGGCGGGTCGAAGGGTTCAAGGGAACCGTGCGCATGCGCCACGAGTGGGTGGTTCGGTTCGACTTCGGCAAGATCCGACCCTGGATCATGCGCCGCGCGGACAGCCCCGAGATCGGCGCCGGGGCGGTCATCTCGGCCATCGCTGGGCCAGACATGGTGGTGCTGCCCGGATCGCGTCTCCCCCATGCCGTCGGCACCCGGCATGAGGACGAGTTCGACGTCTCCGCGGGCCAGCGGATGACCTTCACCATGACCTGGTTCAGGTCGCATCAGAGCGCGCCGGCGCCACTGGGCGTGCACGAAGGCATCGAACAGACCGTTGCGCACTGGGAAGACTGGGCTGCGCGTTGCGACTACGGCGGACCCTATCGCGATGCCGTGGTGCGCTCGTTGCTCGTCCTGCGGGTCCTGACCGACGGTGAGACCGGAGGCATCGTGGCCGCTCCCACCACCTCCCTGCCCGAGCAGTTCGGTGGCTCTCGCAACTGGGACTACCGCTTCTGCTGGCTTCGCGATGCTTCGCTGACCCTCGAGGCGCTGCTGCAGTCCGGCTACCAGGAGGAGACCACGCTGTGGCGCAACTGGCTGCTGCGCGCCGTTGCCGGAGACCCCGAGGACATGCAGATCATGTATGCCGTCGACGGGTCCCGAAATCTGCCTGAGAAGGTGCTGAGCCATCTCGGGGGATACGAGGACTCGCGGCCCGTCCGGATCGGCAACGAGGCTGTCGGCCAGCTCCAGACGGACGTCCTGGGAGAGGTGATGCTTGCCTTGGACCTGGCCCGCCAGCAAGGCCTTGAAGACTCCCCCGAGTCATGGGCGCTGCAGCTCGCCCTGCTCCGGAACCTGCCGACCACTGGGCGGAACCGGACAACGGGCTGTGGGAGTTCCGACACCAGCTGCGCCACTTCACACACTCACGGGTCATGGTGTGGGTGGCCTTCGATCGCGCCATCAAGGCCGTCGAACAGCAGTGGCTTCAGGGACCGGTCCAGAAATGGCGCGAGCTGCGGAGCAACGTGTACGCGGAGGTGATGTCCAGCGGGTACAACGAGGAGAAGGGTTCTTTCACCCAGCACTACGACACGACAGAGGTGGACGCCTCACTTCTCCTCCTGCCCAGCGTCGGGTTCCTCCCCGCAGACGACCCCCGGTTCCTGGGAACGGTTCGCGCCGTCGAGCAGGAGCTCCTGCGCGACGGCCTGGTGCTGCGCTACCGCACCGACGCCGGCCTGGACGGCTTGCCCGGCGATGAGCATCCGTTCCTGGCCTGCTCCTTCTGGCTGGTCAGTGCCTATGCGATGACCGGACGTCTGCAGGAGGGACATGCCCTCATGCGCCGGCTGGTGGCCCTGGCCAACGACGTCGGTCTGTTGTCCGAGGAGTACGACCCGGTCGATGACCGCATGGTCGGCAACTTCCCGCAGGCCTTCTCTCACCTGGCGTTGATTCGCTCCGCCAACGCTCTCCAGGACGCCGAGAGAGCGCTCTCTGAGGCGGCGCCCTCCGAAGGACCAGCAAAGGGATGACCGTCCACTCACACCTGTCCGACAACCTGGTGCTGCTGGCTCACGAAACCAGTCTGCTGGTGCGGACCGCAGCGGGACTGGACGACGAGACCGTCCGGACGGCCAGCCTGTGCGAGGGGTGGACCCGTGCCCACGTGCTCTCACACATCGCCCGAAACGCGGATGCGTTGGGAAACCTGGTTGGGTGGGCCGTTACGGACACACCCGTTGCGATGTACGAGTCACCGCAGGCACGTGACGCCGACATCGTGGCCGGCTCCATGCGGACCGCCCAGGAGATCTTCACCGATCTCAAGGAGTCTGCAGCCCGGTTTGCCTCAGCGGCACCGGGTCTGGCAGGCCCACCGGAGCATCGCGAGGTCGAGATGCGAGCCGAGCGCAGAGTACTCGGGGGTCAGCTACCGACGTTGCGGTTGTTGGAGGTCGTGTTCCACCACGTCGACCTGAACGCCGGCTTCACGTTCGCCGACGCTGACCCGGGATTCGTCAGACGGGCGATCACCAATGCCGTCGAGCGGATCAAGAACAGCGATCAGGTGCCCGCGATATCCCTGCGCGGTGACAGCGGTGACACCTGGTCGTTCGGACACAGCGCCCAGGACGTCACCGGGACCAACGCCGCGCTGTTGCTCTGGCTCGCACGAGGCGATGACGCCGACGTCTCAAGCGAGGCCCCCCTGCCTGAACTGCGCAGCTGGGGCTGATCTGGGTGGATGTCCTCAGGCCAATGACAGGATGTGGCACATGACCTACACCGGCGACGTGGTTCCTGGTGGCCCCAGCGATCGACGTGACCTGCCGCGGCTGACGATCCGCAAGGCGTGCGTCGGGACGACGGCGAACAACGTCTATCTCCTGACGTGTGCCCGTACGGGCGCGCAGCTGCTCATCGACGCAGCGGACGATCCGCCGCGGATCATGTCGTTGCTGCGCGAGGGCGGTGGCAGACTGGACGTCATCGTGACGACGCACCAGCACTGGGACCACCACCGTGCACTGGCTCACGTTGTGGCGTCGACCAAGGCAAGAACGACTGCCGCAGGGGCGGCCGACGCGGACGCACTACCCGTCATGCCCACTCGACGCCTGTCACACGGCGACACGATCGAGTTCGGTGACATCACCCTGGACGTGATCCACCTTCGCGGGCACACGCCGGGATCGGTGGCGCTGGTGTACGACGATCCGCAGGGGCACACTCACCTCTGGGCCGGCGACTCCCTGTTTCCGGGCGGTATCGGCAACGTCCAAGAGGACCCCGAGCGTTTCGCCTCGTTGCTCGGTGATGTCCAGACCCGGATCTTCGACGTGTATGACGATGACACCTGGATCTATCCCGGCCACGGGGCGGACACCACGCTCGGCGCCGAACGCCCACATCTGCAGGAGTGGCGCGAGCGAGGCTGGTGAGTCTCACCACCGGACCGGACAGTCAGAGGAGATCACCATGACAACCCCATCGGGCACGACAAACGCAGCTGGGCGCGTCGCCGTCGGCCGCTTCGACACGGTCGTGTTCGACTGTCCTGATCCCCACGCTCTCGCCCAGTTCTACGCGGGTCTGCTCGGTCAGGAGATCGCCGACGACGGAGACGACTCGTGGCAGAGCCTGCGCGGCGACGGGTCAAGGGTCTCGCTGGCCTTTCAGCGCGCCACCGACTACGTGGCGCCCCATTGGCCGGACGGGCCGCCGCAGCAGCTGCACCTCGACCTGACGGTGGACGACTTCGTCACGGCGCACAGGGCAGCGATCGCCCTGGGCGCCACTGCCCTCTCGCCGCCGAGCGCGCCCGAGCCTGACAAGACCAGTGGATTCAGGGTCTATGCGGACCCGGCTGGTCATCCGTTCTGCCTGTGTCGCTGACCCCCAGGTCCCACGGGAATCGGCGGGTCCCCGCGCCTCTGCTGGTTCTGACGGCCATCGTCTCGGTCCAGTTCGGTGGGGCG
>JGI24138J36424_10000419_pt1 | contig 13226 bp, 15 predicted proteins | sample BarGraNGADG00312_2_FD_36424 | JGI IMG/M metagenome (IMG submission 36424) | reverse complement strand
CCTCCTGATGTTCGGCCTACGCAGTGTTGTGATTTCTTTGTCTGTCCTCGCTGATGGACTCTTTTTTTATTTTAGGTGATCGCAGCTGCGGAGGTCTGCAGAAATCACAACACTGCGGGGGCCTCCAGAGTGGTTGCAACCCCGTCGGAGAACAGAACTCGAGCAGCGGTGTGCCTGAATCTGTCCACAGCTGCGGTGAGGACTGAATGATGTGGCGTGGTGACAAGGTTTGGAGAATAGGGTGGCGGCAAGTGATTGAACTTCGGGGATTCCGTCGGAAAAGTCAGTTCGACCATCTTGTACCGCTTAAGAGCAGCGTTGTCGTGCTAGAGGGGGTAGTCCTTCAAATCCGCGCAGCAATGGCCCGGGATGTTCCTGGCCTGCTTGAGGACCTCGAGCGCTACGTTCTTTATCTGGAGGGGATCGCCGAACTGCTTGCGCTCGTTGGTCACGACCGCGACCGCGAGCTTGATCTGCTGGTCGGCCGAGACGGGCGCCTCCTTGAGCGCCTCCGGGCAGATGTCGGCCATCGTCTGGTCGAACCTGGAGGTGAGGCTCCCGAAGATCTGCTTTACCCTGAGCGGCACCGAGAGGATCACGAAGTCGTCCTCGCCCATGTAGCCGAGGAACTCCTCGTCGGCCTTGACGATGTCCCTCAGGATGTTGGCTAGACCCAGTATCAGCATGTCGCCGCGGTCTACCCCGAACTTATAGTTGACCNCGCGCAGGTTGCTGATGTCGATGTACATGAAGGCGAAGAACTTGCCGCGCCTCTCCAGGCGCTTGCGGGTCTCCTCGTAGATCTGGTGTTTTCCGGGGAGGTTCGTCAGCGGGTCGACCGCCATACCCTTCGCGGCCTTACAGAGCACCGACTTGATACGGGCGAACAGCTCCGCGTTGTCGAAGGGCTTGGCGAGGTAGTCGTCCGCCCCGCACTCGAAGCCCTTCACCACGTGCTGGGACTCATCCAGGGCGGTGAGCATGATCACGGGGATGTACTTCGTGCGGGGGTCGGCGCGCAGGCGCTGGCATATCTCCCAGCCGTCCACGTCGGGCATCATGATGTCGAGGATGATCACGTCCGGCTGGTCGACCACGGCGGAGACAAGGCCGGTCTCACCGCTCATCTCGGTGACAACGTCGTATCCCTCGATCTCAAGGTTGGTTTTCATTATCTGGAGCAGGTTGACCTCGTCGTCAACGACAAGGATTTTACGCTTAGTGATCTCTACCATAGCCCCTCACGAAGTCCATCCATTATCCCCACAGCGCATTCTATCACAGAGCCGCCGCCACGGAAGAGTGGGGGCGCTAGATCAGCCCGTGCTTCTCGAGCAGGACCTCGTCGGACAGCGTGGCGGCGGGGCGTCCGTCCGCGACCACGAGGCCCTTGTCCATGAGCACGACGCGGTCGCAGAGCTCTCGCGCCATCCCCAGGTCGTGCGTCACGATTATCTTGGTTCCCTCCAGCACCTTGATGAGCTCGAGGAATGCGCGGCGGCCTCGCGGGTCCATGTTGGCCACCGGCTCGTCCATCACCAGGACCTCGGGGTCCATCGCGAGCACGGTCGCAACCGATATCCTCTTCTTCTCGCCGAAGCTCATGTGGTGCGGGGAGCGCTGCTCCGAGCCTTCCATGCCCACCCAGGCGAGCGCGCGCGAGACGGCGTGGTCGACCCTCTCGGGGGACAGTCTCTGGTTCAGGGGTCCGAAGGCCACGTCCTCTCTCACGGTGGGGGAGAACAGCTGGTCGTCGGGGTCCTGGAACACCAGGCCGACGATGTCGCGCACCTTGCGCATGTTTTTCTTGTTCACCTCGATGCCCATGACCTCGACCTTGCCCGACGAACCCGTGAGGATGCCGTTGAAGTGAAGGGCGAGGGTGGACTTGCCGGCCCCGTTCGGGCCCATGATGGCCACGGTCTCGTTGCGCCTGATCTTGAGGTCGACCCCGCGCAGGGCCTTGGTCCCGTCGGGGTAGCTGTACTCGAGGTCGGTGACGCTGATGGCATACTCGCGCGCGAACGGGATCACTTCCACAGTACCACCAGCCTTCCGGCGAGAGCCGTTGCGGTGACGATGCCCATGAACGCCCAGTCAGGAGCGTGCATATGGGTCTCTTTCCACCGTGGGAACGAGCCGTCGAAGCCGCGTGCCAACATGGCCTGGTAGACCCTCTCGGCGCGCTCCTGGCTCCTGAGGAACAGCGAGGCGACCATGTGCCCGATCACTTTGATGTGCCAGAGCCAGCGGCCGCGGAAGTTGCGCGAGTCGCGCGCCCTCTTCATGCGCTCAGCCTCATCGATGATTATGAAGATATAGCGGTACATGAAGGCGGCGACCGTGGTGAAGAACTGCGGCACGTGCAGGCGCTCGAAGCCGTGCATGAGGTCCGCGAACTCGGTGGTGGATGACAGGAGTATCAGGCAGGAGACCGATATCAACGCCTTGGCCGCGACGTTCCACAGCACCAGCAGCCCGCCTTGCGTCACGCTGAACACTCCCAGGTCGTAGGTCGGACCGGTGCCATGCATGAACGGGACGCACACGGCGACCACCAGTATGAACGGAGCCACCACCAGCATCCTGGTGAGCAGGTACGAGAACGGCAGCCGCGACGCGTTGGCGATTATCAGCACCAGCGCGGCGTAGATCGCGTACGGCCACCACACGTTGGCGGGCGTGGTCACGCAGGCGATGATCACGGCGAACAGCGCGATGGCCTTGGCCCTGGGGTCCAGCGCGTGGACCGGGCTCTCGAGCCTCGAGTAGCGGTCGATGAAATCATGCCTCACCGGCGGAGCCTCCCTCGATGCCGCTTCCGGCCCGCGGCCCTTGACCGCCGCCGGCCCCTTTCCTNCGCTTGCCCANGGTGGTCATCAGCAGGCCGACGCCGATGGCGGCGACCAGTGTCACGGCCACTCCGATGAGCGCCGAAAGCCTCCTGGAGGTCGCCTCGCTNTTCACCCCGCTCACCTTGTAGCCCCCGGCCGGAGCCGCCGCGTTATCANTGGTCTTGAGACCGCTGTCCCGGGCGACCTTCTCCACGCCGTCCGGGCTCTTCGAGGCCCAGGGCGAGGCGAATACCAGCAACAGGACCCCGCAGGCGACGGCGGCAAGCGCCCATGCTGCCAGGTACCTTCGCGAGAAGGCGCGTCGCATCAGACCGCCTCCTCGCTCAAGGGGAGCTTGACGTCGTGGCCCGAGTAGGAGTAGATGAGGTCGGGCCTCGCCTGGAGCACCACAGCTACCACTATGGTCGTTATCACCGCTTCACCGATGCCGATGATGGCGTTGACTCCGACGATCGGGCCGAAGATCGCCCCGCTGGAGAGCTTCACTACGTTGGAGATGCTGAGCTCCACGGCGCAGGCCGCACCGGCCAGCACCACCGAGAGCCAGGAGAAGAACGCGAGCGAGGTAAGGAGCGACGTCCGCTCGGAGAGCCTCTTGTTCATCAGTGACTTGGAAGCGGCGAACATGAAGTAGCAGACCGGGCCCGCGATAAGCGCCATGTTGAAGATGTTGGCGCCGAGCGCCGCGAAGCCTCCGTCCGCGAAGATCAGGCACTGGATCGCAAGCACGACCACCATGACCAGAAAGCCGGCCCAGGGACCGAGCAGCACGCAGGCCAGCATCGCGCCGAGAAAATGGCCGCTCACGCCGGCGGCTACGGGGAAGTTGAGGAGCTGCGCGGCGAAGATGAAGGCCGCGGTGATCCCCAGCAACGGGATCTTCTTCTCGTCGAGGGTGTTTCTTACTTTGTAGAGCGCGTAGGCGGTTGTGCCGCCCGAGACACCGTAGAGGGTGCCCCACGTCTTAAAGTCGAGCAGCCCGTCCGGGATGTGCAAGACCTCCACCTCCTTTCTCGTGGTGGCGACAAAAAAGCCACCTCCAACCGGTTTCCAACCGGAACACCGGCCTTCGTGGCCTTCAGTCAACGGTCAAGCAATCTTCGGTCGGGCCTACTTGGCCCTATTCCTATGCTTTTTTATAGCACAACAGTGGTTAGCTTCGCAATGCGCAAGAAAGCGGCCTTGCCGCCTCGGCGTCTATGTCAGGATTATCTCGTGGGCGAGGAGGTCTATCGTCTCTATGTGAGCCGTGATGAGCTTCTGCTCCCCGAACAGGTCGGTGAGGAGCAGCTTGTCTCCCTCGGGCACGACGGTGACAACATTCTCCATCAGACGGGTACTCTCCCCGTCCTTCACCAAGAAGACGACCGCCTCACACATCTTTCTCCTCCTTAGCTTCGGACGGCAAGCCGTATATTTCCGCAACGAGTTGCATCGCTTCTTTTATCAGCGCCTGCAGAGGCTTCCTGTTGGTGCCCAGCAGGTCGAGCGGTGGGTTTGATATCGGGAGCAGCACCTTGCGTCCCGGTGCTGACGCGACGGCGGTGGCGATAGTGGGGCTGACTTCGCCCATCATGGAGTTGGGCACGACGATAGACAGCGAGCCCATGATCACGTCGGCCTCGCCGATCGACACCACTACGGCGTTCTCACCGGTCGCCCCGCGAGTGGCCTTCGCCTTCATCATGCTGCCGGTGGCGATGGCGTTGGTGCCCAGCGCCATGATCTCGGTGTCCTCGGGAAGGGACTGGCGCAGCTGCAGGACGATCTGCGTCCCTATGCTTCCTCCCATGCCGTCGACCACCGCGATGACCATCAGTGGCCCCCCTCGTAGGCCTGCCTGGCGCCCACGCTCTCGAGGAACTTCTGGGCGCCCGCGCTGGCAAGGGCCCCTTCGGCCGCCGCGACGATGACTTGCTTGAACCGGTTAGCCCGCACGTCTCCGGCGGCGAAGATCCCCGGCACGCTGGACTCGAGGTTGTTGTCGGTCACCACGTAGCCTGTCTCGTCGAGCTCCACCACATCGACGAGGAAGTCGGTGTTGGGCACGTTGCCGACGTAGAAGAATATGCCCGAGACGGGCACCTCGGTGCGCTCGCTGGTCACGTTGTTGAAGACGGAAGCCGATTTCACAACATCGTCTCCGATTATCTCAGTTACCTCGGAGTTCCACATGAACTCGAGCTTGGGCTCGGACTGTGCGCGCTCCTGGAGGTAGTCCGACGCCCGCAACTGGTCGCGCCTGTGGACGAGTATGACTTTGCTGGCGAAGCGGGCCAGGTGCAACGCCTCCTCGACCGCCGCGTCGCCGCCGCCGATCACCATTACCACCTTGTCCTTGAATAGNGGCGCGTCGCAGGTCGCGCAGTAGGAGATGCCGCGGCCGGTGTAGGTGTCTTCACCGGGGATGCCCATCTTGCGCGGGCTGCGGCCCGAAGTGACGATCACGGACCGGGCTCTGATCTCGCCGTCCTCCAGGGAGATCACCTTGACCTGGTCGTCGAGGATGAGTTTCATCGCCTTGGAGAAAGTCTTGACCTCCAGCCCGAAGCGGTCCGCCTGCTGCTTCATGCGCTCGACCAGCTCCACGCCCGATATGCCCTCGGGGAAGCCCGGGTAGTTCTCGATGAGTGGAGAGTTGACCGCCTGCCCCCCGGTCAGTTGCTGCTCCAGGAGTATGGTGTCTATCTTGGCGCGGCACAGGTAGAGGCCTGCCGTGAGGCCGGCGGGCCCGCCCCCGATTATAGCGACATCGCGCGTCTGTTCTGGCAATTTGAGTCCCTCCCACTCGCGGGCTTGCCCCGCTGGTATCGATAATTGTAGCACCTTTGACCTTGGACATAACCGGCCGCGACCCTGCGCTCATATAATAGAACCGCGTGACGCGAACGAGCTGTGAGAGGGCCATGCTGGACAGGTACTTCAAGATCGAGGGCAGAGAGCGCGAGGCGGTCAACTGGATAACGCGCGGCGTTCCCGCGGGGGTCGACGACGTGGCCCTGGCGAGCGACGAGCGGCTGATGGATGCGAACCTCGAGGGCAGCCGGGAGGTACACCGACGCATCGAGCGCGCGCCTGAGGCCGTGGCCCCGCCCGGCGGCCCCAGCCTGCTGGACGTCAAGATCGAGCTCGCGAGGCGGATGCTCTCCGCGTGCGTCTGCTGCGAGCGCCGGTGCGGGGCGGACAGGTCGTCGGGCAAGACCGGGTTCTGTGGCGTCCCGTTCGAGTCGAGGTACACCTCGGACTTCCTGCACATGGGAGAGGAGCCCGAGCTTGTCCCCAGCCACACCATCTTCTTCTCAGGTTGCACCTTCGAGTGCGTCTACTGCCAGAACTGGGACATCGCCATGGACGCGCGGGCGGGCAGGCAGGCGGAGCCGGAGATGCTGGCCGCGGTCCTGCAGGAGGGGGTGGCGCAGGGCTCGAGGAACGCCAACTTCGTGGGCGGCAACCCCGACCCGCACCTCTACACCATCCTTCGCACGATCGAGCTCACCGGGGAGGTGGCGAGGTTCCTGCCGATGGTCTGGAACTCCAACATGTACACGTCCGCCGAGGCGATGAGCATCCTCGACGGCGTGATCGACGTGTACCTCGGCGACTTCCGGTACGGCAACGACTCCTGCGCCGAGGAGCTCTCGGGGGTCGAGGGGTACTTCGAGGTGGTCAGCAGGAACTTCGCGCAGGCTTTCGCGTCGGCCGAGGTGATGGTGCGGCACCTGGTGCTGCCCGGGCATCTCGAGTGCTGCACGAGGCCGGTGATGGAGTGGGCGAGCCGCAATATGCCGGGCGTCTACTTCAACCTGATGTTCCAGTACCGGCCGGAGTACAAGGCGGGCCTGTACCCGACGATCGACGCCAGGCTCACCCCGGAGGAGCGCGCCAAGGCGCTTGCGATGGCTGCGGACTACAACCTCACGTAGGGGAATAAGGGAAAAAGTGTACCAGGTACTTCCCGTCCCCTTCGAGTAGAAAGTACCAGGTACTTTCTCCTTTTTCCCGATTGCCAGGGCGGCGAGGTACGTAGGGGACAAAACAGGGTGAAAAGTACCTGGTACTGGTTGTCCCCCCGGCGGCTATTCGCCGGGGATGCGGACCCTGTCGGGGTTTATCTCCACGTTGGAGCGCTTGGCCCCCATGTCCTTGAGGATCCTGGCGATGTCGTCCTCTTTAGTCAGAGGGTTGATGTTGCGGCTCTTGAGCTGTTCCTTGGGGATGCGGATCCCCATGTAGACGTAGTCAGCGCCCTTGACCGCCACCTTCATGCGCGAATAGGCGCGGTACCCGGGCAGGTACTGCACCAGCATCACGATAAAGACCACCAGCGCGACGACTATCAGGCTTATCAGGTAGACGCCGAAGCTGACCCTCAGAGGCGCGGATTTGTTGAAGGGGCCCGACTGGACCGGGGATCCCGGCTCGCCGCCGCCCGCCGGAGGCTCCATGTATTTCTTGCTCATTCCGACCCCCTTCGCTCATTGCGGATGACCCGCCGGAGTGTCATAAAGATACGGGCGAAATCCAGCCCTGAAAAACGGTGTGCTAGAATTTGTTGGCGCGGCCATTCATGGACCGGAGTATATGAGAATAGACTCCCGCCGACAAGGAGGCCTCGAGTATGAACGGAAGCGGAGGACACCTTCCTCCAGGCGATGACCCGCCCCAGGGGAACACGCCGATGCCCGGCGACTACAGCGCTCCCGGCAGAGCCGAACAGGCGCCGTCGCCCGCTGATGTCCCGCCCGCTCCCGCCGCGCCGCCCGTGCCAGCGATGCCGCCCGTGCCACAGATGCCGCCAGCTCCCGCCGCGCCGCCCGCGCCAGCGATGCCGTCCGTGCCACCGCATAAGCAGAAGAAGGAGCGCGGTGGAGGCGGCTGGCGCCTGTGGCTGGTGGCGATCATCTCGGGCGTGGTCGCCGCGTTACTCATACTGCTGTTGATGCCGGCGATCTTTGGAGTCAACCCCTACGACCTGGTGCGCGGCAAGGTCTCCAGCCAGGTGACGACGGGCGGCAAGACGTCCAAGGGCTCGAGCACGGTCATCAGTCCAACAGGCGGAGCCAGCGACGTCTCCGGCGTCGCCAGGAAGGTCACCCCGTCGGTCGTCAACATCAACGTGAAATCTACGACCTCGACCAACCCCTTTATGCTGGAGACGCCCCAGCAGGGCACGGGCTCCGGCGTCATCTACACCTCCGGCGGTTACATCATCACCAACAACCACGTGGTCGAGGGCGCGCAGGACATCACGGTGACGCTGGCCAGCGGCGAGGAGCTCAAGGGCAAGAAGGTCGGGGCTGATCCCGAGAACGACATCGCCGTGGTGAAGATCGACAAGACCGGCCTCCCCGCGATCACCGTCGGGAACTCCGACAACCTGATAGTGGGCCAACTGGTGGTGGCGGTGGGCAGCCCGCTGGGGTTCGAGCAGACGGTGACGGCAGGGATCATCAGCGCGCTTCACAGGGTGGTCGGAGCGACCAGCAGCGGGACCTCCACCACTGTCCTGACGGACCTGATACAGACCGACGCCCCCATCAACCCCGGCAACTCCGGAGGAGCGCTGTGCGACGGTTCCGCCAGGCTCATAGGGATAAACGCCCTGATAGCCAGCGAGTCGGGCGGCTCGGAGGGCATCGGCTTCGCGATACCCATCAACACCGCGGCTCAGGTGGCTGACGACATCATCGCGGGCCGGCCCGTCTCGCACCCGTACATCGGGGTCATGGGCCAGACCGTGACCCAGAGCGTGGCATCCCAGTACAACCTGCCGGTCTACCAGGGCGCCTACGTGACCCAGGTCGTCCCGGGGAGCCCCGCCGCGAAGGCGGGCATAAAGACCGGCGACATAATCGTCGCCATCGACGGCAAGCCCGTGAAGTCCATGGACGACGTGGTGGCCGGCGTGCGCAGCCACCAGGTGGGCGACAAACTGACCGTCACCTACTACCAGGGCTCTTCGAAGAAGACGGTGGAGCTGACCCTGGCGGAGAAGCCGACCACGGTCCCGCAGCAGTAGCTCGAGGTCCCTCGTGCCGATTGATGCGCGAACGCCGGACGCCTGACCTCTCACTACCTCTATAATTGACCCATGTCAAAAGAACAGATAACCGCGCTCATCAAAGAAGGGCTCGACCGCGCGATTGCCGACGGCAAGCTGCCGGCGGTCGATGCCGGCCGCATCGAGCTGGACAGGCCCAAGCGAAAAGAGCACGGCGACTGGGCCACCAACCTGGCGCTGGCTGTCGCGGGCAAGGTCCAGATGAACCCCCGGCAGGTAGCCGAGGTGATCAAGGACTCCCTGCCCGAGGCGCCCGACGTGATCTCGGGAGTGGAGGTCGCGGGGCCGGGCTTCATCAACTTCCACCTGGCGCCGCACTTCGTCCGCGGCGTCCTGCTGGAGATAGAGGAGAAGGGCGCGGGTTTCGGCGCCTGCAAAGTGGGAGCCGGCCGCAAGGTGCAGGTCGAGTTCGTGAGCGCGAACCCGGTCGGGCCGCTCCACGTGGGGCACGGCCGCTGGGCGGCGCTGGGCGACGCGCTGGCGAGCGTCATGAGCCATGCCGGCTACGACGTCGAGCGTGAGTACTACATCAACGACTACGGCACCCAGGTCAACAACTTCGGGCTTTCCATCTCGGCCAGGTATCTGGAAGCGCTCGGCATGGACGCCGAGTTCCCGGAGTCGGGGTATCGCGGCCAGTACATCGACGACATCGCCCGCCGCATCGTCGACGAGCACGGAGACGAGTTCGCGCGGATGCCCCAGGAGGAGCGGGTGTCGGTATTCATCGAGATGGAATACCCGCGGATGCTCGGCTCCATCCGCGCCACGCTCGCGCACATGAACGTCGTCTTCGACGTGTGGTTCAGCGAGCGCGAGCTCTACCGCAAGGGCGAGGTAGAGCAGGCGGTGACCGAGCTCGAGAAGAAGGGCCAGGCGTACCGGGACAAGGGCGCCCTCTGGCTGCGCACCACCGGGTACGGCGATGAGAAGGACCGGGTGCTGGTCAGGTCGAACGGCGAGCCGACCTATTTCGCCTCCGACATCGCCTACCACAGGGACAAGATGCTTCGCGGCTTCGACCTCATCATCGACATCTGGGGGGCCGACCACCACGGATACGTTGCGAGGATGAAGGCGGCGATGGACGCCATAGGCTTCGGCGCGGAGCACCTGGAGGTCATCCTGGGCCAGCTGGTCAAGCTCTTCAGATCCGGGGAGCCTGTCACCATGTCCAAGAGGACGGGCGAGATAGTCACTCTCGACGAGCTGCTCGACGAGGTGGGTGCCGACGCGGCTCGCTACTTCTTCCTGCAGCGCTCGGCGGACTCGCCGCTGGACTTCGACATCGAGCTCGCCAAGCGCGAGTCACCGGAGAACCCGGTGTTCTACGTTCAATATGCGCACGCGCGCATCTGCAGCATCCTGACGTACGCGGCCGAATCGGGCGCCGACATGAGCGCCCCGACCCCGGAGGACCTCGACACCCTCACCGAGCCGTCGGAGATGGACCTGCTGCGCAAGCTCGCCGAGCTCGAGGAGATGGTCGAGTTCTGCGCCGAGAGGCGCGTTCCCCACCGGCTGACCGGGTACGCCGAGGAGCTCGCGCAAGCGTTCCACGCGTTCTACAGGGACTGCCGCGTGGTCACCGAGGACGAGTGCCTGACGCGCGCGAGGATCTTCGCGGTGCGCGGGGTCCGGCAAGTGCTCGAGGTCATCCTGGGGCTGCTGGGGGTCACGGCGCCGGAGAAGATGTAGCGCCGCACGAAGCTGGAGGGACGATGCGTTTCGGGTACCACGTGAGCGTCAGCGGCCCGCCCGTCTCCGCGATCGTGAACGGGGTGGACGAGGGATGCGAGACCATCCAGATGTTTCCCGGCCCCCCGCAGCAGTGGCAGATAACAGAGGTCAGCGACGATGACGCCCTGGAGTTCCGCCAGGCCAAGGAAGGCGCGCGGATAGACCCCGCCTTCATCCACTCCATCTACCTGGTGAACATGGCCGCGCCCTCGAGCCCCATCTACAAGCGGTCGATCACCGCGCTGGTGAGCGCCATGGAGAAGGCTGAGAAGCTCGGGGCCGCCGCGGTCATCACCCACATCGGCAACCACAAGGGCGAAGGCGCCGGGTGGGGGCTGGAGAGGATCGCGAGCGCGGTCAAGGAGATCTTCACCCGCTTCGAGGGCTCGGCGATGCTGCTGCTCGAGACCACCGCCGGGGCCGGCACCTCGATAGGAAACACGTTCGAGCAGTTCGGTCGCGTCTTCGATCTCGCTGGAAGGCCCCAGAGGCTGGGGCTGTGCGTGGACACCTGCCACGTGTTCGTGGCGGGCTACGATATCCGCACCCCTGAAGGCATCGACAGCACTCTCGACGAGATAGACAGGTTCATCGGCCTGGACCGCCTTCGCGCCTTCCACCTTAACGACTCCGCCGGACTCCTGGGCTCGAACACCGACAGGCACGCGCATATCGGGAAAGGGGAGCTCGGGATAGAGGCGTTCCGCTACATCGTCAACGACGAGAGGGTCCGCGGCGTCCCCGCGATAATCGAGCTGCCTCACGGCCAGATGGAGCCCGAAGACGACCTGGCGCTGCTGAGATCACTGGTCAACGCAAAATAGGGGTCAAACCTCTTTTTTGCGCTGACGCAAAGAATTCAAGAAAGGGGTCTGACCCCAATCTTGAATTTATTGACACCCATCTTGTGTCAGTCGTGGAAGTGCGTGTGACCGGCGGTCTCTTCCTGCGCTTCAAAAAGCAGTTCGGGCACGGCATTGGCCTGAGACAGCGCCTCCTCGATGGCGGCGACTACGTCCAGACGCACCGCCACTTCAGGCACGCCCCTGTTTTTCGCAAGCGCTGCCCACTGGGACGAAGCCTTCGCCTCGTTCTCCAGCCTCACGGCCAGTTGCCTGACCGCGGCCTTGATGCCCACGAGATCTGGATTCGTTTCGTGCATTTGCCACCACCCTCTGTCAGCCCTTGGGCCCCTGGACGCGCTCTGGCACCCTTTCGCCGTGTAACAGGTGCACTCGGTTGTGTTATTCTATTTACCCTGGCTGTTCCCTCGGGGGGGGAATTATTTGAACGACTTCGTGTATAGAAACGGCGTGCTGTTTTGCGAGGACTTGCGCGTGTCCGACATCGCTTCCAAGGTCGGCACTCCGTTCTACCTGTACAGCAAGAACACTTTCACGTCGCACTTCCACGCGGTGGACCAGGCGTTCGGCGAGCTGGAGCACCTCGTTTGCTACTCCCTCAAGGCGAACAGCAACGTAGCCATCGTCAAGTTGATGGCGAACGAGGGCGCCGGGGCGGACGTGGTCTCCGGGGGCGAGCTCTTCAGGGCGCTCAAGAGCGGCGTCGACCCGCAGAAGATAGTGTTCGCGGGACTCGGCAAGACCGCGGAGGAGATCGAGTACGGCCTCAACGAGGGCATACTGATGTTCAACGTCGAGTCCAGCCAGGAGCTGATGCTCATCAACGAGGTGGCGCAGAAGCTGGGCAAGCAGGCCCCGATCGCGCTTCGCGTGAACCCCGACGTCGACGCGCGCACTCACCCGTACATCGCCACCGGCCTGAAGAAGAGCAAGTTCGGCATACCGCTCAAGGAGGCCATGGCCGAGTACGAGGTCGCGCAGAAGCTGCCGGGCCTCAACCCGATAGGAGTGCACCAGCATATCGGCTCGCAGATAATGGAGTCGAGCCCGTTCGAGAGCAGCCTGAGGAAGGTGGGCAACCTCGCCAAGAGCCTCAAGGTGCTCGGGATGGACATACGATACATCAACATCGGAGGCGGCTTCGGCATCCAGTACACGGACGAAGAGGCCTCCCAGCCCGACCAGTTCGCGGCGGCCCTGGTGCCGCTGCTGCGCGAGTCGGGATGCACGGTCATCATAGAGGTCGGTCGCATGATCGCCGGAAACGCCGGCATCCTGGTGACCCGGGTCCTCTTCAACAAGAAGAACGAGGAGAAGAAGTTCGTGGTCGTGGACGCCGCGATGAACGACCTCCTGCGCCCGAGCCTGTACCAGGCCGAGCACCACATAGGGCCTGTCGTCTACAAGGACGGGACGCCCGAGGAGAAGGTGGACGTCGTGGGCCCGATCTGCGAGTCCGGCGATTTCCTGGCGCAGGACCGCTCGCTGCCGGATGTGCACTCTGGAGACCTTCTCGCCGTTTTCACCGCGGGAGCCTACGGCTTCAGCATGGCCTCCAACTACAACTCGCGAAAGCGCGTCCCCGAGATACTGGTCTCCGGCAAGAAAGCCTACGTTATCAGGCGCCGCGAGACGTACGAGGACCTGGTGCGGGGCGAGGCCATACCGCAGGACCTCTAGGGGCGCTGGACACGTCTCCGCGAAGCG
>JGI24138J36424_10000418_pt1 | contig 13234 bp, 12 predicted proteins | sample BarGraNGADG00312_2_FD_36424 | JGI IMG/M metagenome (IMG submission 36424) | reverse complement strand
GCGTGACTCGTTGCCCGGTTTGCCAGGTCGACATCGACTCCACCTACCTCGTCTGCCCCGTCTGCACCACGCGTCTCAAGCAACCCTGCGCACGCTGTAAGGCGCCGCTCGAGCCGCTCTGGCAGATCTGTCCCTACTGCGAAGCGCCGGTCCAACCACAGGAAGCGGTCGCCGACGACACCTGGGAACGGCCGCCGAACCTGCGCCGCTCACGCTGATCGGTCGTTCTCCTGACCCGTTCGGGCCGCGAACGTCCAACGAAACGAAGCACTCCGCACCTCGGCAACGAACGCGACGCCGTGTCCTGGTCTCGCATCCACCGATCGCACCCAGTCGGTGGGCCTTCGTTCCGTTTAGGGTTAACCCGTGGCGCCGGATCACTCACTCGGCTGAGTGAAACTACCGCAATCTAAGCTCCCCTTTAGGTCGCTTAACTAGACTTGCGGCTTGATGGCTGTTGAGCGCACACTCGTGCTCGTCAAGCCCGACGCGGTCAGGCGTGGCCTTTGCGGCGAGATCATCGCCCGCCTCGAGCGCAGGGGCCTAGCGCTACGCGGCGCCAAGCTGGTCCAAGTCGACCAGGAGCTGGCCGGCGCGCACTACGCCGAGCATCGCGGCAAAGACTTCTTCGCAGGGCTCGTATCGTTCATCACTTCCGGGCCGACGCTCGCCCTGGTTGTGGAGGGCGAGTCGGCGGTGAGCGTTGTTCGCGCGACCATGGGCGCGACCGATCCGGCGAAAGCGGCGCCGGGGACGATCCGTGGCGACCTGGGGCTCTCCATGCCAGACAACCTCGTGCACGGTTCGGACTCGCCCGAATCGGCCGCGCGGGAGCTCGCACTGTGGTTCGATGAAACCGTCTGACCTGCCCGACTACGCGGCGCACAACCTGACCCTCTGGTCGAGCTACGGCAACTCTCAGGAGGAATGGGGTCGCGCACAGTGGACCACGGAAGACATCTGCTGGGGCCTTTTCCGTGTGCCGGAGGACGACATCCACGTGTTGCCCGGGCTCTACGAGACCGATGTGATCGAGCTTGGCTGTGGCACGGCCTACTTTTCGGCCTGGCTGGCCAGGCGAGGCGCCAGGGCGGTCGGTGTCGATCTCAATCGCGATCAGCTCGAGCGGGCACGCGCCTTCCAGCGTGAGTTCGAGCTTGAGTTTCCGCTGATCGAGGCGAACGCCGAGGAAGTTCCGCTTCCGGACGGCTCCTTTGATCTTGCGATCTCGGAATACGGCGTCAGCACCTGGTGCGACCCCTACAAGTGGGTGCCCGAGGCAAAGCGGCTGCTTCGGCCGGGAGGCCTGCTTGTCTTTCTCCGCAATTCGACCCTGCTTGTGCTCTGCAGTGATGACAAGGGGGTCGTTCAGCAACACCTCGTGCGGCCGCAACCCGGCCTTTATCGCATCGATTGGATGGAAGACGAGGGGGAAGGCACCGAATTCCAACTCGCGCACGGTCATTGGATCGATCTGCTTCGGGGGAACGGCTTCGAGGTCGAGCGCCTGGTCGAGCTGTATGCGCCTGAGGGAGCGGTGACCAATCCCCTCTGGGACTTCGTCAGCCCCGAATGGGCGCAAAGCTGGCCGGCCGAGGAGATCTGGGTCGCGCGGAAGCTGTGAGCGGCAGCGCGCCCACTCCGCTCCTACTCGCCTCGACCTCAGCGCAACGACGCGCGATTCTCAGCCAGCTTGGGATTCCCTTCGAAGTCGCCCAGCCGCAATACGACGAGAAGGATGCACCCGGGGTCGATCCAATCGAGTTGGTGCGCTCGCACGCTCTGGGTAAGGCGCGCTCGCTGGCCGCCGAAGCGGCGAATCGCCCCGTTCTGGGCGTTGACACCACGGTCCTGCTGGACGATCNGGTTTTCGGTAAGCCGGCTGACGAGAGTGAAGCTCGAGACATGCTGGCCCGCCTCGCGGGACGAACGCACGAGGTGGTCTCGGGCCTCTGCCTGATCGGCCCGGGTTGGGAGGAGCTCGAGCACGAGATCACGCGCGTGACCTTCCGCGAGCTCAGTGCCGGCGAGATCGACGCCTATCTCGCCGGCGACGAATGGCGCGGGCGGGCAGGTGCCTATGCCATCCAAGGGCTTGGCGCGCGCCAGGTCGCCCGCATCGAGGGCGACTACTTGAACGTGGTCGGCCTCCCGGCGGCGCTCCTCGTGAGCATTCTCGCGCGGCGTTTTCCGGGCGTATACGGGCTCGGCTAGCGGCGCCAAAGGAGCGCCGGCAGTCAACCGATCGAGCCTCGGATAGCCGGTCGCGTGACGCCCGCAGCCGCCCCAGAAATGCCAATACAGCTAAACTCACACGTCGCTATGGGCATCTTCAGCTCGATTGGCGGCTTTGGAGGCCGCGACATGGCCGTCGACCTTGGGACGGCGAACACGCTCGTTTACGTGCGGGGTCGTGGCATCGTCCTTTCCGAGCCATCTGTGGTCGCTATCGACCAGCGTACGGGCGAGGTGCATGCGGTCGGCGTCGAGGCCAAGCGCATGCTCGGCCGCACTCCGGGAACGATCTCGGCCATTCGCCCGCTCAAGGACGGTGTGATCGCCGACTTCGACGTGACCGAGACCATGCTGCGCCACTTCATCCAGAAGGTGCATCAAAATCGCTTCGCCCACCCGCGTGTCGTCGTTTGCGTGCCGAGCGGCGTGACCGGCGTCGAGAAGCGCGCTGTCGAAGAGGCGACGCTAACCGCCGGTGCGCGCCGCGCCTACCTGATCGAGGAGCCGATGGCAGCCGCGATCGGGGCCGGGCTGCCCGTCGCCGAGCCGGCCGGGAACATGATCGTGGACATCGGCGGCGGCACCAGCGAGGTGGCGATCATCTCGCTGGGCGGAATTGTCGTCTCGCAAAGCCTTCGCCTTGGCGGCGACGAGATGGACGATGCGATCGTCAACTACCTCAAGCGCGAGTTCAAGCTTTTGATCGGCCATCAGACCGCCGAAGAGCTGAAGCTCGAGATCGGCACCGCCTACCCGCTACGCGAGGAGCTCCAGGCCGAGGTACGCGGTCGGGACATGCTCACCGGCCTGCCCAAGACGGTCGTCATCTCCTCGGAGGAGGTTCGCCAGGCGCTCGACGAGCCGGTAACCCAGATCATCGACGCGATTCGGGCCACCCTCGATCGCACGCCGCCGGAGCTGGCGGCCGACATCATGGACAGGGGAATTGTCCTCGCCGGCGGCGGCGCGCTCCTCACGGGGCTCGACGAACGGCTCAGGCACGAGACGCACATGCCCGTTCAGGTCGCCGAGTCTCCGCTCACCTGCGTCGCGGTCGGCTCGGGCAAGAGCCTGGAAGAGTTCGACGTGATTCATCGCAGCGAGCGCTCGCGGCGGCGTCACAACAAACGCTGACCCGCCGGCGCGTTCCACGTCTAATTCCGTGCCGCTGACCCCGTGACCGACGCCTAGGGTCGCGCGGCTCTCTAAAATGGGTCGCTACGTGCCTCGTAACCGATCAACGCGGTTCGGGGTCCTGGGCTCGGCGGAGCGGCGAGATTCCGCCTCTTCATCTCTAGCTCGGGATCGAAAGACAATTCGGCGTCGATTCGTCGTCGTTGTGCTCGTGCTGCTCTCGCTGGCGTTTTTGACCGTCTCCATCCGTGAGTCGTCGAACGGTCCGTTGCATCGCTTTCAGGGCTACGGAAGCACGGCTACGAAGCCCTTCCAGGTGGTTGCCGATCGTGTTGCTCAGCCGTTCCAGGACGGCTACGGCTGGATCCACGGCATGCTCCAGGCCAAGGACGAGAACAAGAAGCTGAACCAAGAGCTAGAAAGCCTGCGCCGGTCGCGCGTGCGGCAGAAGAATGCCGAAGCCGAGGTGGCGCAGCTGGAGGCGCTGCTCAACTACGAGCGCGCGCCGCGCTTTCCGCAGGACTTTCGGGAAGTGAACGTCGAGGTGATGACTCCGGCCACGGGGCCTTTCGAGCAGACGATCGTGATTGCCGCCGGGCAAAATCGAGAGATCAGGATCAACGACCCCGTAGTCGTCGGCGACGGCTTGGTCGGTCGGATATCCCAGGTCGGCCCGACGACCTCGAAGGTGACGCTGGTGAGCGACCCGACCTTCGCCGCCTCGGCTCGCGATCTACGCACCGGCGCCGAAGGAATAGTCCGTCACCCGGCGGGAGGCAGCGACGTGCTGATACTCGACGGCGTCAAAGTCGACAAGAAGGTGAGAGAAGGCGACTCGGTCATCACCTCGGGCTGGGTCCGGCCGGATCTCTCTTCCCTTTACCCGAGAGAGATCTCGATCGGGCGGATCACCAGCGTCGGTCAGAGCGACGTCAATCCCACCAAGCAGATTCAGGTCGAGCCGACCGTCGACTTCACCGCCCTCGACGCGGTCATCGTGCTGATCTCGAAGAACAGGCAGGCAGGTAGCTCGTGAGTCTGGTTCTGAAGACGGCTGGGATCGTCTTCGTCGCGGCGATCCTCCAGAGCAGCTGGTTCGACGGTATCTCGCTCGGGCATGGCAGCGCCGGCTTGCTGCTCGTCATCGTCGTTTCGCTCGCGCTTCTGCGCGGCACGGTCGTCGGCGCCAGCGCCGGATTCGCGGCCGGGCTCTGCTATGACATCGCAACCTTCGGCCAGCTCGGTCTCACTTCCCTACTACTCACGCTCGCCGGCTTCTGGACAGGCCGCTACGGCGAGACGACAGGACGTGACAGGGCTCATGCGCCCTTCCTCTCGGTTGTGGTCATCACCGTCCTCTACGAGCTGGGAGGGCTTGCCGTGCGCTTCCTGATCGGGGAGCCGGCGCCCTTCGGGAAGCTCGTCCTGGGGACGCTCCCCGGGGAGCTGGTTCTCAACCTGATTCTGACTGCGCCCGTATATGTCTTCTGCCGTTGGGCGGTCGGCAAGCAGGGCGATGAGCGACGTAGCTCCGAGGTGAGGGTCCTTGCCTAAGAATCCGAACGGCCTAGGCTCTTTCGTCCCGGGCGATCCGCGTACACGGGAGCCCTGGCACGTCAACCAGCAGACGATCCTGCGAGCCGGAATCCTCGGCGCGATCGCAATCGCGCTGTTCGTGACGCTGATAGTCCGCCTCTGGGCGCTCCAGATCATCTCGGGTAACGAGTACCTGCGCATCGCCCAGAACAACCAGGTCAGAACGGTTCGCCTGCAGGCTCCGCGCGGCTCGATCATCGACGCCAAAGGAACTGTCCTGGTCAAGAACCGGCTCAGCCACGAGGTGCGCGTCTGGTACGCGGAGCTGCCCGGCAAGGGCGCTCGGCCGACGCGCCACGCGGTGCTCAAGAAGTTGGCCCAGGTTCTGAACGTCCGGCCGCAGCGGCTCTATAGGGAGATCGATAGTAGGAAGAACGACCAGCTCAACCCGGTTGTCGCCAAGGCGGACGTCAACCGCTGGCAGACCAACTACATCCTCGAGCGCGCCGACCAGTTCCCCGGCGTCGAGGTCGCCTCGCGCTACGTCCGGGACTACCCGGAGGGTTGGCTCGCGGCTCAAACGCTCGGCTATGTCGGCTCGGCCACCCCGGAGCAGATCAAGAGCGATCCCACAGGGGCGGTACGGTCGGGCGACCTGATCGGCCAGTCCGGCGTCGAGGCGGCCTTCGAGCGCGATCTACGCGGAACGCCCGGCCTGGCTTCACAGCGCATCGACTCGCAAGGCCGTCCGCACAGCGAGCTGGTGATCAAGCCCGCGCCGATCCCCGGCGACACGATACGCCTGACGCTCGATGCCGATCTGCAATCGGTGGCGCAGAAGGCGCTGAAGGACGGCATTCAAGCGGGGCGCAACTCACTCTGCAGCGGTTGCTGGAACGCCAACGGCGGCGCGATCGTCGCACTCGACCCGAGAGACGGCTCGGTGCTCGCGCTTGCCTCCAATCCGAGCTACTCGCCGGCGGTCTACTCCGGCCACGTCACCAATCGCAAGCTTACGCGCTGGGGGTTGTGGGGGTCAGAACAAAACATCGACAGCTTCAACCGTCCGGCCATCAACCGCGCCACGAGCGGCCTCTATCCGCCCGGTTCGACCTTCAAGCCGGTGACGGCGATCGCCGCCATGCAGGCGGGCGTGCTCGACCCGAACGCGAACCTTCACTGCACCGGGAAACTGAAAGATCACGGCTCGACCTTCAAGAACTGGGACCCGAACGCAAACAGTTGGATCAACCTACCGACGGCGCTGGCGCTCTCCTGCGACACCTACTTCTACCAACTCGCTCAGCGAATCTGGGGACTGCCCCCCAGGTACGGCGAGCCGATCCAGTACTGGGCCAAGAAGTTCGATCTCGGTAAGCACACCGGCATCGAGATCGGCGACTACTCCGGCCTCGTGCCGACGAAGAAGTGGCAGCGCCAACGCTACAAGAACGCAAGGGAGGAGGATCGAACGTGGAAGCCCGGTGACTCGATCAACCTCTCCATCGGTCAGAAGGACCTACAGGTCACTCCGCTACAGATGGCGCGCCTCTACGCGGGCATCGCAACGGGCAAGATCGTCTATCCGCACCTGCTCGCCTCGGTCGAGCGCGACAACAGGGTAATCAAGCCCGGTATCTCGAGAGTACCGACGACGATCTCCGGCGGCTCCGACTTCAACCAGAAGCTCGACATCATTCGTACCGGGCTCTACATGGCGACCCACGATACGTCCATTGGCACCTCGGCGCCTGTCTTCAGCAACTTCCCGGTCCCGATCGCCGGTAAGACCGGAACGGCCGAGAAGTATTCGAATCTGTACAAGCGCAACTTCGACCAGGCCTGGTGGTGCGGCTACGGGCCGGCCACCAAGCCCGAGATCGTCGTCTGCGCCGTGATCGAGAACGGCGGCCACGGCGGCACGGCGGCGGCGCCGGCAGCGCTCGAGGTCTTCCGGCAGTACTTCCACATCAAGAACAGCACCTACGCAACGGCGACGCACTCAGACTGATGCTCGAGAGCGCGAGACCTCTGGGCACCCCGCTGGCGAGGACACGCGAGCTTCCGCTCGCGGCAATACTGCGTCAGCTCGACTGGCTGCTCTTGATCGGGATTGCCGCGCTCGCCGGTTACGGCCTCTGGGCGATCGCGGGAGTCACCAGTCACGAAATACCCGGTCAGCCCCACTACTACCTCGCCAAGCAGGAGCTCTACACCGGCGTCGGCGCGCTCATGTTTCTCCTCGCGGCCGCGCTTCACCCCGACCTCTACCGCCGTTACTGGCGCGCGCTCTACCTCGTCGCCATCCTGACGCTGCTCCTCGTACCGCTGCTCGGCGTTGCCAAGCGTGGCTCCAGGCGCTGGTTACAGATCGGCTCGTTCCAGTTCCAGCCCTCGGAGTTCGCCAAGGTCCTCGTTGTGCTGGCGCTGGCTGGGTTCCTGGCCGAGCGAGGCCGCGCGCTACGCGATCGAAGCACCGTGCTCGGGGTGCTGATACTGGTCGCGATTCCCACAGCTCTTGTGTTCATGCAGCCGGACTTCGGTACTGCGCTCGTCTACGCGGCCGTAACCGCCGCCGTGCTTCTCATTGCGGGCACGCGCTGGCTGCACCTGGGAACGCTGGCGGCGGCGGCGCTGGTCGGCGCCGTGCTGCTGGTTTGGGCCATGCCCGCGCTCGGCGTTCACGTGCTCAGGCCCTACCAGACTCAACGTCTCACCGGCTTCATCCATCCCAGCTTCGATCCGAACCACGCGACCTACAACGTCGCGCAATCGAAGGTGGCTTTGGGCGCGGGCGGCCTGCACGGACGCGGATCTGCGGGCTCTACCCAGACCGTCCTCGGCTTCTTGCCCGAGAATCACACCGACTTCATCTTTGCCGCGATCGGCGAGGAGCACGGCTTCGTCGGCACTTCGATTCTGCTTGCCCTCTATCTGTTCGTGGTCTGGCGCGGCTTACGCGCGCTGGCCAACGCCGCTGACGGCTACGGAGCGGTGGTCATCGGTGGCATAGTCGCCACACTCGTGTTTCAGGTTTTCGTCAACGTCGGCATGACGATGGGTATCGCGCCGATCACAGGTATTCCGCTGCCGCTGGTGAGCGTCGGCGGTTCCTCGCTGATCGCAAACCTGACGGCGCTTGGCGTTTTGGTTGGCGTTCAGATGCGCGGCGAGAGCGCGCGCCGGAGGCTGAGGTAGCCGTGAGTAGCCATTCGTCGCTTTCTCCACGCGCTCTGCTTGGATTGGCGACCGAGCAGCGCGAGCTCGAGAGCAAGGAGGTAGGCCCGCTGGTTCTGTCCGGGGCGCGCCGGCCGGGCTCGGCGCTGGCGCGTGAGCTGGCGCGAGGCGCCGCGCCAGACAGCGTTGTGCAGGATGATGACTTCGAGCGGGCCGAGGCGGTCGTCTATCTGCTACGCGGGCGGCCGAAGAGCGACGACGTGCGCCGGCTGAGAGCGGCCGAACGGGCGCGAGTCCCCATCATCTGCGTGAGGATCGAAAGCGGCGGAGGGCCGCTTCCGGGAGTGCTCGCGACCGACGTCATCGAGCTGGAGAGCGGCGCGCCGGTGCCCGTCGAAGAGCTGGGCAGACTGCTTGCGCGCCGGCTCGAGGGGCGCGCTTCAGCGCTTGCCGCTCGTATCCCAGTCCTGCGCGCGGGCGTCTGCGACGAGCTGATTCAGCATTCGGCCCGTCGTGCGGGCGCCATCGGCGCGGCCACGTTCGTTCCAGCGGCTGACCTACCCGCTCTCTTCCTCGAGCAAGCGCGCTTGATACTGAGGCTCGGTTACGCGCACGGTCGCCGGCTCGAGCCGAGTCGGGGAATCGAGATCGCCGCCGTGCTGGCGGCCGGTTTGGGCTTGCGCCGGCTGGCCCGCCGGGTTCGACATGGGACGTTCTTCCCCGCGTGGGCTCTGCAGAGCTCGATCGCCTATGCCGGTACGCGAGCGCTCGGCGATGCGGCGCTCCGCTACTTCTCAGCGCTTGCGTCCGATTCGAGCTCGACGGAATGAAGGCTGCTCAGGCGGCGCACCGCGTCGCCTCGTGTGCTTCTCTAAGCGACAGGAACGAGCTCGTTCCGCCTGGCTCTGATCGAGCGCAAGCGGCCGCGTAGTTTCGACCAGGCCCAGCGCTCGACATTCTCGTAGCACGACGCGGGCGCTTCGCGCGTCGCGCATAGGTACTCGAACCAGGCGTCGGCCTCCTCGATCTCGAGCAGCTCGCGAATGTCCTCTCGCGATCGCCTCGCCCTCATCCGCGCCGCCGTCCCTTGGGGGCAGGGCTTGGCAGAGCCGGGAAAGAGCTGAACGGGCCCGCTGTCTCTGCGCTAGCAGCCACTGCGCGACCGATCCTAGGTTCGATCTCGGACGGCGCACCTCCGTGCTGAGTCGTCGTTAGGGGCGGGGACGGGGAGTCAGCAGCGAACCCTGGTAGCCTTAACAGCGAGATGACGTTTTTCATTACGCCGTGCAGCGCGACCCGCGCGCCCGCTTTCTGGGTGCCGCTCGCGCGCACTCATTCGAGAGAGAAGGTTTCCCTTGCCTCGTTGGTTCAGACGCAACAAGGAACTCGCCACAGAGAAGAAGGAGGATTCCGCCCGCCCGGCGGAGGCTCCTCCGAAACCAGTTGAAAGTACGCCTCCCGCACAAGCGGGAGCGCAGCGTCCACGCCGCCGCCGCGGTAGTCGCGGTGGTCGTGGTCGCACGAGGCCGTCTTCCGAGGCGCGCCCAGATCAGAAGCCCGAGGCCAAAAAGCCCGAGCCGGCGGCTAAATCACAGGCGGCCGAGCGGCGAGCGTCGCAACGCCACGACCGCAGTGGCCGCCGTCGTAGCGCGCCACGCCGCGTACCGCTACCGGCTGCCAAGCGCGAGCTGCTTGTCTCGGTAGACGCCGGCGAGCGCCGCGTCGCCGTGCTCGAAGACGAGAAGGTCGCCGAGGTCTACCTCGAGCGCCCCGATCGCTACTCGATCGCCGGCAACGTCTACAAGGGCGTCGTCGACAACGTTCTGCCCGGGATGGAAGCCGCCTTCGTGGAGGTGGGGCTGGAGAAGAACGGATTCCTCTACGTCGACGAGATCGTCGTTCCCGAGCTCGAGGGCCGCGGCCAGGGTCGCAAGATTCAGGAACTCGTCCAGCGCGGTCAGGAGATTCTCGTCCAGGCGGTCAAGGACCCGATGAAGACGAAGGGNGCGCGCCTGACGACGGATATTTCGTTGCCCGGCCGCTTTGTCGTCCTCGTTCCCAACGGCGAGGGGCTGGGCGTCTCCAGGCGCCTGCCCGACGAGGAGCGCTCCCGCCTGCGCGAGATCGTCAAGGCGCTGGAGCGCAAGAAGGGCGGCGTGATCGTTCGCACCGCCGCCGAAGGCGCCTCGGCCGAGGACATCGAGCGCGATCTGGTCTTTCTCGAGCGGCTCTGGAAGTCGATTCAAGACCGGGCCAAGCGCGTGAAAGCGCCCGCGCTCGTCTACCAGGAGGCCGAGCTACCGCTGCGCGTCACCCGCGACCTGTTCACCGGCGACTTCGAGCGTGCTTACGTCGACCACGAGCGCACCTACAAGCGCGTCGTCGGTTACCTCAAGAAGACGTCGCCGCACATGGTCGAGCGAGTTGTTCGCTACAAGGAGCCCANCCCGCTCTTCGAGGCCTACGGAGTGGACGCCGAAATCCGCTCGACGNTNTCCAGGCGAGTCGATCTGCCCTCGGGCGGCTACCTCGTCTTCGACTACGCCGAGGCCTTCACGGTGATCGACGTCAACACNGGCCGCTTCGTCGGCTCCCGCTCCCGCTCCTCGTCCGCGCGCCTCGAGGACACGATCACCAAGAACAATCTCGAGGCGGTCAAAGAGGTCGTGCGCCAGCTTCGNCTGCGCGATGTCGGCGGCATCATCGTCATCGACTTCATCGACATGGCCAATCCGAAGAATCGCGCGGCGGTCGAGGAAGCGCTGCGAAGCGAGCTGGAGCGCGACCGCACGAAGACCTACGTGGTTGAGATCTCGCCTCTGGGGCTGGTGGAGATGACGCGCCAGAACGTCACCGACGGACCGCGCGAGATCCTGACCAAGCCCTGCCCGGTCTGCGCCGGTGACGGCATCGTCTACTCGGAAGCCTCGGCCGCGATCGATCTCGAGCGGCGTGTGCGCCAGGCTGCGCTTGGCTCGCGCAGCAAGGCCTTCCGCATCGAGGTGAATGCGAAGGTGGCGAGCCTGCTGATCGGTCCCGGCGCCTCGCGCCTCATGGAGATCGAGGAACGCAGTAAGCGCCGTTTCTTCCTCGAGCCGGTCGAGAGCGAAACGCTCGATCACTTCGTCGTTCTCGCCGAAGGGCCGATCGAGGAGATGAGACCGAGGGTGCCCGTCGAGGAAGGCGCCGAGCTGGAGCTGACGCTGGTTGAGCTCGGGCTCTACGACAGTCAGGCCGCGGTGGGCAAGGTCGGCGACTACGAGGTGAACGTGCCCGGGTCGGCGAAACTCGTCGGCAAGAAAGTGAAGGCACGCATTGAGCGCGCACTCGTCGGCGGCGCCTACGCCAGTCTGGCCGCGCCCCAACGTGAGGAAGACAAGCCTCTGACGGCCGAAAGCATGGCCGAGCGCCCGACCAGAGCGCCGGCAAAGAAAGCATCTGCCAAGGCCCTGGTCGAGCCTGTGCCTGCCGGCGAGCAGGTCGCCGTCGAGAAGGCCGATACACCGGCCGTCGTCGAAAAAATCGAAACGCCGGTAGCCGTCACCAAGACCGAGGCACCGGTTGGCGTTGAGGCAACAAAGACACCGGTCAGCGCGGTCGGCTCCGAGTCCGCTAGCGAGAGTGAAACCGACCAAGGCCCGGCCAGGCCCAAGAAGCGAACACGCCGTGGCTCGCGCGGTGGTCGCAGGCGACGCAAGCCGTCTCAGGCCGGCGCCGGCGCCGGCGGTGCGGCTACCGGTGGTGCGACCGTCGGCGAGACGTTCGGTCCGCCGACGAGCGGCGCGAAGGCCCAACCGGAACGGGCGGAGACTCCCGGAGCACGCTCCGCGGCGGTGAGGCGTACTCGCGCGGCAGCTTCCGGCGCGTCCGCGCAAGCGAGCGCTCCGGCGCCGGGGGCCGGCGATGCGCCCGCCGCAGCAGGATCGAGTCAGTCTCAGTCTCCGTCTGCCGCTGAAGGGCCTGCGACGCCCAAGAAGCGCACGCGTCGTGGCTCGCGCGGCGGTCGTAGACACCGCAAGCCCTCACAGTCGGGGGCACGGACCGAGAGCGGATCGGGCTCTGCGCAGGCACCGGGCCCACCGAGCGAGAGCGCATAGGTAGGCCGCTCTTGGTAATATGCGCCCCGGTTCGCGGGCGAATGCCCGCGATTTGAGCGTCGAGGGACAGATGACATACGCAGTAATCGCAGTCGGCGGAAAACAGTACGTCGTTCACGAAGGCGAGCGCTTGCTCGTCGATCGGCTTGCCCAAGACGAGGGTGTCGTTTTCCAGCCCGACGTCCTGCTCGTNGACGCCGGNACGCCCGACCTGAAGCCGGGCGCAGGCGCTGTCAGNGCCCGCATCCTCAAGCACACGCTCGGCGAGAAGATTCGCATCGGCAAGTACAAGCCCAAGAAGGGCTACCGCCGGCACACCGGCTTCCGCGCTCACCTCTCGCAGATTCAGATCGAGGCGATCGGCAGCGGCAAGGCGGCTCGCGCCGCCGAGGCGCCCGCGAAAGCGGAGGTCGCCAAGCCGGCCGCGGCTGCACCCAAGGCTGAGGCGAAAGCCCCCGCAAAGGCCGTAGCCAAGCCGGCTGCTAAACCGGCAGCGACGGCCGTAGCGGCCAAGGCAACGGTCGCGAAACCCGCGGCCAAGAAGCCGGTCGTAGCGAAGAAAGCCGCAGCCAAGGCGCCCGCGAAGGCTAAAGTTGAGACAGCAAAGAAACCGGCTGCCAAGCGAGCGGCGCCGCGCAAGAAAGCAGAAAGCTAGCCATGGCACATAAAAAAGGTCTCGGTTCCTCGAGGAACGGGCGCGACTCGAACTCCAAGCGGCTCGGCGTAAAGATCTTCGCCGGCCAGACGGTCAAGGCCGGGATGATCATCGTGCGCCAGCGCGGCACCCGGTTCCATCCGGGCCCCGGCACTGGCCTCGGGCGCGACGACACGGTCTTCGCCAAGCGCGAGGGTATCGTCGGCTTCCATCGCTCGGGCACGCGCCGAACTATCTCAGTCGATTCTGAGTAGCTCGAGCCTCGATCGCTGATTCCCGGCGCCTTGTGCGGCCGCGCCGCGCTGACGGGATAGTCTCTATCCATGAGCCCAGGTGGTAACAAAGGCGAGCACGCAACTCGCGAGTCCCCTTCCACGACCAGGCTCGCGTTTACGTCCTG
>JGI24138J36424_10000415_pt1 | contig 13247 bp, 10 predicted proteins | sample BarGraNGADG00312_2_FD_36424 | JGI IMG/M metagenome (IMG submission 36424) | reverse complement strand
GTCAGTCCGGTGCCGGAGCGCGGAGCCGACCTGCCGCAGCGCCGCGAGCGGCTCGGCGGCCGTAACGCTATCGCACGATACGTTGGTCATGTCATCCTCGTCGGCCAGTGTTCGCCGCCGGAGGGGACGGGTCCGAGTCTGACACCCCAGCCGATGAGGCAAGATGGTCCTCTGTGCGCCCCATCACGCTGACCGACGTCCTCACCCCGCCACCACGGGCCGCGTCAGGCCACGGAGACGGAGACGGTAGTCATGGGTGAGTCACCGAGCACCGCCCAGCGTGCCAATGCCGAGCTGCCTCCGGTGATCCGAGCCGCCGTGGTCAGCGTCGTTGGCTCCAAGGGCTTCCTCGGTCGCCACATCTGCACAGTGCTGACCGAGCACGGCCACCAGGTCCATGAGTTCGACCAGGACACGCCGCCGACGGGCGCGGACGGCCTCGACCCTCGTGTGGCCGAGTCCGACCACGTCGTCTGGGCCGCATCGTCGATCAACCCCATGATCGCAGAGAACGACCCTGACCGAGTGGCTCTCGACACGGGGATCTTCCTCTCGTTCGTGACGGATGTCGCCGCTCTGCGCGGCGGGCCCCGGACGATCCTCCTCAGCTCGGGCGGCACCGTCTATGACGGCTCGGCCGTCCCGCCGTACTCAGAGACCTCGCTCGTGGGGCCACGGACCGCCTACGGACGCGCCAAGCTCGAGCTGGAGCGGCTCCTGCTGGCCACGGACACCGCTGGCCTCGTGCTCCGGATCTCCAACGCCTACGGCCCCGGGCAGCTGGTGGCCCCNGGTCAGGGCGTCATCGCCCACTGGATGCACGCCATCGCTGCCGGCCAGGACATCCACATGTTCGGCGACCCCATGATCGCCCGTGACTACGTGCACGCCGACGACGTGGCCGGCGCCGTGGCCGCGACGATCGAGCAGGACTACCGCACCCACGACGTGGTCAACGTCGGGGCAGGCCGGCCCACGACGCTCCGGGGCCTGTTCGCGGCCATCGCCGAGGCGACGGGCGACCCGACCCTCGAGCCGAGGCTGCACCCGGCCCGGTCCTTCGACGCCGCATCGACGTGGCTGGACTGCGAGCGTGCGGCCAGCACCCTCGGTTGGCGTCCGCAGATCCCTCTCCGCGAGGGCATCGCGGCCACCTGGCACGTGGTCGCAGCCCAGACACTGCANGGCGCCACCCCACCGGACCATGCCGCACCACCGACCACCTCGACCCCACGGGCCGTCCCATCGGAGACCACGTCATGACGATCGACCTCGCCGCGCACGGCTACCGGCGAGCCCTCCAGGCGGGCCTGTGGCTGCGCGGGGACGAGTCCGCCGTCGACTTCGGCTACAACGACGGTGACGAGTACGAGACGTGGGTCGGTCAGACCGTCCGAGGCGCCACCGACGTCAGCACGCTCTCGCGCGAGCTCGGCCACGGCATCCGCGACTGGCCCTCGAGGTACCACCTCAGCCCGCAGCGCGGGAACATCGTCCAGCCGTTGTTCGGGACGATCGCGGGGCCGGTGTTGGAGATCGGCGCCGGCATGGGTGCGGTCACGCGGGCCTTGGGCGAGCAGGGCCACGAGGTCGTCGCTGTCGAAGGCTCGCCTCGGCGGGCCNCCATCTGCGCCGACCGGTGCCGTGACCTCGACAACGTCCAAGTGGTCGCCGACACGATCCAGGGCTTCGGAAACCAGAGCCAGTTCGGCACTGTGGTGATGATCGGGGTGCTCGAGTACAGCCGGGTGTTCGGCTTCGAGGCCGAAGGGCTCGACCCCGTCGACGTCATGCTCCGGCACGTGTCGTCGCTGCTCGCCCCCGGGGGGCAGCTCATCCTGGCCATCGAGAACCAGCTGGGCCTGAAGTACTTCGCCGGCTTCCCCGAGGACCATGTCGGGCGACGCATGTTCGGGATCGAGGACCGCTACGGCGACGACACCGTGGTGACGTTCGGGCGTGCGGAGCTGGCCCGGCACCTGACCGGCGCGGGCCTGGCCGAGCAGGAGTGGTACTACCCGTTCCCCGACTACAAGCTGCCGACGACAGTGATCTCGGACCGGGCGCTCGTGCCGGACTCACCCTTCGACCCCTCACCCCTGGTCGCCTCGTCCGCGTGGGCGGACCACCAGCGTCCCGCCACCACGTCGTTCGAGCTCGAGCGGGCGTGGCACGTCGCCGCCCGCAACGGCCTGGTGGCCGACCTGGCCAACTCGTTCCTGGTCCGTGCGTCCACCACGGCGCTCACCGCACCGGAGCCGATCGCCTGGTACTACGGGACCAGCTCGCGTCGCCCCGAGTTCGCGAAGTCCACCACGTTCGAGCCGGCCGGCGGCGGACTCGTGGTGCGCCGGCACCCGGCGCTGGCGACGTTGCCCACCGAGGTCGGGACGATCGGGATCCGGCTGACCGACGAGCCGTACCACGCGGCCACCCGTGGACAGCGACGCTCGCGGACATCGTCGGACGTGCCGGGTGGGACATCGACCAGCTGACCGCCTGGTTCGGCACCTGGTTCACGAGCTTCTGCGCGACGGCGACCGTCCCAGGGCCGGCGCCGTCCGGCGACGTGCCCGTGCCGGGTGACCTGATCGACGCCCTGCCGCGCAACCTCATCGTCGACGGCGACGCCACGGAGTTCATCGACCTCGAGTGGTACTCGACCCAGCCCTGCCCGCTCTCCTATGCCGTGTTTCGCGCCCTCTACGACTCGTTGGCATCGCTGGGGCCAGTGGCTCCGCCCGCGGAGGGCACGTCGATCGTTCTGCGGGGCCTCGTCGTCGAGCTCGCGGCCCGGCACGGCATCGAGCTCGACGTGCACACGCTGCGCGAGCACTGGGAGCGTGAGGCCGCGTTCCAGTCCACGGTTCTCGGTTCCACCGTGCCAGTGGCTGTGGAGCAGGCCTTGGACGTGCCGCTCACCCTGCACCGCGACCTCGACGCCGTCATCCACGACGCCGAATCCCTTGGAGCCATCGCCTCCGAGCTCGAGGTCATGCGGGCGCAAGCCGAGCAGCAGATGCAGACCGAGGCCGAACTGCGTGCGGAGATCGTGCGGGCTTCGGGCCGAGGTCGACGAGGCACACCGGCTCGGTGACGAGCGTGCCGCCACCGCCGAGGAGCTGCACGGCGAGCTCGAGGCGCTCAAGCGCACCGTCTCGTGGCGGGTGACCCGGCCCTTGCGCGTCGCCCGGCGTCTCGCTCGGCGGCCTGTCAGCTTCGCGCGTCGCGTCGCACGGCAACCCGCACGGGTCGCTCGGACGATGGCGCACCGCCGCCCGAGCGACCCGATGGCCAGGCCGGACGCCTTCGACGTGGCGTACTACCGCCGCCGCCACACCGACCTGCAGTCGCTCACCGACGACGACCTGCGCCTGCACTACCAGGCCTACGGGCGCGCAGAAGGGCGTCTTGGCCAGTCTGTGTACGGGACGTCGCGCAAGGTGATCCGCTCGATCGACCCGGAGCGGGAGACGGTCCTGGTAGTGTTCCACGACGCCACCCGCACCGGTGCGCCGGTGCTCGGCTGGAACCTGGTCCGCGAGATGGGCCGGCTGCACAACGTGATCGCGGTGCTCGAGGCTGGCGGCGAGCTGGCCACCGGCATCGAGGAGCTGGCGTCGGCCACCGTCACGCTGGACCCGACACGCCCCTTCGACGAGTACGAGGCCGACCTGTTCGCGGCCGAGCTCCGCGACGAGTTCCACCCGCTCTACGCGATCGCGAACTCCGCCGCGACCCACCCGCTGGCCCCGGCGCTGGAGCACGCAGGGGTGCCGGTCGTCGGACTGGTCCACGAGTTCGCATCCAGCATGCGCCCCAACGGCGTCCTCCACGGGTTCTTCGAGTCCGTCTCCGAGGTCGTCTTCTCGGCCGAGATCGTCGCCGACTCGATGCGACGCGAGTACACCAGCTTGCTCGCGCGCAATCACCACACCATCGCCCAGGGTCAGTCCTCGCTGCCCCCTGGGGGAGCGGTCGAGCTGCCCAGCCGGGTGACCCGACGCGGCACGGACGACGTCGACGCCGACCTGCCGGAGCGAAGCCTCGACGACTTCCTGGCCGACCTCGACCCCGGCACCCTCCTGGTGATCGGCGCCGGGACCATCGCACCCCGCAAGGGCATCGAGTTCTTCGTCCAGACCGCCGAGCAGACCCGACGGATTGCACCCGGGACGCCGATCGCCTTCGCCTGGATCGGTCACCGCATCGACTCCCTCCAGTGGTACGTCGAGGAGCTGTGGGAGCAGGTGGAGCGCAGCGGCGCGCGCGACCGGGTGACCTTTCTCGCACCGGCGCCCGACCTGGAGGCCCTGTACGCCCGCAGCGACGTGTTCTTCCTCTCGTCTCGGCTCGACCCGATGCCGAACGTCACCATCGACGCGGCTCTCGCCGGCGTGCCGGTGGTCGCCTTCGAGAAGGCGAGCGGGTTCGCGGACTGGCTGCAGGCGGACCAGACGCTGGGCCGGCTCGTCGTCCCGCACCTCGACGTCGCTGCTGCTGCGACGGTCATCGCCGAGCTCGCCGCCGACCCGGGCGAGCGCGAGCGGTACGGAGCAGCCCTGCGCGCGGCAGCCAGGACTGCGTTCGACATGCCCGGGTACGTGGCGAAGCTCGACGACCTCGGCCTCTCCGCCCGGGCCGCCGTCGACCGGGCCGCCGCGGACATCGCGGAGATCACCGCGAGCGGCGAGTTCAGCCCGCACCTGTTCGCCGGTGCCGACACGAGCATCGACACCGTGGCGCTCGTGTCGAGGTACGTGAACGCGTCCCGGCTCGCCGCCCCGCGCGCACGCCCGCGTTCCGGCCTGCTCGTGCGCCGGCCCACCGAGGGCTTCAACCCGCTCGTCTACGCCGAGCAGGCACCGGGGTACGACGACGAGCGGGACGGCGACCCCTTTGCCGACTACCTCCGCAAGGGCAAGCCCAGCGGACCCTGGGTCCACGGGGTCCTGCGCCCGGCCGACCCGTACCTGCCGCTGGCCGAGCTGACGCCCCTGCGGGTGCTGGTCCACGGTCATTTCCACTATCCCGAGCTCGTCGGCGAGCTCGTGGAGCGGCTGGCGGTCAACGAGGTGCCGGTCACCGTGCACCTGACGACGACGTCGGACGAGAAGGCGGCGGAGATCACCCGCACCTTGGAGCAGTCGGCCCTGACCGGTTGGCAGGTCCAGGTCGTCCCCAACCGGGGCCGCGACCTCGCCCCGCTCCTGGCCGGTATCGGGATGCGGGCGGTCGACGACTTTGACCTCCTGCTGCACGTGCACGGCAAGCGGAGCCCGCACGTCGACAGCTCGATCTCCGAGCGGTGGCGCGACTTCCTGTGGGAGAACCTCGTCGGCGGACGCTCGGCGATGCTCGACCGGATCCACGCCGGCTTCGCGACCCAGCCGACGCTCGGCCTCGCCTTCCCGGAGGACCCGCACCTCANCGACTGGGACCTGAACCGCGCCGNCGGCGAACGCCTCGCGGTGCGGCTGGGGATCACCNCGCCGTTGCCGAACCACTTCGACTTCCCGGTCGGCGACATGTACTGGGCACGGACCGACGCGATCCGCCCCTTGTTCGAGGCCGGCTTCCAGTGGCACGAGTTCCCCGAGGAGCCGCTACCGATCGACGGGACGATGCTGCACGCCCTCGAGCGGCTGACACCCTTCGTTGTCGCCGAACGCGGCTACGCGTACGCCAAGACCGTCGTGCCCGGCGTCAGCCGGTGACCGTGCCGTGCCGCCGGGGTNCCCCGCCGGGACCCGCTCAACGTCGAGTGGCGTAGAACTTCCGCAGGCGCCTGGCGTACCGGAACACCCTGGTCGCGTGAATCTTCGCGAGCTCCATCTCGAGCCGCTCGACGTCGTCGCGGAGCGTGCGCCACACGCTCAGGCCCTCCTGCTCGGCCGCCAGCGCTCGGCGCAGGCTCACCGCAGCGACCCGCGCCAGGTGAGCGGGCGTCGCGTTGCTGAACTCCGAGGCCTCGAGCCGCCCCGTGACGGTGTCCGCGCCGGTCCCGACCGAGGCGCGCGCACGGGCGGCCGCGTGCACGGCCGCGTCCGGCTCGTCGCGAAGCGTCCGCAGCGCCTTGGCTGCGGCGTCGACGTCGGGCAGCGCCCACACACCGGTGCGCGGCGCGACCCGCGGCTCGAGCGAGAACGGCACGAGGAGCGCCCGATCCTCGTCGAGGTGGCTCATCGCACCGGAGAAGCCGGTGACGACCACCGGCACACCCGCCTCGACGGCAGCCAGGACGGGCAGGCCGACGGCGTCGGCGCGGTGCAGCGACAGGACCGCGTCGACCTCGGGGACGAGGCTCTCGGCCCGCGGACCTGCCGAGCCCGGCGTGATCAGGACGATGTCGGACCGGCCGTCGGCGGCGTGCTTGAGCGCGTCCAGGTGGCGGCGGTTCGGCTCGCGACGCCGGACGTCGACGATCAGNCGCGCGCCCTCGTCCTGCGTGAACGCCGCCCGATAGGCGGCGATCGCACCGGCCGCGTTCTGGGCATCGACGTCGCCGAGCGCATCGATCTCCACGAGGACGACCCGGCCGTCCGCGCGGATCGCGTCGACGAAGCCCGCCGACTCCGCAGGGGTGTCGACATCGTCGGCAGGCGGGACGTACACGCGGTGGACGGGACGGCTCGTGCAGNCGCTGACCGCGTCCTGGGTCTCCTGGTTCAGCACCCAGATCTCGTCGAAGAGGTCGATCGAGGAGTGGCGTTCCGGGTCGACGGAGGTCTCGGAGGAGATCCACAGACCGACGCACCGACCGGAGTGCTCCCCGAGGGCCTGCACCAGGCGGTCCTGCGAGAAGTGGTCGGCGTCGATGCAGACGATGACGTTGGCGTGGGCTCCGCGGCCGTTGAGGTCATGGCGCACCCAGGTGGGCGGCCGTCCGTGCGGGGCGTCGGCCTGGACGACCAGCGCGGCCGGGACACCGGCGCGGGCGATCTCCGTGGCGACCCGTCGACCGATGGCAGCGCTCTCGCCACTGGGCTCGGGGTAGCCGTTGACGACGACGGACCACCCGGAGTCGGGGGTCGCAACGGCGCTCGAGGCGAGCGGCTCCGGCGNGGCAAGACCGAGGTCCTGGTAGTGCAGCGTGACCGAGGGCTCGCCGTCCAGCCAGCGGCGGAAACTCAGGCAGGACGCGCCGAAGGGAGACGGGAACGCCGCCTGGAGATCGGGCCGTCGCTGCCACAGGTTGAGCTCGACGGGGGCGAGCCGCGACCACGGGGAGGTCGGCACGGGGGTCGTGAACCATCGCCGGAACGTCGCTGGCTCGCTGAACGGGCGTTGGGGCGGACCGGGGAACGGCAGGGCGCCGATCAGTGCGTCGCGGTAGACCTGGCGGACCGCNGGGGTCAGCAGCGGACCGTCGGGGAGGTCGGCGTACCGGTAGGGCAACGTGCGGCGGGACTGGTGCCCCGCGCTCGTGAGCAGGGCCGCGTAGGTGACGCACAGCTCCTGGAGCAGCGGATCGTCGCTCACCATCACCCGCGGGTTGTCACCCGTGAAGCGCGACAGCACCCACGGGGTGGCCACGTCGAAGCCGCTGAAGTGGAAGAAGCGGAGGGGNACGCCCGCCGCGAGGACCTGGTCACCCGGCCCCGGGGTCAGCGGACGCTCGTGCAGATTCCAGTAGGCGACGTTCAGGCCTGGGTCGCGCAGGACCACGTGCGGGAACAGGGCGGGCACCCAGTCGATCCACCGCTGGTCGGTGAACAGGGCGTTCTGGAAATCGACGACGGCGTCGGTCCGCAGCCGCTCGTGCCACCAGGAGAGGAAGTCACCGGCCGTCGCGCTCACGGCGATGAAGCCGAGGTTGAAGATGCCGGCCTGCATGATGGCCCTCTCGCAGATCTCGAGGCCGTCGCGCGGCACCGGCTCGAGAGNGTGTGGCGTCAGGACGATGCCGCTGCGTGCCGCCTGCTCGAAGACGTCCGAGAGATCNCCCCGCACCCAGATGTCCGGGTCGAAGTAGGCCGCCACGTCGTAGCCGTCGCGCAGCAGGTGCTGGAGTGTCGCCGGCTTGAGCGCCGTGGCGAGCTCCATGACCCCGTACATCAGGATCATCGGCTCGCTCACGTCGGGGCTGAGCCCGAGGTCCTCCATCAGCAGGACGTTCGTGAGCCCGGAGCCGACGCGGTCCTCGTCGACGCCGTCGATGATCAGGGTGACGAAGTCGATGTCCGGGTGCACAGTCCGGAACGAGTCCTCCAGGACCCGGGCCAAGCCCACGTAGTTCCGTGCGACTATCGTGCAGGCCGCGCGTCGGCCACCCGCATTCGGGGGCGCGACGCTTCCGCCACCCTCTCCGAACACCACCTGAGCTCCCCCTTTCAGTCGCCTGCCCACAGAACCATACCGGCCGATCTCCGGGACACCGGAGACCGCAGGGCCCCGGCGGCGGCCCGGTCCACTCCCCGCTCGTGCCCGGCATATCATCCTGGGCGACGTGACTGCTCGCGTCCTCGCTACGCTCGAGCCCGGTCGGCCATTGGCGGACACGAGCAGGTGAACCACCAGTGAGCACAGTGCACGTCGCCGTGGTGAGCACACGCAGCGCCGCTCCCCTTGCTCGTGCGACGGTCCGGCGCGCACTGGGCGCAGCACCGGCCGCGCAGGTGCACGTCCTGGACGTGGACGGCACCTACGCGCCGACGGCCCTCGAGTCCGTGCTGAGCCCGCTGGACGTCGGGGTCCGGCCCGCAGACCTGCACCTCCAGGCGATGGTCCACGAGCCTGCGGCCCTGGCACCTGCCCTGTACCCGGCCTGCGCATCGCTGTCCCAGGTCGCGACGGTCGAATGGGTCACCATCTGGCTGCCCGCTTTGAACGAGGCCTACGCGGACCGTTTCGACGTGACCTACTGCGCATCGCTGCACTAGGGCGCGACCGCGGAGACGACCGGGACGTTCAGCGGGCTCAGCGGCCCGGCCCGCCCGGGGCCTTGGCTGCCCGGTTGACGGGACCGCGCTCGGATCGCCGGCCGGCGGACCCGTTCGCACGCCTCGGGGCACCCTCCGGGGCCGTTTCCGCCCGAGCCGATATCACCTCCCCGACGAGGATCTGCGGCCGCTTCTTGGCCTCGTCGAAGACGACGCCGAGGTAGAGCCCGACCAGGCCGAGGCTGAGGAGCTGCATCCCGGAGAGGATGGCGACCATCACCACCAGGGTCGTCCAGCCCGCGGGGATGTCGGCCCCGGCGAGCTTCATCACCAGGGCGACCACGCCGCTGATGATGCCGATCAGACTGACGATCAGCCCGAGCACGATGCCCACCTGGAGGGGCACCTTGCTGAACGAAACGATCCCGGAGACCGCGAACGACACGCTCCGCCGGAAGGAGTACTTGCTGCGACCGGCCGCCCGCGGCGGCGCGACGAACTCGATGGTCGCCGTCGGCAGGCCGAGCCACGGGATGAGGCCGCGCAGGAACCGGTCGCTCTCCACGATCTCCTTGGACAGGATCCGCGCGACCCGCGCGGAGACCAGCCGGTAGTCCGCGCCGCCCTGGACCATGGGGACCTCCGACAGGTGCCCCATCAGCCGGTAGAAGCCGCGCGACATGGCGCGGGCCATCCGGCCCTGTCCCTCGGTCTTGGCCCGGACCGTCTGCACGACGTCCACGCCGGTCTCGAAGAGCGCGAGCATCTCGGGGATGAGCTCCGGCGGGTGCTGCAGATCCCCGTCCATCATGATCACGGCGTCGGCGTCGCTGCGCTCCAGGCCCGCGATGATCGACATCTGGTGGCCGGCGCGGCGCAGCAGCAGGACCCCGCACACCCGGTCGTCCGCCTCGGTCAGCTCACGGATGATCGCCGCCGTGCCGTCCGAGCTGGGGTCCACCACGTAGATGACCGACCAGGAGTAGCGGTCCCGGAGGGCGTCAAGGACTCCTGCGAGGGTCTGGTGGAACGTGCGGATGCCCTCGGCCTCGTTGAACAGGGGCACGACGACGTCGAGAGTGCCTCGGACCGGCGACGTGCCGTCCGACGTGGGTTCGGTCATATCCGGTCATCCAAACGACGTTCGCTGGTGACGTGCTGGAACTCTGGTACCGCCGAGGCGACACGCTCGACTATCTCATCGACTCCGGGACCGGGCACCGCCCGGGTGGCCGAGTCGATCCAGTGGGCGACGTCCGCGCAGGCAGCCCTGGGCGGGCTCGGGGCGATGGTGTCGACGGCAGGCAACCATGCGACGCGCTGTTCCCCCGTGCCGACGAACGACTCGGCGGCCTTCTCCCCTGCGGTGTCGCGTGCGGTCACCAGGACGCGCACGGACGAATGGTCGGGGAGGTTTCCCACCGCCTCGGCGGGCTCGACCCGCCGCCAGGGAAGCCCCATGGCACCGAGCATCCGCTCCAGGGCGACGGTGAGCTCCACCGCGTCGACGACTCCGTCACCGGGAACCACGATGGATCCCGGCGGGGCAACGGATGCCAGCATGCAGAGCTGGCCGGCCTCGACCGGGCGGACGAAGTACCTCGTGGTGTCTGCCGGGGCAGGCAGCACCTGACCGCGGCCGAGCCGGATCAACCAGCTCTCGAGCAGCGAACCGCTCGAGAAGGCGACGTTGGCGAAGCGCGTCGTCGTTGCGGTGGGGAACGCCCCCATCACGAACTCCTCCATGACCCGCTTGCTCGCACCCATCAGGCTGGAGGGATCGGCTGCCTTGTCGGTGGAGACCATGAACAGCCGGCAGTCCGGGTTGGTTGCGACTGCGGCACTCAGCGCCCGGTAGGTGCCGTTGACGTTGACGTTCAGCATGTGCAGTGCCGACACGGCGTCCCGTTCGGTCCGCACATGCTTGGCGGCCGCGAAGGCCAGAACGGTGTCGAAGGGACCGTCGTCCCGGACCACCCGCTCGAGCAGGGGTCCGGTCACGTCTACCAGGCGCGGCTCGAAGGCCGTTCGCTCGCCGATGGCGCCCTCGGCCCGGAGGTCGCGCACCAGCTCCGCCAGGCCGTTCTCCCAGGTGTCGGCGACGACGACCTTCGCCGGCTCGAGAGCCAGCAGCAGCCGCAGTGTCTGGCCTCCGATGAAGCCGGCGCCACCGGTGACGAGGATGCGAGAGCGGTGATAGGCCTGGAAGACCTGGNCCGACAGCTGCGCCAGCGCCGGGTCGAACACCGAGGTCTCTCGGCCGGTCACCGCACGGGCAAGTGCGTCAAGATCGCGCACCGAGGCGTCCACCGGCTCCCCCTCCTCCGTCTGAGTCGTCCGTTGCACATCCGGTCACGGCTGCCTGCAGGATCGCGGCGAGACCCCCCACCGTGAGCGGCTCGCTCATCTGGGAGGTCTCGCTCCAGAGGTCAGGGCTACCGACCACCGCGGTCGGTGGAAACACCTCGAGGTCCCTGACTCCCGCCGGCGAGCCGAGAAGCGCAACCGCCGATCGAACCGCGTCTCCCATCTGCACGCCGACCCCTGAGCAGATGTTGAAGACGCCCGTGGGGCGTTGGCGGGCGGCGTAGGCGATGCTGTCGCACACGTACGCCAGGCGCACCCAGTCGCGCACCGTCCCAGCGGACAACAGCTCGACATCCGTACCCGAGGCGATGGCCGAGCGCACCCGTTCGGCGATGTCCGCCAGCGGACTGCCGGGCTGCGGNGGGCAGGCTGCCACGTTGAAGATGCGCAGCACCGTCGCGCGGCCTTGGTCCAGGACGCGCAGTGAGCCCGCGAGCTTGGTGCGTCCGTAGTCCGACTCGGGCGCCGGCACGGCGTCCTCCACGCAGGTGCCGCCCGGCTGAGCCGTCCCGTACTCGGCTGCCGAGCCCAGGTGGACCAGATGGCCACCGAGTCTCGCGACCTGCTGGGCCAGGATGTCCGGCAGGTCGACGTTGAGCCGCTGCAGCGTGTCAGGCGTGCCCGTGCGTGCTCCCGCGGCNTTGACGATCGCGCGGTCAGCGCCGTCCAGCAGCGGCCGGAGAACCTCTCCGCCGCTGGCAAGCACCGCCTGCGCCGGCACCGTGATCAGATCACGCATGCGGTCCCGGATGTGTCCGCCGAACCATCCCGAGGCGCCGATCAGAACGACCTCGGTCATATCAGCCCGCGCTCCAGCAGGTCGTTGGCTGCGGCGAGGTCCTCGACCCTGCCGAGGTCCATCCACAGCTCCGACGTGGTGCGGCACACGACGCGTCCGCCCGCCGCCACCAGGCCGGCCATGAAGTCAGGCATGTCGACCCGCCCGGGAGGNAGCTGACGCAGCGCTCTCCCGCTGATCACGTTGATCCCGGTGCTCAACAGGTTCAGGGTCGATGGCTTCTCGTGGATCTCCACGAGATCGCCGGCCTCGTCGGCGATCACCACGCCGTAGTCGATCTTGACCTCCCGCTCGACGCACACCATGGCGGCGTCAGCGCCAACACCTTCGAACCAGCTGAGCAGCTCACCCATGTCCAGGGACGTGAGCGTGTCACCGTTGACGACCAGGACGAGGTCGTCATCCGCTACGTCGAAGGGGATCAGCCCGAGCGCGCCGGCCGTGCCNAGGGGCTCGGTCTCACGGGTGTACCTGACCTCTACCCCGTGCCTGGAGCCGTCCCCGATGACGGCCTCGACCAGGTGACCCAGATAGCCGAGGCTGATCGCCACCTGCTCGAGTCCCGCTCCGCGCAGCGACCTGAGCACCCGCTCGACGATCGACTCCCCGCCCAGCGGGATCAACGGCTTGGGCAGGATGAAGGTGTACGGCCGCAGCCTCGTCCCGGTCCCCCCTGCGAGGATGAAGCCGTACCTCATGTGTCCTCCCCCGATCAGCCAGGCGCACCCCGACGGCCTGGAGTCGGGATCACGGCCGATCGACGACCCTACCGGACGCGTCACCGTGCCGAGCGGGCTTGGCGGGCCGAGGTGGGTGCAGGCCGGAGCCGATCGAGCCGGTCCGGTACGCTCGCCCCCGGTGGAACCGACCGCCGCGGGCCCGCTGGCCCGGCGCCTCGGGCACGTCGACCGGAGGGACGAGCGTTGCAGACCGCGACCGTGCCGGTGTGCGACTCGTGACGGACGTCTCCGGCAGCAGCCGGCCCGGGCTCGTCCGGCGGGTCCAGGCCGACTCGCGGATCCGCTACCTCGTGGTCGGTGGCGGCACCGCCTGCGTCGAGTTCCTGACCTTCACGCTCCTCGTCCATTCCGGGGTACCGCCCGTCGCGGCGAACGTGATCAGCTTCTGCCTGGCCGTCGTCGTGAACTTCTCCGGCTACCGCTGGTGGTCGTTCGCCGGGGACCACGGCCTGCGCGGTC
>JGI24138J36424_10000410_pt1 | contig 13295 bp, 11 predicted proteins | sample BarGraNGADG00312_2_FD_36424 | JGI IMG/M metagenome (IMG submission 36424) | reverse complement strand
ACACCTCGCAGGGTACGCCTCGCTGCTCGCAGGCCCGAGCCACGACCGCCATCATCGGCTCCGGCCCACAGGTGTAGACTTTCGTATAACCGTTCCGGGAAAGCTGCGATGCGGCCGCTTCGCAGACCAGCCCCTTGACGCCGATGGTCCCGTCGTCGGAGAAGATCTCGACTCCGCCCTTCAGCGTGGCCATCGCCGGGATGTACTTGTCCCTGGTGGAGATGCCCACCATCAGGTCGTACTCCCGCCCCTCCTTGTCCAGAGTGCTCGCGAGGTAGTGCAGCGGGGCGAACCCCGCACCGCCCGCGACGATCAGCGCCCTGCCTTCGTCCAGAGGCCCGAAACCGCGGCCCAGCGGGCCGAGCACGCGGACCGACTGCCCGACCTCGAGCGCGCAGAGCCTCGCCGTCCCCCAGCCGACCACCTCTATCATCATGGAGAGTATGAGACCGCCGGACTGCTCCCTGGCGTCGAGCACCCCCATCGGCCTCGGCAGCAGGTGCTCCCGCCCCCCGCCGCAGTCGACCTGGTAGAACTGGCCCGGCACCGGCACCGGCACGACTCCCTCGATATCAAAGGTGAGCACGTGCACGCCCGAGGCCACATCGTCACGCCTCTTCAGCGCCGCTGTCGAAGCAACGGGCACCGTCCGCTCCACGCTCTCACTCATTGCCCGCCTCCGCCTGCTGTTCGGCTATGGCCGCGTGGTATTCCTGGATGCTCTTGACCTTGAGTCCGCTCTTCTTGAGCGCCTTGATCCCCATTATGACGATGGTGGCCAGCTCGATGGTCGTTATGCAAGGCACACCGTTCATAGTGGCCTCGGTCCTGATGGCGTAGCCGCTCCCCCTGGTCCCGCGCCCCTCGGGCACGTTGATGATCAGGTCGATCTGCCCCTCCCTGATGAAATCGACGACGTCAGGCTTGCCCTCGCCCACCTTGTTCACGGTCTCGACCTCGATGCCCTGCTCGCGGATGCGCTCGGCGGTGCCCACGGTGGCCAGCATCCTGAAGCCCTCCTCCGTGAGCCGCTTGGCTATGAACGCGGCGTCGCCCTTCTTCCTGTCGGGGACGCTCACGAACGCGGTCCCCGAGACCGGGAAATCGTTGTAGGAGGCGATCTGCGACTTGACCATCGCCATGCCGATGCCCGTGTCCGAGCTGGGCGAGTAGTCGTCGATGCCCATCACCTCGCCGGTGGACTTCATCTCCGGGCCCAGGACCGTATCGACGCCGGGGAAGCGCACGAACGGGAGCACGGCTTCCTTGACCGCCACGTGCTTTAGCGATGAGAACCTGTCCCCCTCCAGCCCGAGCTCATCGAGAGTCTGGCCCAGCGCGATGCGGGTGGCCATCTTCGCCAGTGGTATGCCGATGGTCTTGCTCACGAACGGGACGGTCCGGCTGGCGCGAGGGTTGACCTCGAGCACGAATACCTCGCCTTCCTTGACCGCGTACTGTATGTTGATGAGCCCCACCACTCCCAGCTCCAGGGCGAGCTTCTCGGTGTTGCGCGTGATGACCTCTTTCTCCTGGTTGGACAGGAACGGCGGCGGTATCACGCAGGCCGAGTCGCCGGAATGGATGCCGGCCTCCTCGACGTGCTCCATTATCGCGCCGATGAACACCCGCCTCCCGTCGCAGAGCGCGTCGACGTCGATCTCCTTGGCGTCCTCCAGGAACCGGTCTACCAGCACCGGGTGCTCGGGCGACGCCTTCACCGCCGACTTCATGTAGTGCTCCATCATCTCGTCGGAGTAGACGATCTCCATCGCCCGCCCGCCCAGCACGTAGGATGGCCTCACCAGCACCGGNTAGCCGATNCGTTTCGCTATCTCGATGGCNCCGTCCACCGACGTCGCCGTGCCGTCCTCGGGGTGCTGTATCTTCAGCTTCTTGAGCATGTTGCCGAANTGCTCGCGGTCCTCGGCGCGGTCGATCGCCNNCGGCGACGTCCCCAGGATCTTCACCCCGGCCTGCTCGAGCGGGATCGCCAGCTTCAGCGGGGTCTGCCCGCCCAACTGGATGATCGCGCCCATCGGCTTCTCGCGCTCCACGATGTTCATNACGTCCTCGAACGTGAGCGGCTCGAAGAACAGGCGGTCGCTGGTGTCGTAGTCGGTGGAGACGGTCTCGGGGTTGCAGTTGACCATGATGGTCTCGTAGCCCATCTCNCGGCAGGCGAACGACGCGTGCACGCAGCAGTAGTCGAACTCGATCCCCTGGCCGATGCGGTTGGGCCCGCTGCCCAGGATCATCACCTTCTGCTTGTCGGTCTCGCGCGTTTCGTCCTCGTCCTCGTAGGTCGAGTAGTAATACGGAGTGTATGCCTCGAACTCGGCCGCGCAGGTGTCGACCGACTTGAACACCGCGTTGATGCCGCGCCCCTGCCTGCCCCTTCGCACCTCCAGCTCGCTGGAGGAGAAAAGCCTGCCCAGTTCGATGTCGGAGAAGCCGAAGCGCTTGGCCTCGCGCAGCAGGTCATCGGGCACGCCCGCCAGGTCATAGCCCGCGAGCAGGGCTTCCATCTCGGCTATCTGCTGCAGGTTGTCGAGGAACCAGGGGTCTATCCCGGTGCGCCGGTATATCTCGTCGACTCCCATGTTCTCCTGCAGCGCGTGGTAAATCTGGTAGAGCCTGTCGTGGCTGGCGATCTCCAGCTCTCCGGGAAGCTGGTCGACCGGGGTGTCCTCGAGGTCGCGCAGGCTGTAGCGATCGATCTCCAGAGAGCGCACAGCCTTCTGTATGGCTTCCTTGAAGGTGCGGCCGATGGCCATGACCTCTCCCACCGACTTCATCCTGGTGGTGAGGACCTGGTCGGCGCCGGGGAACTTCTCGAACGCCCAGCGCGGGACCTTCACCACGCAGTAGTCGATGGTGGGCTCGAAGCACGCCGGCGTCTCGCGGGTGATGTCGTTGGATATCTCGTCCAGCGTGTATCCGACCGCGAGCTTGGCGGCTATCTTGGCGATGGGAAACCCGGTCGCCTTCGAAGCGAGCGCGCTGGAGCGCGAGACGCGCGGGTTCATCTCGATGACCACCACGTGCCCCGTGTCCGGCTCGACCGCGAACTGGATGTTGGAGCCGCCCGTCTCGACGCCTATCTCGCGCATGATGTCGATGGAGGCGTTGCGCAGCACCTGGTACTCGACGTCGGTCAGCGTCTGGGCGGGCGCCACTGTGATGGAGTCGCCGGTGTGGACGCCCATCGGGTCGAAGTTCTCGATCGGGCAGACTATGACGACGTTGTCCTTCTTGTCGCGCATGACCTCGAGCTCGTATTCCTTCCAGCCCTTCACCGACTTCTCGACGAGTATCTCGGTGATGGGCGAGAGGTCCAGGCCGTGCCTGGCGACCTCCACGAACTCGTCCATGTCGTAGACAAGGCCTCCCCCGCCGCCGCCCAGCGTGAACGAGGGCCTGATGACCAGCGGGAACCCCAGCTTCTTCGCGACGCTCCTGGCCTCGGGGAGCGAGTAGGCGAAGTCGCTGTCGGGCAGGTCGAGCCCGATGTTGCGCATCGCCTCCTTGAAGAGGTTGCGGTCCTCCGCCTTGCTGATGACCTCGTGGCGGGCGCCGATCAGCTCCACCCCGAAGCGGTCCAGCACCCCGCTCTCCGCGAGTGACACCGACACGTTGAGGCCGGTCTGGCCCCCCAGGGTCGGCAGTAGCGCCTGCGGCCGCTCGCGCTCGATTATCTTGGCGACCCACTCNGGGGTTATCGGCTCGATGTAGGTGCGGTCGGCGAACTCNGGGTCGGTCATGATGGTCGCGGGGTTGCTGTTGACCAGCACCACCTGGAAGCCGTCCTCCTTGAGGACCTTGCACGCCTGGGTGCCGGAGTAGTCGAACTCGCAGGCCTGGCCGATGACGATGGGCCCGGAGCCTATGATCAGGATCTTCTCTATGTCCTGGCGGCGCGGCATTTAGTGCTNCCAACCTTTCATCAGGTCGAGGAAATCGTCGAAAAGGTATCTCGAATCGTGCGGGCCGGGCGNGGCCTCCGGGTGGTACTGCACCGAGAACGCGCCGGCCTCAGAGCAACGCATCCCCTCNGAGGTATTNTCGTTGAGGTTCCAGTGCGTGAGCTCGANCTCNCCGAACTCGCAGCCNGCCAGGCTCTCGGTGTCGACGGCGAAGCCGTGGTTCTGGGCGGTGATCTCGACCCGCTCGGTCGCCTTGTGCATGACCGGCTGGTTGGCCCCCCTGTGCCCGAACTTGAGCTTGTAAGTCTGCCCTCCCAGCGCGAGACCGAGGAGCTGGTGCCCCAGGCAGATGCCGAACACCGGCTTGGAGCCGATCAGGCCCCTGATGCTCTCGATCGCGTAAGTGACAGCCGCCGGGTCCCCGGGCCCGTTGGAAAGGAACACCCCGTCGGGCTCCATGGCCAGTATCTCGTCGGCGGTGGTGCTCGCGGGGACCACGGTCACCCTGCAGCCGAGCGCGGTCAGGATCCTGAGGATGTTTCTCTTTATGCCGAAGTCGAACGCCACGACCTCGAAGTCGCACGCGCCCGGCGCGACGTCGTCCCAGACGTACGGCTTGGAGATCGTGACCTCTTTGACCAGGTCGCGTCCCACCAGCCCGGCGCTTTCTCGAGCTTGGCAAGAAGGCTCTCGCGGTCGAGGTCCGTGCTGGAGAGCGCCGCCTCCATCGCGCCCCTGGTGCGGATGTGCCGGGTGAGAGCGCGGGTGTCGATGCCCTCGAGCCCGACTATGCCGTTCTTCACCAGGAACCCGTCCAGGTCGCCGGAGGCCCTCCAGTTCGAGAGCCGCCTGGACGACTCCCTCACTATGAAGCCCCCCATGTAGATCCTGGCGGACTCGAAGTCCTGGTCGTTCACGCCGTAGTTGCCGATCAGTGGGTAGGTCATGTTGACCATCTGGCCGGCGTACGAGGGGTCGGTCAATATCTCCTGGTAGCCTGCCATGCTGGTGTTGAAGCAGATCTCGCCGAAGAACTCGCCGTCGGCTCCGAAGGAGATCCCCTCGTAGGTCGTGCCGTCTTCCAGCACCAGCAGGGCATGCTTTCTTCCTCTCATGTCCATTACCATGCTCGGTTCAACCTCTCGACTTCATCTGTTCGCCTGGCTTTGCTTCTGACCGTTGCCCCCNCGGGTCTTGACCTGCGACAGGACCGCGTCNCGCCCCGCNGTCAGCTCGCCGTCCTTGACCACCAGCGCTCCCCGGAAGATCGTGTGCTTGACCCTGCCGCGNAGCGACCAGCCGGCATAGGGGGTGTTGCGGGAGCGCGACTTGAACGCCGCCGGGTCTACCGTCCACTCCTCCTCGGGGTCGAACACGACCAGGTTGGCGGGCAGGCCTTCCTCGACCGCCGGCAGGTAACCCCAGCGCTCCATCTTCATCAGCCGCGCGGGGGCGACAGTCATCTTCGAGATCGCGTCCTCCATCGAGAGCACGCCCTCGCCCACCAGCTTGGTTATCACCAGACCCAGGGCGGTCTCGAGCCCGACGCATCCGAACTCGGCCCTGTCGAACTCGGTCTCCTTCTCGTGTGGCGCGTGCGGCGCGTGGTCGGTGGCGATCACGTCGATCGTCCCGTCCGAGAGAGCCTCCAGCAGCGCGGCCACGTCNGCCTTCGAGCGCAGCGGGGGGTTCATCTTCAGGTTGGTGTCGTACCCCATCAGGCTCGAGTCGTCCAGCGAGAAGTGGTGGGTCGCGACCTCGCAGGTGACGGGCAGNCCGCGCTTCTTGGCGTCGCGCACGAGCTCGACCGAGCCGGCGGTCGACAGGTGCGCNAGGTGCAGGTGCGCACCGGTNTTCTCGGCCAGGCATATGTCCCTGAANACGCCGATCCGCTCGGACTCCGGCGGGATGCCGCGCAGCCCCAGGAAGGTCGAATAGTAACCCTCGTTCATCTGGCCGTCCGCGGACAGGCTCGGTTCCTCGCTGTGGGAGATGATGAGCGCGTCGAACGTGCGCGCGTACTCCATCGCGCGGCGCATGATCTCCGAGTCNGCCACCGGGCTGCCGTCGTCGCTGAACCCTTTGACGTGAGCGCGGCAGGTGCCCATCTCGCCCATNGGAGCAAGCGCCTTTCCCTGCCTGCCCTGGGTCACCGCGCCGTGCGGCAGGACCATGCAGAGCCCCTCGTCCTCACCACGGTCGAACACGTACTCGGCGACAGACGAGTTGTCTATGGGCGGGTCGGTGTTGGGCATGCAGAAGACGGCCGAGTAGCCTCCNCAGGCCGCGGCCCTGCTGCCGCTGCCGACGTCTTCCTTGTACTCCATCCCGGGCTCGCGCAGGTGGGCGTGCATCTCGACCAGGCCCGGTGCGACGATGCACCCCGAGGCGTCGAGGACCTCATAGCTCTCCGCCCGCAGGCCTCGCCCGATCTTCTGGATGAGGCCACCCTTGACCTTGATGTCGGCTTCGCCGGCGAACCCCTGCGGGAACGTCAGCACCGTCGCGCCCTTTATCAGTATCCCATCAGCCACGGCTACCCCCCAGGACATCGTAAAGGACCGCCATCCGCACGGCCACGCCCGCGGAGACCTGTCCCGTGATGACCGATTCGACTTCGTCAGCGACGCCCGAGGCGATCTCCACCCCGCGGTTCATCGGCCCGGGGTGCATGACCAGCGGCTTGCGTTTCAACCTGTTCCAGCGCGTCTGCGTGAGCCCGTACTGCAGCGTGTACTCGCGCAGCGATGGGAATCGCGACTGGTTGACGCGCTCCATCTGGATCCGCAGCAGGTAGAGGACGTCGCACCAGTTGAGAGCTTCGTCGAGAGAGCCGGTGACACGTGCGCCCATCTCCTCCACCCGCTCGGGAAGCAGCGAGCGGGGCGCGACCAGCATCACGTTGGCTCCGACCTTTCCCAGCGCGTGGATGTTGCTGCGCGCGACCCGGGAGTGGTCGATGTCGCCCACGATCGCCACGTTGAGGCCCTCGAGCCCGCCGAGTCGCTCGCGCATTGTGAAGAGGTCGAGGAGCGCCTGGGTGGGGTGCTCGTGCATGCCGTCGCCGGCGTTTATTACCGAGCAGTCCACCCATTCGGTCAGCAGGTGCGGTGCTCCCGCGCTCTTGCAGCGTATCACCACCGCGTCGACTCCCATCGCCACGATGGTCTTGCCCGTGTCCTTGAGGCTCTCGCCCTTGGAGAGGCTGCTGTCGCTGGTGGCGAAGTTCATCACGTCCGCCGAGAGCCGCTTGGCGGCGACCTCGAAGGACATGCGGGTGCGCGTGCTGGGCTCCAGGAACAGGTTGACGATGGTGCGCCCGCGAAGCGCCGGGACTTTCTTCACCGGCCTGTTGGACACCTCGGCGAAGGAGCGCGCGGAATCGAGAAGCTTGTATATCTCCTCGGAATCGAGCTCGGATATCGAAAGCAGGTGCTTGTGCCCGCTCGCGCCCGGCATCACTCCTCCTCTCCGATCTCGACCATGTCGACCCCGTCCGTCTCCACCAGCGAAAGCTTGACCTTCTCGTCGCCGGCGGTCGGCAGGTTCTTGCCAACGTAATCGGCCCGGATGGGCAGCTCGCGGTGTCCGCGGTCGACCAGCACCGCCAGCTGGACCGAGCGAGGGCGCCCGAAGTCCATCAGAGCGTCCATGGCGGCCCTGGTGGTGCGGCCGGTGAAGAGGACGTCGTCGACGATGATGACCTGCTTGTCGTTGATGTCGAAGTCGATCTGGGTGACGCCGACGGCCGCGGCGCTGTCCCTGGTGGCGATGTCGTCGCGGTAGAAGGAGACGTCCAGCTCGCCGACTTCGACGAGGCCGCCCTCGATCTCCTCTATGGTGCTGGCCAGCCGCCTGGCGAGGAATACGCCGCGCGTGCGGACTCCGACCAGGGTCATGTCGCCCGAGCCCTTGTTCCGCTCCAGTATCTCGTGAGAGATGCGCCGCACGATGCGGGAGATGTCCTCGGCGTCGAGCACCCTGGCGCGGGACTTGAAGGCCATCACGCTCCTCCGATCGATAAAGACGCAAGAAATGGGTCAGACCCATATTTTGCGTTTTGCGATGCGCTGCAGGCTCGCGGGCCGGCATAAAAAAACGCCTTCCCGCGAGGCGGCAAGGTGTTTCTCTTTGCGTGTGCTTCCAAGTTCCCCCCTTGCTAGCCTCTCCGGACTAGATTAAAGGTTTTGGTAACGATACCACTGTTCTAATCCTCTGACAAGGATAGGGTTCCCTCTTCCCTGTCCCGGTTGACCCGCCCCAGCAGGCCGTTCACGAACTTCCCCGAATCCTCCGTCGAGAACGACTTGGCGAGCTCGACCGCCTCGTCGATCGTCACGCCCGGTGGTATGTCGGTGAAGAAGAGCTCGTAGGTGCCCATGCGCAGGATATTGCGGTCCACCCGGGGCATACGATCGATGTCCCAACCCTCGGCATAGCCCTGGATGACATCGTCGATCTCTTTGCGGTGGTCGGTCACGCCCATGATTATCTCGTATGCGAACTCGCCGGGGGGATCCTCTCCCACCTTGCGCTTCTCGTCTATCACCTCACGCAGGCTGGTGCGGTTGATGTCCATCTCGAAGAGGAAGCGCAGCGCNGCCCGCCGCTGGTGGCTCCGGCTGCTCTGCCCTTTNGCCATCCTCAGACCCTCTCGATGTAGCGCCCCGTCCGCGTGTCGACCTTGACACCGTCGCCCTCGTTGACGAACAGCGGCACCTGCAGCACCAGGCCGGTCTCCAGTGTGACCGGCTTGGTCGCGCCGCTGGAAGTGTCGCCCTTCATCCCGGGCTCGGCCTTGGCCACCTTGAGCCTTACCGCCGGGGGCAGCTCGATGGTCACCGCCTTCCCGTTTCGCATGAACACGCTCAAATCCTGGTTCTCGACCAGGAAGTTCGCGGACTCCCCCACGACCTCGGGGGGCACCGTGACCTGCTCGTAGTTCTCAGAATCCATGAAGATGTTGTTGTCACCGTCTTTGTAGAGGAACTGCATCTTCCTGTGCTCGAGAACCGCCTCCTCTACCTTCTCGCCCGCCCTGAACGTCTTGTCGACGACCTGCCCGGTCTCCACGTTCTTGAGCTTGGTGCGCACGAAAGCGGCGCCCTTGCCGGGCTTCACGTGCTGGAACTCGACGATGCGCATGAGGGACCCGTCCATGTCGATGACGAGGCCGTTCCTGAAGTCAGCCGTGGATGCTATGGTCCTACCTCCTGTTTGGTGCATTCTGCGTCGCGATTATACAGCATCGCGTGCAACGTCTGCCTTTTGCGCGCCGGTGGCTACACTGATTCCCGATGCCCTCGGCGGCGCCCGAGACCGCTGCCCAAGGCGGCGCGTTTAGACTAGAATATTGTCATCGATGCGGGCGTGAAGGCCTCACGTGGAGGTGGCGCACGCCGCGGCGCGGGAGGCCTCGAGCGCGTCCCGCGACGGGCCTGGAATTCAGGAAAGCTGCCGCATGCAAGGGATATCTCTTATAATGCCGGCCTACAACGAGGCTGACATCATCTACAGGACGGTGTGCGAGTCCGCCCGGGTGCTCGAGTCCATCGGCAGCTCCTACGAGATTATCGTCGTCGACGACGGGAGCATCGACGACACGGCGCTCGAAGCCGGCAGGGCGGCGCGGGAGTTCCCGGGCGTCAAATTGGTACGCCTGTCCGACAACCAGGGCAAGGGAAACGCGCTGCGCCGCGGCTTCCAGGTCTCCAGGTACGAGCTGGTCTGCTTCCTCGACGCCGACCTCGACCTGCACCCCTCATTGATCGGGAAGCTCCTCGANGTNATGGATGAGAGCGGCGCCGACATCGTGATTGGGAGCAAGCGGCACCCCGAGTCCCAACTCTCCTACCCGCGACTGCGGCGCATCTACAGCACCGTGTACTACTGGCTGATATTCGCCCTCTTCCACCTTCCCGTCAAAGATACCCAGACCGGCATCAAGGTCTTCCGGCGCGAGGTCCTGGAAAATACCTTCCCGCGCCTGGTCATCAAGAGATACGCGCTCGACCTCGAGCTGCTCGCGGCCGCCCACCACCTTGGATACTCCGTCGCGGAGGCGCCCGTCAATCTCGACTTCCAAAGGATCAGCGGCAGGATCAAGTGGGACGACGTGCGCAACATCATCGTCGACACCATGGCGGTGTTCTACCGACTGAGGATTCTCAAATACTACAGCAGCCCTCTTAAGGGAGTGATCGAACGGGAGCCCTCGATAACCGTGGTCATCCCCTGCGCCGTGCCGGACGCGCTGACCAACGATTGCCTGCGCAAGTGCGAGAACCTGAACTACTCCAACTACGACATCGAACTGGTATGCGATAGCGTTGAGGGCGTCGACATGGGTCCCGCCCCACCTGGCAGCGAGGTCGTAGGCTCGGGTCCCACCGGGCCGCCCAGCAAGAGAAACCTGGGGGTGTCGCGGAGCGACGCGGAGATAGTAGCGTTCCTTGACGCGGACGCCTGGCCCGACTACGACTGGCTGAAGAACGCGGTGCCCTACTTCGAGAACGCCGGTGTGGCGGCGGTCGGCGGCCCGGCCGTTACCCCGCCGGGCGACACGCGACGGCAGCAGGCCAGCGGACTGGTGTACGCTGCATCGATCGTCTCTGGAAGCACAGCCTACCGCTACGTGGTGCACGCCTACAGGAACGTGGACGACTACCCCAGCACCAACCTGCTGGTGAGGCGCTCCGACTTCGAGCAGGCGGGCGGCTTCCGCGAAGAATACCTTACGGGCTCGGACACGCTGCTCTGCCTCAAGCTCACCCACGACCTCGGCAAGAAGATACTCTATGTGCCGAACGTGATGGTGAACCATCACCGGCGCCCGGTCTACCGGGCACACCTCAAGCAGATCTATTCTTACAGCACGCACCGGGGCTACTTCGTGAGGAAGTACCCGGCCACCAGCAGGAGGGCCCAGTACTTCATACCGAGCCTGTTCGTGGCCTTCGTGGTGCTGGGGCTCATCGCCAGCTTCTTCAGTCAATATGTCCTCTACGCGTACGTGTCGATACTGGGTCTGTACCTGCTGACGGTCCTGGCCTCCAGCATCAAGAGCCTGGACCCACTGGTCAACCTGATGGTCTTTCCGGCCATCATCGCCACACACTTCGTCTACGGTATCGGTTTCATAAGAGGACTCGTTTCACGCGGGCTGAAGGAGCATTAGGGCCGCCAGGAACATTTGATGCCGGCGAGACGCCGGCGCTACGACGGGAGGGAGACGGCATGTCCGAGGCGCGAGTCCAGCGCCTGCGCGGCCTGTTGGAGGAGCAGGGCCTGGACGCCCTGCTGGTGACAGGCCGGCAGAACGTCCGCTACATCACCGGCTTTTCGGGTTCGAATGGCGTCGCGGTCCTGAGGCGCGACGCGGCCGCCCTGGTCACCGACGGCCGCTACAAGGAGCAGGCCGCCCGGGAGGCGCCCTCCTGGGAGACCGACATCTACAAGCGGGACATCACCGATGAGATCCGCGTCCGCCTTGCCGGCTCGACCTCAGTCGGGATCGAGGACTCCTCCAGCATCGCGTTTCAGTCGAGGCTCGCGACTGCGCTGCCCGACGTCGAGCTCAAGCCCACCAGCGGCGTGGTAGAGCAGCTGAGGGCCCTCAAGGAACCCGATGAGATAGAGGCCATCCGGGCCGCGGTCGAGCCGGCCGAGAAGGCGTGGGAAACGTTGCTGTCGATGATCCAGCCGGGCGTCACCGAACGTCAGCTCGCGGCCGCGCTGGACTACCGGATGATATCAGCGGGAGCGGACAAGCCGGCGTTCGATACCGTGGTCGCATCGGGACCCAACGCGGCGATGCCGCACGCGAAGGTCACCGACAGGCGGCTCGCGGAGGGCGACCTGATAGTGATCGACTTCGGCGCGCTCAAGGACGGCTACTGCTGCGACGTGACGCGGACGGTCGCGCTCGGTGAGATCTCGGCACGGGCGGCGGAGGTCCTGGGCGCGGTGCGCTCGGCATGGGACGCCGGGTTCGCCTCGATCGCCCCGGGGGTCGCGGCTGCCGACGCCGACCTGGCGGCCAGGGGCCAGCTCGAGCGGCTCGGCTTCGGTGAGGAGTTCGTGCACAGCCTGGGCCACGGCCTGGGGCTGGAGGTGCACGAGAAGCCGACCCTCTCCAGGCTCTCAAAAGAGACCCTTGAACCGGGGATGGTCTTCACCATCGAGCCCGGGGTCTACATCGAAAGCGAGATGGGTGCACGGCACGAGGAGACGGTGCTGCTGACGCCGGATGGCTGCGAGATCCTCACCGAAGGGATAGGCGTTTAGGGCAACATTCGGCAGACGACCAGCCTGAAGACGAAGGGCCGGTAGAACGCCAGGTTGGCCCTCATCTGCCCATCTGCGATGAACAACACCGGATCAGGGCGGAGTGCCGCCGGGCGCGAGCGCCGGCTCCAGCGGAAGGCCTATCTGGCGGTCGAGGAGAAGGCGGCTGCCGCCAACTCCGGTCGCGATAGACACCCGGATCTGGTCGGCCCGCATAGCGGAGAATACAGCCGCAGCCGCTCTCGTTCCCACTGTGATATTAACCGCGCCGGATGCCGCCACCCTGAACCTGCCGCTGAAAGCCTCCGGGTCACGAGGGCTGAGCTCTCTTAGCAAAACCACTGTGCTTGCCGGGGCCGCCGGGGCGCTCTTGACTGATACGATCAGCGAACGTTCCTGCCTGTATATTACGACGCGCTCGAGGCCTTTCTGCTCTCCAGCGACGTACGAACCGGTTTCGGGGTCGCCGTCCAGGTCGCCCAGGAAGGTCAGCACTCCCTGCTCGGGTGTCCAGAGCCCGGGGCGCACGGCACGGCCGTCGTACGCAAAGACTCGGGCGGTCTTGAGGAGCGCCTCTATCCTGTCGAGAGCGCGCTCCGCGTCCCTGCCGGCGACATCGCTCTTGCCGAGGGGATGCGATTTCACTATGGCCGCGTTGACGACCCAGACTATGCCCACGAGGAAGAGCGCCACCACCAGAAGCAGGAACGCCATCTCCGGGTAAGTAAAACCTGTTCTACTATTAGAGTCGACTTTGTCCGGCCACCTCATCACTTCACCTCCGGCCGTAACGCGCACATGAGCGACATTATTGTATCTTTGTACGCTTACAAATATAAATAGGACAGGTGAACCAGGAGGGCGCGCCGCGGTCGAGTTGGGCTCGCGTGAAGTGTCGAGCTTGAGAAATGGCGGTTAAATGCGGCAGGTCAGGGTTAACGAAACGGCATGTCACTGCGTTTTAAGGGATAGGTTCGCATGAGCGGAAGCCCGGAGAACGAGCAGCTCAGAGAGCTGCTAGCACTGGCGACTGAGGGAGATCGCCGCGCGTACGGGATGCTGTTCAAGCTCTGTTATAAAGAC
>JGI24138J36424_10000403_pt1 | contig 13341 bp, 9 predicted proteins | sample BarGraNGADG00312_2_FD_36424 | JGI IMG/M metagenome (IMG submission 36424) | reverse complement strand
AACCTCCTCAACGATGACCTCGCCAGCATCGCCAGGGCCAACGAGCTCTGCAACCGCTACGGGATAGACACTATAACCATGGGGGAGATCATCGCCCTGGTCACCGANGCGCAGGAGAAGGGCCTGCTGACCCCCGAGGAGTGCGACGGCGTCGCGATCACCTGGGGCGACCCCGACGCCATGTTGAAGCTGCTGGACATGGCCGCCATGAAGCAGGGCTTCGGCGCCAGGATGGCCGAGGGCTCGAGGGCGCTTGCCGAGGAGCTCGGGCCCGAGGCCGCCGTGATGGCCGTCCAGGTCCGCGGGCTCGACCTTCCCGCTCACGACCCCAGGGGCTTCCACGGGTTCTCGCTGGCATATGCGACCTCTCCCAGAGGCGCCTGCCACTGCGCCAGCATGAACCTCTACCTGGAGCAGGGCAGCGCCCCGCCTCTGCCGCAGATCGACCTGGAAGGGCCGTTTGACGAGCAGTCCAGCGAGGGGAAGGGGTACCTTACCGCGCGGGCGCAGGAGCTGGGCCAGATCTTCAACTCGGCGGTGGTATGTCTGTTCACGGCCGTGTCCTGGCAGGAGGATATGCTGCTGACTGCCATCAACGCCGTCACCGGAGCCGGCTACGACCTGGAGAGCTTCATGAGGGTGGGCGAGCGCATCTGGTTCCTGAAGCGGGGCATGCAGTCGCTCTGGGGCTCGGGCGGCGAGGAGGACATCATGCACCCGCGCTTCTACCAGGCGGTGGAAGAGGGGCCCCACGCGGGGTCGGTCCCCGACTTCGACCTCATGAAGAGCGAGTACTACCAGTACCGCGAGCTCGACGAGAGCGGCGGGATATCGCGCGGCAAGTGCGAGCAGCTCGACCTGGTGTTCCTGGCCGAGAAGCTCGGTATCTGAGCGGGCCCGGGGAGCTTCAATTGGCACANGGAAGCCCGGGGCCGAGAGCGGTGGTGGTCGGTGCAGGCGTGGCCGGTCTGACGNCGGCGGCGNCCCTGTCCGAGGCGGGGTGGCGCGTCGTCGTCCTCGANAAAGAANAGGACGTCGGTGGCAGGTGCAGGACCGTACGGGCCGGTGGCTACCTCTTCGACACGGGCGCCCAGCATTTCCACGACTCCTACGACGACACGTTGAACGTCGCGATCCGCGCGGGCCTGGGGGAGACCTTCCGGATACCGCAAGAGCCCAAAGGTATATTCCACGACGGCCGCCTTTCGACTTTCGTCCCGCGCGACCTCAACCCGTCGACCATGCTGCCCTGGCGGGCTCTGGGCCTGCAGGGTCTGGCGGACTTCGGGGCGGTCGCGCCTGCCTTGCTGGCGCATTACCGCTCCTACAACATCAGGTTCCCACACTGGTGGAGCGAGGGTGACCAGGTAACGGCTGCACGCTTCCTGTCGCGGCGCTCGACCGCCCGCTACAGGAGGAACATAGCCGATCCCGTGGCGCTCTACGCGATGGGCGCGCCGATCGACGCCATATCGGCCGCCGCGTTCATGGTCTCGTTGCGCTACACGTTCGGCGACCGCACCGGCGGATTCACCGGCGGGATGGGCTCGCTGCCCGAGGCCCTTGCNCGAAAGGCGAAGGTGATCACGGGCATGGTCGCCCTCGAGGTGGTGCGCGAGGGAAAGAAGGCGACTGGAGTGAGAGCGGTGCCGGCGGCGGGCGGCCGCGCCAGGACCTACCGGGCCGACGTCGTGATATGCGCGCTTCCCGCAACAGTCCTGCCTGGTGTAGCGGGAAAGCTCGGGCTGCCCGCGCAGGANTTCGTCGCCNGGGTGCGGTACGCCCCGGCTATAGTCGTCAACTTCGCAACGAAGAAAACGAACGCCGCGACCGGCGGCCCCGTGATCGTGGCGCGCGGCGAGGAGATAACCGCTGCCTGGGCCTGCAAGAACACCAGCAAGGCAGCGGAATACGCTCCCGACGGCGGCACCGTTGCGACGGTGGTCTTCTGCGGCGAGGAAGTGCCGGTCCTGATCGAGGAACCCGACGGTGTGATAGTCCAGGCGGCCTCATCGGCGTGCTCGAGTATCTTCGGGACGGCCTTTGGAAAGGCGCGCCAGGTGCGTGTGGACAGGCACCCGGAGGCGTTCCCCGTGGTCTCGCCGGGGCACGCTGCCAGGGTCAGGACGCTGTTCACCTCGGGGAGCGGCGTCGGCAACCTGTTGCTGGCGGGAGACTGGATGACGAGCCCCACGGTGGAGGGAGCGGTGTCCAGCGGCCTGGCGGCCGCAGCCCGTGCCCTTGCGCAACGAGCCGGCTAGCAATAGATTCTTATCAACGATCCCGCTCGCGACGCGACCGGAGCGGGGGGCCGGTTCGCGCCACGCCGGCCGGGAGGTAAGACTTGGTACTCGAGAGATGCGGGCGTTGCGGTCTGCCCATCTATGTTCGTCTTGCCGCCGCCTGGAACGACGACGGCACCGTGACAGGCCGTTTTGTCCACAACACCCGCGTAGTGCAGGCCTACTGCGACGAACTGGACTTTATCTTCGAGGGCATCAGCGAGCGCATCGGCCTGGACATCAGCCATATCGTGGTCGAGGGCGAGCGCAAAGCGGGGCTGGCTTTCACCAACACGCTGATGGAGAAGGGGCACGGGGCGGCCGGCCTGATCGCCCGGAACCCTCTGGCGATGCGCGGCGTGTTCCTCTTTGTGGTGCGGGCGGCCAAGAACGCCGGCTTCGGAGACCTGCGCTTGACCGAGGTGAAGCGGAACCACCATCTGACGATCGAGATAACCGACCCGTTCAACCCCGCGGTCCTGGCCGGCAACATCCTCGGAAGCGTCGAGGCGTACTCGCGGCGCCCGGCGCGCGTGAGCTGGGAGGGCGACGACAGGCACGTCGTCATAACCGTCACCGACGACCCTGACCAGGTGAGGTCCGACGAGAGGCTCAAGCCCAGGCTGCCGGTGGCGCTGCCCGGTGACTACTCGGTCGAGCGCTGCGGGCGCTGCCACATGCCGCTCGAGCTGTCTCACCGCTATTCGTTCGACCTGGTGAGGGGAATCGCGACNGAGNTCAGCACGGGCAGGCGGATAGTGACCGTNATGATCGACAGCCTCAACGCCGTCTTCAAGGAGCTGACCGAGGAGCTCGGCGACGAGGTCGGCCGAATGATNGTGGACCTGGAGAGNGAGTACATCTGCCAGAACACNACCATGCCGGCTGTGATCCAGGAGAGCNGGGCGTTCGAGGAGCTTCTCTCGGACCTGCGCATAAAAGGCATGGGCAACCCGACCGAGATATCGCTGGCCGAAGACGAGCTGCTGGTGAGGATAGAGAACCCGTTCAGCGAGGAGATGCTGGCCGGCCGGGTGCTCGGATTCTACAAGGCACTTCTGGGCGAGCCCGCTGTGGTGAAGTGGACGCCGGACGAGGAAGGCTTCATGTTNGTGAAGGTGTCCCGTGCGTGAGCCGGGACCAGGAAGGAGACCGTGATGGGGAGGAAGGCTGANGTCGGCAAGAAGAAGCATCACCTGCTGAGGTGGCTGCTGGTGGGAAGCGGGCTGGCCGTGCTCGGCTACAGCATCGCGCAGCGCCAGCGCCCCGCGCCCTGCGTTCCCGCCGGGGGGCCCGAGGAGCGAGTCCTCGTCAAGGACGAGGAGAACCTGAGCGGGCTCGGAGCCATAATGCAGTCCCTCATCACAGAGCTGTTGAAGCAGCCGGAGAAGGTCGCGCTGCTCAACACGCTCAACCTGGTCATCTCGATCGAGCCGGTGGAGCAGCCGGAGACCGCGATCACCATGACCTTCTCGGACGGCTACATCGTCATCGAGCCGGGCGTGGTGCCCTCGCCCGACATCAAGCTCGTCTGCGACTACGAGACCCTCATGCAGATGGCGAACATCGGCGCCGGCCTCGAGGCGGTCAAGTTCGTGCGCACCCCCGAGGGCCAGAAGCTGGTGCAGAAGTTCATGTCGGGAACCTGTCGCCTGGAGGGCGCCACGATGCACCCGCTGGCGATGATGAAGTTCAGCAAGTTCCTGGCGCCGGCCTGACGCCGGGCCTCCGACGGAGAAGATGGAAAAAGTATTCCTCTACGAACAGCATGATTACGAGCCCGCGCGGGTCTGCGAGGTCGCCAAGGAGATCATCACCGGCAGCGGAGTAGATCCACGCGGCAAGAGTGTGCTGCTCAAGCCCAGCTTCGTCTTTCCCTCCAGGAGCCCCGAGACCGTCGGGGTGGTGACCCAGCCCGCGTTCATAAGAGGCGTGGCCATGGCTTTTAACGACCTCGGCGCAAGGGTGGTCATGGTGGGGGAGGACGCTGTGGTGGGGCCGGCCCGCTCCGCCTTCTACGCCATGGGCATATACCCGCACATCAGGGGGCTTGCCAGGCCGATCTACTTCGATGAGATACGTCACGTCCGAGCGAAGGTGCCCGACGCGCTGGTCCAGGACTCGTTCATAGTGCCGGCGGTCTGGAAAGAGGCCGACCTCTTNGTGAGCCTCCCCAAGATCAAGGTCAACCAGTTCGCGCGCGTGACGCTGTCNGTGAAGAATAACATCGGGTTCCTCAGGCCGTCGCACAGGGTCAAGAACCACAATGATGAGACACTCCACGAAAAGATCGCCGACCTCTATCGCGTGCGNCCGCCGGACCTNGTGCTCGCCGACAGCATNGTCGCGGGCGAGGGCCAGGGCCCGATGGTCGCCCGTCCCGTCGAGCTGGGAGTCATGATCGGGGGGGCGAACGGGGTTGCCGTGGACGCGGTGGCCTGCAGGTTGATGGGCTTCGACCCCACGGAGATCAAGCACCTGGCCTACCTGGCCGAGGCCGGGATCGGCCCGCTCTCCGAGCGTGATATAGAGGTGGCGGGTGGCAAGGTGAGCGAACACGCGAGGAAGTTCGTCCAGCCCGACACCGACCTGGCCGGCGCCAGCGACAAGGTGCGGGTCTTCATGGGAGAAGAGAAGTGCTGCCAGTTCGGCTGCGCCGGCATGGTCAGAGTCGCGCTCGACTTCTGGCTCGANAGAGACGGCGCGAACGTGAAAGAGATGAACGTGGTNCTGGGGAAGGGGATGGACGACCTGCCTCGCGACCTCGACGCGGAGCGNACGCTCGTCGTGGGCGAGTGCGCGCGCGAGCACGCCGGGCGCGGGACCTATCTNCCGGGCTGCCCGCCGCTGCCCATCGAGACGGCCTTCGCTGTCCAGAGCTTTCAGGGCTACGCGCCGCCGCTCAAGCTGGGCGACGTGCTCAAGGGATACGTGGCCGGGTACGGCTGGAAGGCCGCGCGCTTCTTCACAGGCTACGACCACGACCTGGACATGGGGGACTAGNGTGGCCGGCGGCTGGCGCTCGTGGATGGGAAGAGCGTTCTTCAACGGGTACATGACNCGCACCAGGCTCGTCGAGACCAGGCGCCCTTTCCTGGTCAGGTTGCTCGCCTGGCTCATTGCGGCAAGCGGGCTGCTGCTGGTCGCGGAGGGCATCGTCGTGGGCTGGTTCCTTCCACACGTATCTCCGTTCATGTGGGACCTGGACTTCTTCAACGGACGTGCTCCGTGGATCTCCTACCCGCAGTGGCTTGCTGGCGCGTGCCTGGTCCTGATCGGGCTGGCGGGCATGTTCGCGGGCGTCATCCTCAAGAAGCGGTCACAGACCGGTGTCTACTTCACCCTGTTCCTGCTGGCCGGGTTGCTGGTCGCGGGCGCTGTTACGCTGACCGGCGGGCTGAAGTACAGTGCGNCGTGGCTGACCGTCTTCGGCTCGGTGGACCTCGGGGTCATGGTGCTCCTGGCCGTCCTGCTGGGCCCGGCGTGGTACACGCTGGACCCGTTGGGGCTGCACGGCGAGCCCGGGCCGTGAGCGGCCGGCAAGCTCACTCTTAGTCTTGCGGATGCAAAGACGTTATCATTACACGATGTGATCGACCGGGTTTGAGGCAGTACCTGCAAGGAGCGTCAGGATGGCAAGAGAGATATTCTCTCGGAACTGGGACCGAATGTCCTTCGATGAGCAGCGCGAGTACCGCGACCGCAAGCTCTCCTGGTTCGTGCGCTCCAACCTCTATCCCTACAGCCCGTTCTACCGCAAGATGTTCGACGACGCCAAGGTCGCGCCCGAGGACATACGGCACGTGGAGGACCTGAGAAAGCTGCCGTTCACCTACAAGGCCGACATCGCGCCCACCGCTGATGACGCCTACATCTACGAGAAGTTCATCCTCAAGCCCGACGAGAAATCGATCGAGCAGTTGATGCCGAAGCTCGGCTTCACCAGGATGCGCCTCGACCGCCTCCTCAAAGGACAGGACTACGTGACCAGGGAGCTCTGGTCCGAGTACGCGCCCATCCACGTTCAGTTCACCACCGGGAGGACCGGGCTCCCCACCCCGATCATGTACGCCCGCTCCGACGTCGAGCGGATGGCCGAGGCGGGCAGGCGCATCATCGAGCTCGCCGGCTTCGGCGATCAGCTCGACTANAGAGACGGGGTCATNCTCAACGCGATGCCTTTCGCCCCGCACCTCGGATTCTGGATGGTGGCTGACGGGCTGGAGCGCGCAGGCATACTCTCGCTGCACGCCGGAGGCGGCAGGGTGCTGGGCACGCAACGCATCATCGGCGCCGCCCAGAGCATGAAGGCGACCGGCGTGGTGGGCATGCCCGGCTACGTCTATCATACGCTGAGGACCGCCTCCGCCCAGGGGGCCGACTTCTCGTCGCTGCGCCTGTTGATACTGGCGGGCGAGCGCGTGCCGAAGGGCATGAANGAATCTCTGTCCGAGCTCCTGGAGAAGATGGGGGCCGACGATTTCTACATCGTCTCGACCATGGGTTTCACCGAAGGCCGCAAGGGTTACTCCGAGTGCGTTCCCGGCACCGACACCGGCTACCACCTCTATCCCGACATGGACTACATCGAGCTGATCGACCCCGAGACCGAGGAGCCTGTCGACGAAGGCGAGGACGGCGAGCTGGTCTATACCTGCCTGGACGGCAGGGGCACCTGCGTCGTACGTTTCCGCAGCGGCGATTTCGTCAGGGGCGGCATCGTCTACGAGCCTTGCCCCTCCTGCGGCAGGAGCGTGCCCAGGCTCGGTGCCGACATCAGGCGAACCGGCAAGGTGAAAGGCTTCTCTCTGACCAAGCTCAAGGGCACGCTGGTCGACCAGGGGGCTTTCTTCTCGGTTCTGGCCGCCGAGAAAGGCATCAAGGAGTGGCAGGTCGAGATCGGCAAGGCCGGCGGGGACCCATTCGAGATGGACGTGCTGGACGTCTACGCCACCGTTGCGGAGGGAGCCGACGAGGAGGAGATGCGGGCGAAGATCGACGAGAGCTTGCTGCTCGCCACCGAGGTCAAGCCGAACAACATAGTGTTCCTGCCCCTGGAGGAGCTGGTGGAGAGGCTCCGGGTCAAGGGAGGCATGAAGGAGCTTCACGTGGTCGACACCCGGCCGGAGCTGTGACGGCGGCCCGAGGTTGATGGAGGGTATTACACCTGTTGGCATCGAATCGTATAATCAGGGTAGCCGGTGGCAGCTTCAGTTCCCCGGCTGGTATTCCGATTCATGTTGCGGAGTGTGATTGAGTTAATGGCGCAAGCCAAGAAGAAAGCCAAATCGGTAACCCATCTCCTGATCGAGGACGGCCTCGTCTCTCAGGAGCAGTTGCTCTCTGCTCTCGAACAGAAGAAGCAGACGGGCAAGTCCCTGGCGCGCACGCTCATAGAGATGGGCATCGTGTCCGAGGCAAAGCTGACCGAGGTGCTGGCCCAGCACCTGGGCCTGGAGTTCGTCGACCTCGCCACCTACCGAGTCGACCTTACCGCCGTCGCGCTCCTCGACGAGAAGATGGCGCAGCGCCACTTGACGATACCGCTGGCGTTCGACGGCGAAACCCTCATCATCGCCATGGCCGACCCCACCAACATCTTCGCCCTGGACGACGTCAAGATGTCGACCGGGCACCAGGTCTTGCCGGTGGTCGCGACTAAGAGCGATATAGAGGACGCGATCCGCACCTATTACCGCGAATCGGGCGACGGGATGGAGAAGGCAGACGAGTTCGCGGACGAAGTGGTGGACGACAAGGAGCTAGCCGCGCTGGTGGGGACCGCCGCCGACGACGCGCCGATGGTCCGGTTCATCAACTTCGTCATCAACGAGGCGGTGACCGCGGGGGCCAGCGACATCCACTTCGACCCGCAGGAGAAGGAGATCGTGATCCGCTACCGCGTCGACGGCGTGCTGCACGACGTCAAGAGCCTGCCGATCAGGACGCTGCCCGCGCTTACCTCGCGTGTGAAGATCATGTCCGACCTGAATATCGCTCAGAAGAGGATCCCCCAGGACGGCCACTACGAGAAGACCGTCGGCACCAAGGCCATCGACTTCCGCGTCGCGGTCCTGCCCACCGTCTTCGGCGAGAAGATCGTCCTTCGAATCCTCGACAAGTCGAGCATCCTGTTGCGGCTGAACGACCTCGGCTACGACGGCGAGACGCTCGCGAAGTACGAGGACGCGTTCCGCAGGCCGAACGGCGCCATCCTCGTCACGGGCCCGACCGGCAGCGGCAAGTCCACCACGCTCTACGGTACGCTCAACGTGCTCAACGATGAGACCAAAAACATAACCACCGTCGAGGACCCGGTCGAGTACCGCCTCCCCGGCATCAACCAGATACAGATAAACGCCAAGGCGGGGCTGACCTTCGCCTCGGCCTTGAGGTCGATTCTGCGTACCTCGCCCGACGTCATAATGGTCGGCGAGATCCGTGACACCGAGACCGCACAGATCGCCATCGAGTCCGCCCTCACCGGCCACCTTGTGTTCAGCACGCTCCACACCAACGACGCGCCCGGCGCCATCACCCGTCTCACCGAGATGGGGATCGAGCCTTTCCTCACGGCGTCTGGGATCGTCTGCGTCCTGGGCCAGAGGCTGGGGCGCAGGCTGTGTACCTGCAAGCAGCCCTACGAGCCCAGCGTGGAGCTTCTGGAGCGCCTGGAGTTCGGCATGCTCGACGACGAGAAAATCGTCCTCTACAAGCCCAATCCGACCGGCTGCGCCAGGTGTGGCGGCACCGGGTACAAGGGCAGGGTAGCGCTGGTCGAGATCATGCTGATGACCGCCGAGATCGAGCAGCTCACGATCGAGGAAGCATCGACCGCCGAGATAAAGAAGATCGCGGTCGAGCAGGGGATGAAGACGATGCGGCAGGACGGCTGGGACAAGTGCCGCGTGGGGATGACATCGATCGAAGAGGTCCTGAGGGTAGTCATCTAGCCGAAGGGTCGAGNGCGCNGGCCGGGAGCGACCGGCCTTTTTTCATGCCTGCGGGACGGCTCTCCTGATCTCCTCCAACGAAGTCTGCCCGGCCAGCACCTTCTCGACGGCGTTCTGCCAGAGGGTGCGCATTCCCCCTTCGATGGCGCACTGGCGCACCTTGATCAGGGGGACGTCCGGCGCCATCAGCTCCTTGATCTCGGGGCTCATCGACCCGATAACCCTCAACGGCAGGTGCTTCGGTGACACCCAGGGCACCAGCCGCGTCTTGTTCATCAACACCCAGGCCAGCTCGTANACGCAGTGGGACGACATGCATATAGTGGCGGTAGTGCCCGACTCCAACCTGACGGCCGGCACCTTGAAGGTAACGACCGTGGGTGGGGACAGCGACACGCGGCCCTTCACGCTGCTTCCCTACCTGGACTCGCTGAGCGCCGTCTCCGGACGGTTGGGCGATCGCATCACCCTCACGGGAACCGGCTTCGGGCTGGCGCAGGGCACCAGCACGGTGACGATGAACGGCACCACCGCGGCGGCGGCCCCGTGGGGCAAGGACTCGATCTCGGTGAACGTTCCCGCCGACGCGACGACCGGCCCCGTGATCGTCAACACCAACGGCGGAACGACCTCGAGCGGCCCCATCACCTTCACGGTCATGCCCAAGATCACCACGATGAGCCCGACGACCATCGTGCCCGGTGAGACCATGGTGACCATCAGCGGCTTCACGTTCGGAGCCGCGCAAGGGACCAGCCACGTCGACTTCAACGGAGTCCGCGCCGGAACCGCGACGTCCTGGTCGAAGACCTCGATAGTCATCAAGGCGCCGAAGGGCTGCACCACCGGCAACGTAACGGTCACAACCCCCGACGGCGTCAGCAACGGGTTCGCGTTCAACGCCGGCCCCCGGGTGACGGCCATCAGCCCGCTGCAGGGTCCGCCGACCGGGCAGATCACGATAACGGGCAGCAACTTCAAGGCCTCCCAGGCTCTGGGATACAAGGTCACCTTCAACGGCGTGGACGCGGCGGCCGCGGACTCGTGGTCGAACACCAGCATCAAGGTCAAGGTGCCTTACGGGGCCGAGACCGGGCCGGTGACTGTCACGACGGACGAGGGGGTCAGCAACCCCGTCCAGTTCGAGGTTGGCCTCTCCAAGACCTACTACTTCGCCGAGGGGACCACCAGGCCGAACTTCGAGGAGTGGCTCAGCTTGATGAACCCGAACGACCAGGCGGCGACGGTCAATATGACCTACATGCTCGGTGACGGCACCACCAGGCCGCAGCAAGTGACGGTTCAGCCAAATAGCCGCATGACGCTGTTCGTCCCCGACGCGGTCGGCGCGAACCAGGACGTCTCCACCAAGGTGACCTCGACGCTGCCGATCATGGCCGAGCGACCGATGTACTTCAACTACGGAGGCGTGTGGATCGGTGGACACGACGTGGTCGGGGCGATAGCGCCCGCGCCGGACTGGTTCTTCGCCGAGGGCAATACGCGCGACGGCTTCGATGAGTGGCTGTGCCTGCAGAACCCCGGCACCACCACGGCCAGCGTAGACATAACCTACATGCTCCAGGCCGGCACCACCCAGGTGCAGAAGGTCACAATACCGCCGACGAGCCGCCAGACCGTAGACGTGAAGGGCTTCCTCGGTCCCAACAAGGACTGCTCCGCGATGGTCCACTCCAACGTGGGCATAATCGCTGAGCGCCCGATGTACTTCGTCTACAAGCCCGGCATAGACAACTGGACCGGAGGCCACGACGTGGTGGGGGCCAACGCGCCCGGCAAACAGTGGTACTTCGCCGAAGGGACCACGCGGGACGGCTTCGATGAGTGGCTGTGCCTGCAGAACCCCGGCAGCACCAGCGCGAACGCGACCGTCCACTACATGCTGGAGAGCGGAGAGGTCCTGACCCAGCTGGTCACGGTCGAGGGGCACTCGCGAAAGACGATCGACGTGGTCGCCATCGTCGGCCGCGGGCGCGACGTATCGATGCAGGTCACCTCGGACCAGCCGGTCGTCGCCGAGCGTCCGATGTACTTCGACTACGTCGGCCTCACCGGAGGCCATGACGTCATCGGCGCCACCTGCAGCTCCCCGAACTGGTACTTCGCCGAAGGCGCGACCCAGAACGGGTTCCAGGAGTGGTTGAGCGTCCAGAACCCGGGCAACAAGACGGCGACCGTGAACATCACCTACATGCTCGGCAAGGGCGCCCCGGTGACCCAGAGCGTGACTGTCAATCCGCACGCTAGGGCCACGATCGACGTCAACGGCGCGGTCGGCTGGGGCAAGGACGTCTCCGCCAGGGTGACCACCACGGGAAGCGTGATCGTGGAGAGGCCGATGTACTTCAACCAGCACGGTTGGACGGGCGGCCACGACGTCGTCGGTTTCCATTACTAGAGATATGAAGAGATAGAACTGATGGGCGGGCCGTGTAGCCATGCGGCCCGCTCTTCTTTATTATTAATGGACTGGCGCAGGGAGGGACGGTACGAGGACCCCGAGTCCTCGAGGGAGGCGGAAACACGGCGTTCTCATCAGAGGAAGCAACTCGCTGTCGGTCTGCATTTGATGGAGTGGGCTTGTCCGCTTGCGCATTATCGAACGCGGGGTCAAAATATTATTCACGGTCAGGAAAATATAGTATACTCAAGTTAACCATTCTTAACTATAGACAACTAAACGAACTGTGATGGCGCGGGGGTTGGGTTTTCCTTTCCCTTTTTTGCCTTCCGAGGTGGCCGGGGCAGGCGCCCCTGTCTTGAATGCCGGAGTGTTGAATGGCCAGTGAGGCTAACGTCAGAGGTCTGGTTAAAAAGGCAAAAACCCGGGACCCGGAGGCTTTCGGCATGCTCTACGACGAGTATGTGGACCAGATCTTCCGCTACGTCTACTACAAAGTAGGCAACCTTACCGAATCCCAGGACCTGACGGGCCAGACATTCTTGAAGGCCTTCGAGAACATAAACTCCTACGAGATGCGCGACGTGGCCTTCAGCTCCTGGCTGTACCGGATAGCCCACAACCTGGTGGTGGACTTCTTCAGGAGGGAATCGAAGCGCGAGAGCGTGCCGATCGACGATCAGCCGCCGACCGCTTCCCCCCGGGGAAATCCGGTCGAATCGGTCCTGGCGGACCTCGAGAGCGAGCGCCTCTACAAGGCCATGCAGAAACTCACGCACAACCAGCGAGAAGTCCTGGTCCTGAAGTTCATCGACAGCCTCTCCAACGCCCAGGTCGCCGAGATCATGGGTATCTCCGTGGGAGCCGTGAAGTCCACCCAGAAGCGCGGCTTGCTCGCTCTGAACCGGATCTTGAGCAACTCGAGCGGCACCGACTACCTCGAGCGGGTCTGATTATTCGCCTATCTGGTGATTTTTCCTCTACCTGAAGCCGTATCTTTACGTCCCCCGTATCGTTTAAGCAAGCGGGAATCCAGAGATGAGTCCGGTGTGAAAGGTGGGAAGTGGTTCGCTTGAATGAAGATTCAGGTAACCTTTTTGACAAGTCTCTCGACGCGGTCCGCAAGGACCGGAGCAAACTCGATTCCATTCTGAGCAAGCACACGGACGTCCGTGCTGAGCTCGAGCCGGTCCTCAAGACCGCGATGGTTATCGAGAGCGTCGAGCAGCCGAGCATGTCCGCGAAGTCCAGGCAGGACTTCCGACAGCGTGTGCTCAGCATGGGTGTGGTAGGTGCCGCAGCAGGCGTAGCGGCGGCCGCGCCCAGGGTGAGAGCTGCAAGGGTCGGCCCGGCATCGTTGGCGCCAGGGCGCAACGTGCTGGTGCGGCCGAGGATGCAGGCTCTCGTCAACGTCGTAGTGATAGGCCTGATGTTGATCAGCGTCATCCTGGCCGGGGCCATGGCGATGCCTGTTACCAAGTACCCCGCCGGACAACTCCTCGGTGAGCTCGCGAACCACAAGTATCTCCTCGAGGGCATCATGAAGAACTCGGACCCCAAGGCTATGGCCAAGGCCATGAACCAGAACCCGCAGTTCCTCTCCTCGCTGGTCGCCCAGCTCCCACCCGAAGTCATCGCGGTCGCCATCAACAAGAACCCCGAGATGAGCGTCAAGATGATCTCG
>JGI24138J36424_10000382_pt1 | contig 13716 bp, 8 predicted proteins | sample BarGraNGADG00312_2_FD_36424 | JGI IMG/M metagenome (IMG submission 36424) | reverse complement strand
TCCTTTATCTTCACCGTTTCACTTTACCTGATCGGCCACATCATGTGGACATTCAACGAATTCAAGTCCCTTTTACGCTCTCCTCTCTTGGAAAAATTCACCCAGATGCTTTATTATATCCTGCCCAATCTTGACAAATTCAACATCAAAAACGAAGTAGTCCTCGGTCTACCGCTGCGGACCGGGACCATATTGTTTTCGATTCTCTACGCCCTAGTATATATCATGGCCCTGCTCACCGTAACCATTATGATCTTCCGCAAACGGGAATTTCTATAATGAATGGCAAACTGCTGGCAGTTATTTTCCTGAGCTTATTGCTGCTGGCGGCAGTTTTTCAGAACCGCTATGATTCCACCATCAGTTATTTTAGCGACCGCAGCACCTTTGTGTCACTGCCCTCGGGCAAAGCGCTGCAAATTCTCTCTTTCGGCTACCAGAACCTGACCGCCGACCTGTTGTTCATCTGGTCCATCCAGTTTTACTCCACTTATTACCTGACGAATCGTTTCGATTACCTGGAAAGGGTTTACAACACCATCACCGATATTACACCGCAATACAAAGACCCTTATATCATCGGTGCGCTGATCATGGTTTTCGAAGCCAAGGATATCCCCATGGCCGTGCGCTTGTTGGATAAAGGTTCGCGCAGCATTGAAAAAGAATGGTTTTTCGATCATGAAGCCGGATATTATTGCTACAAGTATCTAAAGGATTATTCCAGGGCCGAAGCCTATTACTCCCGCGCTGCCTCGAAGCCCAACGCCCCGTCTTTCCTGAAGCGCATGAAGGCCCACATGGTTTATCTGCAGGACGATCCAAAGGTGGCCTATCAGATGTGGCTCGATATCTATAACAACGCCCGCGATCGCCTTGAAAAAGATTCCGCTTTCAATCATCTGTATCAGATCAAAGCCGAAATCGACTTGCCGGTACTTCAGCAGGAAATTGCGGGCTTCAAGGAAAATTTCCGGCGTTTTCCGGCCACCTTGGCGGAATTGGTGCGCACGGGAATCGCCAAGGCGATTCCCAGAGATTTTTCCGGAAACGATTATCAATACGACCCCCTGCAGGGCGCAATCAAGGCCCAGCGCGTATTCAAATGGAAACAGCGCTGACCATCGTCTTCGGACTGATCGTCGGCAGCTTTCTAAACGTGGTTATCCACCGCCTGCCTTTGGGACAAAGCATTGTCTTTCCCGGTTCCCATTGCCCAAGCTGCGGCATCCCCATCCCTTTTTATCACAATATCCCGTTGCTCAGTTATTTCATTTTAAGGGGTCACTGCCATTCCTGCCGGGCCCATATTTCAATACAATATCCGCTGATTGAAAGCTTTTGCGCCTTTAGTTTCTGGCTGACGCTGCACTTTTTCGGTCTATCATTAGCTGCTGTATTTACAGCTACGTTCATTTGCCTGCTGATAACCTTGGCCGCCATTGATTTAAAACGCATGATCCTGCCCGACGAGCTCACTCTGGGCGGTGCCGCACTGTTTTTCGCCTATTCTTTTTTCAATCCCGCCATCAGCCAGCTTAATGCCATCCTCAGCGGCCTGGGAGCGGCGCTGTTTTTTTCAGGGTTTTTCTTTTTTTACCTGAAGATAAGAAAAATAGAAGGTTTGGGCTTTGGCGACATAAAAATGGTTTTGTTGATGGGACTTTTCCTGGGCTTGCACCGACTGGTAGTGGCGATTTTTTTGGCCTCGCTCTCGGGACTTTTGGTGGGAATTTTTCTCATAATTTTCAAGAAAAAAAACCTTAAGTTTGCCCTGCCTTTCGGGCCTTTCTTGAGCCTGGGCAGTTATATTTCGCTTTTTTGGGGCCCTGACATCCTGGCCTGGCTGGGATCGTTGTACCAATGAACATGAAGAAGAGCTTCATCGTCCTGATCATCATCATCCAGATCATAGCCCTGTTTGTCTTTGAAAACATGTACTCTCTGTTCAAGAATCTGGAAAAAAATGAAATCGCCAATATTATTGCCAACAGCGAAATACAGGCCGAATTACATATTTTAAAAACCTTGCGCCGCTTGCCAATCCCGGACCAGGCAATTTATTTCGACCAGATTCTGCCCAGTGAATTGGGTGAAGATTCACGGCAAATCCTGCAGTCCGGGAAAAAACAAATATTGCTGCTCAAAAAACAACTCGGCACCAGCAGTAGTCTGNTTTTTAAAAAGACCATCCAATCCACCCAATTGGAGGCTTTCCGGTCAGTAATAAAAATTCTTTCCAGCCTGACTATTTTCTTGGGTGTTTTCATCATCGCCTGCGGCATATATTTGGTATTTCTGCTGCGCAAAAAGGGTCCGGCGAAAAACGCTGAAGCCATCTCCCCTTTCCAGGATTACTTGCTGGAAATAAAAAACTCAGAACTTGAATTAAAAAGCCAAGTGGCAGCGCAGAGCAAGTCGTCAATAAAAATTGAAGAATTGAATAAAAGCATTATCAACACTATCCACCTGGCCGTTATTTTTACCGATGCGGCAGGGAAAATTGAAATCTTCAACCCTGCGGCCCAGAAATATTTCGGACGCAATTTTGCCGGCGCAAAAAATAATTCCCTGGCCGAAGTTTTGCAAAACCATCCCGATCTTCTCTCATTCATTACCTCCAGTCAGCATAAAAATTCCACGGAAATCGAAAGTTCCGGCCGCATATTTTACACCGATGTGGTTCCGGTCGGCTCTTCTGGTCGTTTAATTGTAGTCCGTGATGTCAGCAGCGAAAGAAAAAAGGAAAAAATTCAGCGTCTGAACGCCAACCTGATGATGCTCGGTGAAATGGCTGCTTCTCTGGCCCATGAAATCCGCAACTCTTTGGGCGTGATTTTGGGCTATAGTAAAGCCATCCGGGCCGAACCCGAAAAAACTGGCAAAATCACCCGGGAAATCCATTTTTTGAGCGCAATGATGGAGAGTTTTTTGAAGTTTGCCCGGCCGGTAGAAAAGGTAAATCACATAAAAACTGCCCTGGGACCGATAATCGTCGCCAGCGCTGCCGCCCACAACCTTGCTGCCCAGCTTCCGGAAAAAGACCTAGAAATTGAAAGTGACCCGCTGCTATTGAACGTCATTTTTTCCAACTTGATGCTCAACGCCAGTCAGGCCGGGGCCGGACATCTGCAAGTGGAATTCTACCCCGGTGAAAATACAACCATCACCATCAGCGATGACGGACCGGGCATTGCCGCAGCTGTTAAGGATAAAATCTGGCTACCATTTTTCAGTACCCGCGACAAGGGCACTGGCATGGGATTAGCTACAGTGAAGAAATTAGTAAACGCCTTGAATGGTGATATACAATTGTTGGAAGATGGTAAACCAGGAGCGACATTTAGGATAGTTTTTTATTCGTAACGCGTGACAAGGCAAACAAAAGTAAAAAGTATAAAGTACAAAGTATAAAGTAAGACAAAAGATTATTTCATGAAATCTTTGATCTGAATTCTTTCTATCTTATTTTTATCTTACTTTTTCCTTTAAACTTTATACTTTATACTTGGTTTTCTTTTCTTCAACCTTGAACCCCTAAAATCGCTTCAGCTATAGCGAGATCTTCGGGGTAGGTAATCTTAATGTTGCTGGCCGAGCCCAAAACTGTGGCAACCGGAGCGAGCTTATAGCGCAGCACCAACGAGCAATCGTCGCTGGCATTGCTGAAGCCATCGGTTCTGGCCAATTCATGAGCCTGGCGGATGATTTCCAGCCTGAATCCCTGCGGGGTTTGTGCCAAACTAAGCTTGGCGCGGTCCAAAACGGCAGTGACCATGGCCCCTTCATCGACGCTGACGATGGTGTCACCGGCTGGCAGCGCGGCCATGACGGCCTGACCGGCAGCCAGCGCTGCCAGCACCCGGTCAATGACATCTGGCCCCACCAGAGCCCGGGCGGCATCGTGAATAAGGACGTTTTCCACACCCGCCGGCGCGGCACTGACCCCGATAAACGACGATTCCTGACGGGTTTTGCCGCCGGAAAGGATCTCTTTCACCTTGGGGAAACGGCCGGCGGCCACCGTTTTCTCAGCCAGGGGCAGATAAGCAGCCGGGCAGACCAGGACGATCCCGGCGATACGCGGATGCTCCTGGAATCGTTCCAGGCATATTTCGAGCAGGGAACGGCCGGCGATCTGGAGGAACTGCTTGGGCAAGGATCCGCTGAACCTTTCCCCCGAGCCCGCGGCCAGGATTATCGCCAAGTTTTTCATGACGCCATTATAATCCAACCGGCCGATAAAAAAAAGACAAAGTAAAAAGGTAAAAGGTAAAAGTATAGAGTAAGAAAAGAAAATACCAAATCACAAGCACCAAGCATCAACAAGGTAAAAGTAAAAAGTAAAAAGTAAAGAAAAAAAACAGAGCAAATGTATCCTTACTGATTTTATCTTACTTTTACCTTTTTACTTTTTACTTGGCGGATGATTTGTGCTGCTTCGAACTCTAGACCCTATGATTTTTCCTGCTTTTGCGGTATAATTGGCGCTGGCAAACCCAGCATGAACAAGCACAGATTCCTTTTCACGGGCGGCGGCACCGGCGGCCATGTTTATCCCAATATCGCCATCTATGAATCCCTAAAGGAAAAATATCCCGACGCTGAATTCCTTTATGTCGGTACCAAAAAAGGCAGTGAAGCCAGCATCGTCCCCGCCCTTGCCCAGCCCATGGAGTTTGTCCATGTACCATCTAGGGGGCTGCCGCAAAGCTTCAGGAAGCCGAAAACATTTTTCGCCCTGGCCGCTATTTTTCTGGGCGCGGTCAAAAGTTTTTTCATTTTGCGTAAATTCCGAGCCGACGTCATCATCGGCAGCGGCGGCTACGTAGCCGCGCCGGTGCTGCTGGCCGCCGCCCTGCTGAAACAAAAAGTCTTCATCCACGAGCAGAATGCTGTCCCGGGCCGGCTCAATCTTTTCATCTCCCGCTTCGCCACTAAAATCGGCGTGTCATTCCCTTCCAGCGCCTATTTTTTCCCGGCTGGCAAAGTCATCTGCAGCGGATATCCTTTGCGCAAAGCCATATTGTCAGCCAGCGAAGAAAATGTCCGTGCCAAATTCAATATTCCTGAAAACAGTCGCGTCCTTTTCATTTGCAGCGGCAGCATGGGCGCCCGAACCATCAACCGGGCCGTCGCCGAGATCATCCCGCGGCTGCTGACCCTGCCAAATTTGTTCATTATCATATCTACAGGCAAGGCCTACGGCAAGGGATACAAGGCTTATGACGACACGGTAAAAATCCTGGAACAAAAGGGTTATCCGCCCGAAATAGCGGGCCGGCTGCTGGTCAGGGAATATTTCGACAATATAGCCGAAATCTACGCCATTTCCGACCTGGTTGCTTCCAGGGCCGGAGCTGGAGCCATCAAGGAAATCACGGCCATGGACCTGCCATCGATCCTGATTCCCAAAATAAACCTGCCGGCCGATCACCAGCTATTGAACGCCCGCGAAGTAGAAAAAAGCGGCGGCGCCAGAGTTTTATATGAAGAAATCAACAGTTTGGGAAAAAGCGGGCAAATATTCCTCCCGCCGGACGCGTTTTTCAACACTATTCAGGAGCTCCTTAACGGGAATGAGCAGCTGGCTTTGATGCGCAAAAATCTCGGCCAGCAGGAAAAGCAGAACAGCACCGCCTTCATTGTCGAAACCATCGAAGCCATCATCGGGGAAAAAGATCGCGACCAGGAAAAAGATTTGCGGTTATTCTATCTGCAGTCGCTGCAAGACGAAAAAAATCTCGAGCTGCCATTCACTTCCACCACCGTCGGCAACACTTTTTGGACCGACATCCGTCTGGAAAATATTTCCACCAGAGTCATGTTCGAGATCAAGTTTCTTAACCATGACAAAAACAAGGCAATCATCAGGCGCCGCCAAGGGCAACTCCAGCTCAATGAGCGGAAAATCGCCACTTGGGCTGAATTGCGGGAAGATGACCGCATTACCGTTGACGGCAATACTTATGTTTTTAAAAGCTACTTGGAAAAAATAAAGGAAGCCGATTGCCAAAAAGATACTTGTCAAACTACGGCCGAAGCCACCTCTTTGGCAATCATGGTTTCCAGCCTGGGCGGCTTCGGGCGAGCAATTGTTAATGCCGCTGTTTTTGGAGCCGGTAAAGCCATGGATATTTTTTCCGTCGCCTGGGCCATTGCCGGGTTTATGCGCCGGAGTGTTGGCAAGAACACCTTAAAAAATGTTTTCCTGCCGATTTTCCAGCGCTTGTTTCAGCGCGGTCCGCGCAAAAAAGCCTGGGAATCGGCGTCAGCGATCACCAATTTTACCCTGCTCCTTTCCCTGCTCATCAGCATGGCCGGCATTATTTTTGCCCCCCTGATCATCCGTTTTCTGTTTCCAGGCTTTATTGCCAAAGGTTTTATAGACGAAACCGTGACCATGACCCGTATCCTGTTCCCCTGCCTGCTCCTGGCCACCCTGGCGGCCATGATGACCTCCTATCTGCAAGCCTTCAACAAATTCGCGGCCGCCGTGGTTTCAACTATTTTCTTCTCCCTTGGTTCGATACTGGGAATGCTTCTGCTCCTGCCCGTAAGCGGCCTTTACTCCCTTGGCTACGGAATGCTTTTCGGCGGTCTGCTGCAGGTTCTTTTCCTGTTGCCTTTTCTGCTGAAAATTTTCCGCCGGCCAGAACTCGAATTCTCCTATCGGCCGATTATAAAAATAAAAAATACTTTCACCCGCAAATATTTTTCCCAGTTGCCTCCGCTCTTTACGGATGCTTTTCTCAGCCAAAGCGCCAGTGTGGTGGAAAAATTCCTGGTATCTTCCCTGAGCAGCGGCTCATTGTCCTACTTGTATTTCGCCATGGAAATATTCCGCCTGCCCTTTGCCGTAATTTCCCGCTCGATCGATAAAGTTGTATTTAAAGATTTTTCAGAACATACCGCCCTGTTCGACAACGACAAAACCAAAAAGTTTTTTATCAATGGCATTCGCATCAATCTTTTCCTGCTGGCACCCATATCGATCCTGACCATCGTTTTGGCCAACCCCCTGGTTTCACTGTTGCTGGAAAGGTTTCACTTCAGTGCCCTGGCGGTGGCCAACACAGCCCTGGCCCTGCAATTTTACGCCATCGGCCTGATCGGTTGGGGCTTGCACTCCCTGACCACGCGTATCTTTGCGGCGCGCCTGGATACCAAAACAACGAAATCGCTCAATTTTTTCATGCTGACCTTTAACATACTGCTGGTCATCAGCCTTGTAAAGACCCCGCTCAAGTTCGCCGGCGTCGCCCTGGCCACTTCAATTTCCTACCTTATTTTTGCCTTAATCCGCGTCGTTATTTTGCGACACAAACTGAACCGCGACGGTATTCCGCTTAAATCCTCAGAAATTATCAGCGCCGTGATCAAGACTTTGAGCGCCTGTCTGCTGATGGTTATCGCCATCGTTGAAGCCAAATTCGTTTTCAATCGCATCCATTTCAATTCACTGGTAATCGAAAATATAATCATATGCGTGTCCCTGTCCTTTATGGGCACGGCAATTTATTTTCTTTCGTCGCTCATTTTTAAAAACAGCGGCATTTTAGTTTTCAAGAAAAAAAACGCCAACGCCAAAAGAAAAGTGCCCATCTCCCTCCTTTCGCCCTTTAAATTTTTGGAAATCGTGTCTGTTAATCCCGATTTTTATAAAAATGAATACCGCTATAAAATAAACATTTATCTTGCCAATTCTGCTTGGGAAATCAAAAACATCGGCATTAAGCTGATCGGCCTGTTCAAGGAAAAAGGCAAGGGCGCATATCTTGTCAACATGCTGGCCGAGGGCCAAGGCAACTGCTTCTTGCGCCGCAACGCCTTGCAGGCTTTGAAAGCCATCAATTTCTGGAACCCGGAGATCAAGGAACTGCTGCTGCTCCTGCTCCAAGACCGTTATTTCGAGGTACGTGTGGCCGCGCTGGATATTTTGGGAAAAAATATCAGCGAGGCTGAATACGCGGATTTGAAAAAACCAATCTACCGCAAGCTGCGCCATGGGAACTTCGAGGAAAAAACAGCCTGCCTGCGCCTGATCGCCCGCAAAGGCAATGTCAGTGATTTGGAGCAGCTTGGCCGCCTGTACCTGGACAGCAATTCCCGGATCCGTGAAGAATTGCTGGAACTGCTCTACTTTTTCTACCGCCGCGGCCTGCTCAGCAGTGCTGAAATCAAATTTCACATCGAACAGGTTTTAATCACTTCCAATCATCTGGCTCCGGAATTCAAGATCAAGTCCATTATCAATCGTATATACCGGGAGATCGACCAACAATGATTATCTGGCTAAGCGATTTTATTACCGACCCTACAGTCCACCGGCTCATTAGCTACATCACCTTCAGGGCGCTAATGGCAGTTCTCACCTCATTTTCCATTGGCATCCTGCTGGGCCGCCGGGTGATCAACGTCATCTACCAGCTGAATTTCCGCGACCGAGGCCGCGCTTATGGTGATATTTCGCCTAAAAACAAGGACGGCACGCCCACTATGGGCGGACTGATCATTTTCTTCTCCATGCTGATTTCGGTTTTGCTATGGGGAAGTTGGAAAAAGCCGAACAATTTTTTCCTGGCTACGATCATCTTCACAGCTTTTTGGTTTACCGCAATGGGCTTTTTTGACGATTATCTGAAAAATATCCGCGGCCACAGCGATTTGGGACTGAATCGCAGCCTGAAACTGTTTTTCCAGGCTTTATTCGGACTAATCCTGGCTTTGCTTGTACTGACCGCCGATTCTTCGCCTTTCGCTCCGGAAATCGCCACCAAACTGTTTATCCCGTTTCTGAAATCCCCCGTGCTTGACCTGGGATTTTTTTATTACCCCTTCATCATCCTGACCATTATCGCCATTGCCAATTCCATCAATTTCGCCGACGGGCTGGACGGCCTGGCCACGGTCCCGGCCGGCCTGCTGCTGGCAGTCTACGCCGTTTTCGCCTATATCATAGGCAACTCAAAGGCGGCGAAATACCTGTGGTTCCCATTCGTCAACGGTTCGGGCGAACTAGTGGTGGCGCTGGCCGCCCTGATCGGAGCCCTGGCCGCTTTCCTTTGGTTCAACGCCTATCCGGCTGAAATTTTCATGGGCGACACCGGCGCGCTGTTGATCGGCGGCGTCACCGCCACCTCGGCCGTGCTGCTCAAGCACGAACTGCTTTTCCTGATCGCCGGCGGCGTCTTTGTCATCGAGTTTCTCTCTGTTTTCATACAGGACTACATCGGCATCAAGCTGCTCAAGCGTCGCATTTTTTACCGCGCCCCCATCCACCACACCTACCAGTTTTTAGGCATCGCCGAACCAAAAATCGTCATCCGCTTCTGGATCCTGGCGGTGATTTTCACTCTGATCAGCCTGATCAGCATCAAGCTGCGCTGAATAAACAACATCGGAGTTTAAAATGTTCGCCAAAAAAACTGTTGCAGCAAAAAAAAGCCAAAGCCGCCAGGACTGGCACTCTTTAAGCACTGAAGACATTTCGCGCCAGCTGGCTACGCCGATAAAGAGGGGCTTGGACAGCGCTGAAGCCGCCAGACGCCTGGAATTGTACGGCCCCAACCAGATCGCGGCCACCCCCCGCCCCACCTTCCTGCAGCTCCTCCTCGCCCAGTTCAACAACTTCATCATCCTGCTGCTGATCGGTGCCGCGGCTATATCCGGGCTGCTCGGCGAATGGATTGATTCAGCGGCTATCCTGGCCATCGTTGTTTTGAATGCCACCCTTGGGGTCATCCAGGAACGGCGCGCCGAGGAGGCGCTTGCTGCTTTGAAGAAACTGGCGGCCCCGGAAGCGCAGGTACTGCGCGACGGCTCGCGCCAGGCCATCCCCGGCCTCGAGATCGTTCCCGGCGACATCGTTTTTATTGAAGCGGGAAACTTCGTTCCAGCCGACCTGCGCCTGGTCGAAGCAGTGAACCTGCGCCTGGAAGAGGCCGCCCTGACCGGCGAATCGGTGCCGGTGCAGAAAGACGCCAATATCCGCCTGGAAGCCAAGGTTCCGCTCGGCGACCGCAAGAACACAGCTTTCATGGGCACCCTGGTCAATTCGGGCCGCGGACAAGGCCTGGCGGTATCCACCGGCATGCACACCCAGATCGGCCTGATCGCCGAGATGCTGCAGAATGTGGAGCAAGAGACCACGCCGCTGCAGAAGCGCCTGGACGGCCTGGGCAAGATCCTGGGCTGGGCCGCCATGGCGGTTTGCGCCCTGGTGTTCGCCCTCGGCTGGATGCGCGGGCACGCGCCGCTGGAAATGTTCATGCTGGCCGTGGGCCTGGCCATCGCCGCCGTGCCCGAGGGACTCCCGGCCGTGGTCACCATCAGCCTGGCGCTGGGCATGCGGGAAATGGTCAAGCGTCACGCCCTGATCCGCCGCCTGTCGTCGGTTGAAACGCTCGGTTCGACCACCGTCATCTGCACGGACAAGACCGGCACTTTAACCCAGAACAAGATGACCGTCACCCGCCTGTGGGCCGACGGTAATTCGCTTGCCCTCACCAGTTCCGGCAACACCCTGGACGGCGAGTTTCTGAACAGCGGCAGGCAGGTCGAGCCAGCCGATTACCCGGCCGTGCTAACCACCCTGTGGATCGGCNCCCTNAACAACGACGCCCACCTGGAGATCTCCGGGGAAAACAACGGCGAAGGCCGCACTTTCCGCATGGTGGGCGACCCGACCGAGGGGGCCCTGCTGGTGGCAGCAGCCAAGGCCGGCGCCTTGCCCCGCCCGCTCAACCACGCTTATCCGCGCGTGGGCGAAATTCCCTTCGACGCGGTGCGCAAAAACATGATCACCGTGCATGACATACACGATCCCCGACCCGAAGACATTTCCCCTTTCTATGAGCCGAAAGACAGCAAAGGCTATGTGATCGCCGTCAAGGGTGCTCCCGACATGGTGTTGAACCTGTGCTCGCGCTACCAGCGCCTGGACGACAGCAGCGCCCCGCTGGACGATGCCCGGCGCCGCCTGATACTGGAGGCCAACGAGGCCATGACCCGCGACGCTTTGCGCGTGCTCGGCCTGGCCTACCGGATCGATCCCGGGCTCCCCGACGTCAACGACATTAAAGCGATTCAAAAGGACCTGATCTTTGTCGGCCTGGCCGGCATGATAGACCCGCCGCGTTTGGAAGTAGCGCCCGCCCTTGTCCAAGCCACCCAGGCCGGCATCCGCACCATCATGATCACCGGGGATTTCCCCAACACGGCCAGGGCCATCGCCGAAGCTGTCGGCCTGATGCGCAAAGGGCACCGGGTGCTAACCGGCGGCGAAGTCGACGCCATGAGCGACGCCGAACTTCAAAAAGACGTGGAATCCACCGACGTCTTCGCCCGCGTCTCCCCGGGAAACAAGCTGCGCATCGTCAGCGCCCTGCGCGCCAATAACGAAGTCGTGGCCATGACCGGTGACGGCGTCAACGACGCACCCTCGATCAAGGCCGCCGACATCGGCGTAGCCATGGGCATCACCGGCACGGACGTGGCCAAGGAAAGCGCCGACATGGTGCTCACCGATGACAACTACGCCAGCATCGTCTCGGCCGTGGAGCAGGGGCGCATCATCTACGACAACATCCGCAAGTTCGTGTTTTACCTTCTCTCTTCGAACGTGGCCGAGATCATGATCATCTTCCTGGCCATGCTGGCCGGCCTGCCCACGCCGCTGACCGTCATCCAGCTCCTCTGGCTGAACCTGCTCACTGACGGCGCTCCGGCCCTGGCCCTGGCCATGGAAAAAGGAGACTCTGACATCATGCGCCGCCAGCCGCGCCCGCCGCGCGAACCGGTGATCAACACCAACATGCGCCTGGGCATCATCATCCAGACCGTGGCCCAAACCGGAGCCGTGCTGACGGCGTTCGCCCTTGGGCTGCTCTGGCACCTGCGCGGCAACGATATCATGCCGCCCGGGGCCAACCCGCTGGCCTTTCTGCTGCACTACGACTGGCGCGGCTTGGATGTACAGAGCGCCGAGACCATGGCCTTCATGACCCTTTCATTGTGCGAGTTGTTCCGCGCTTACACCGCGCGTTCGGAACGGATATCGGTCTTCAAGCTCGGGGTTTTTTCCAACCGCTTCATGCAGTACGCGGTCGGACTTTCCATCACTCTGCTCCTGCTGGTGGTCAGCGTGCCGTTCCTGCAGCCGGTGTTCAACACCCACTTCCCCAGCCCCCGGGAATGGGCAGTGGTGTTGGGACTGGCGCTGGTGCCGGCCACAGCTGAAGAGCTGACGAAGATGTATCTCAGGCGAAGAGACCGAAGATAAGGTTCGAGGTTCGAAGTTCGATGTTAATAAAAATGAAAAGGCAATTGTAGGGGCGCGGTTATCGCGCCCTGAAATTCCAGATCCCAGGCAACAATAGGTTGTTATTCCACAAACCTGAAGAAGTTGGAATAAATTCAAAAAGGGCGGTTCACGAACCACCCCTACAAATATTTCTTTTTTTTGGGCGCGATGACCGCGCCCCTACATTTTTTTCTTCAACATCGAACCTCACTGCGCTTGATTTATACAGCAAACTGCGCTAAAATCAATCCTAATGAAAAACCCATTCAAACGAAAACCAAAAGTGAAAAAGGAACGCACTGTCAGCGTGGCTAGGGAATACTTCGAACTGATTGTCGAAACCCTGATTTACGTTTTCTTCGTTAACACCTTCCTGCTGCAATCGTTTGTCATTCCCACCGGTTCCATGGAAAACACCCTGCTCATCGGCGACCATTTACTGGTCAACAAAGTCGCCTATTCCCGTTCCCTCAGCCGGCTGGAAAATGTGCTGCTGCCTCAGATATCTATCCAAAGGGGCATGGTCGTCACTTTCAAGGCCCCGCCCGATATGGAAAAGGAATACGTTAAAAGGGTGATCGGCCTGCCCGGAGACCGGCTGCGTATCAGCGACAAAAAAGTTTTCATCAACGGCAGGCCCCTGAACGAGTCCTACGTCCGCTTTAAAAGCGTGGACTACGGCGCCGAATTTCCGCCGCAGAATTATTACGACTGGTATTTCCAGTTCCCCTTCAACCTGCGCCAGACACAGAGAAACCCGGACAACAGCCTGGATTACATCGTGCCGCAGGGCTATTATTTCTGCATGGGCGACAATCGCGACAATTCATTCGACTCGCGCTTCTGGGGTCCGGTGCCGGCAGATTATATCGTGGGCAAGCCCTGGCGCATCTACTGGTCCTACCAATCCAATTCCGACGAATACCTGACCCCGGGCTTCATCTACAAGATCAAAGACCTGGCCCTGACCGTGGTGCGCTTTTTCACCCGCACCAGATGGGACAGGACAGTAAGAGCGATCAAGTAAACAAGTTTAGTAACAAGTAAAAGGTGACAAGGGAAGAAAAAGGCAAAGTAAAAAGGTAAAAGGTAAAAGGTAAAAGTAAGATAAAACCAGCAAAAATGCATTTGCCCGATTTTTTTCTTTTTCTTCACTTTTTACTTTTACCTTTTTACTTTTTACTTGATTGATATGATCAGACCGGCGCGCGATTTCATGTTCCGCGGCAAATGGCTGGTCCGCTACGATCCCGGTGAATTCACCTACCCCGAAATCCTGATTCTGCTGACACGCTTGCAGATCCAACTGGAGCGGCTGGGAACGAATTTCAGATCCCTGAATTTTACACTCAACAAAAAATTAAAAAAGAACACCTATTTCCGGCATGGAGAAGACCTTTTCCTCCAAGACA
>JGI24138J36424_10000378_pt1 | contig 13725 bp, 14 predicted proteins | sample BarGraNGADG00312_2_FD_36424 | JGI IMG/M metagenome (IMG submission 36424) | reverse complement strand
CCGTTCGAGTCCGCGTTCAGCGGCCCGATCATCCAGAAGGCGATGGCGAACATCCCGACCTTCGCCGAGGCCTCGCACCTCGCCTCCGCCATCTGCTACCTGCTCAGCGATGACGCGGTGAACCTCACCGGCGTCATCCTGCCCTCCGACGGCGGCTGGTCCGTGGTCTGACCGGGAGGGATGACGCCGAGGGGGAGGTTTCACACCCACGGTGCGGCGCGCGCCACGCGGTCTCAGCGCGAAACCTCCCCCTCGCCGGGCGGCCCGGCATACTGCACCACCCAGGACCACATCGCGATCGCGGCCGCCGCGCCCACGTTCATCGAGCGGGTGGAGCCGTACTGGGTGATGTGGAGAACCCGCTCGCACCCCGCCACCATCTCCTCGGACAACCCCGCCGACTCCTGGCCGAACACCATCACGGTCTCGCGCGGGAGCGTCTCCCCCTCAAGGGGCTCCGATCCGGGAATGTTGTCGATCCCGATCACGATCATGCCGGCCTCCCCCGCCCACGCGAGGAAGTCGGCCACGGTGTCGTGGTGCCGGAGGTGCTGGTAACGGTCGGTGACCATCGCGCCGCGCCGGTTCCAGCGCCGTCGGCCCACGATGTGCACCTCCGCCACGGCGAACGCGTTGGCGGTGCGCACCACGGACCCGATGTTCGAGTCGTGCGTGAAGTTCTCGATCGCCACGTGCAGCGGGTGGCGGCGCCGGTCGATGTCCGCAACGATCGCGTCCATCCGCCAGTAGCGGTACCGGTCGACGACGTTCCGGGCGTCGCCGTGTTCGAGCAGTTCCGGGTCCCAGTGGTCACCATCCGGCCAGTCGTCGGACCCTCCCGGCCACGGCCCGACGCCCTGCCCGGGGGTGGGGGGCGGGCCGTCGTCGGAGGAAACGGCCACCTACGGCCGCGGAGCCCCGGAGCCGCCGCCCTGGCCGAAGTCCACGCGGGGGACGTCGCGCGACGTGCCCTCGGCCTCGAAGTAGGTGGCGCGGCGGAAGCCGGTCATGTTGCCCACGATCGAGGCGGGGAAGGTCTCGAGCTTCGTGTTGAACTGGCGCACGTTGGCGTTGTAGTAGCGCCGTCCTGCCGCGATCCGGTCCTCGGTGTTGGTCAGTTCGGCCTGCAGGGCCTGGAAGTTGGCGTTCGCCTTCAGGTCCGGGTAGGCCTCGGCGACGGCGAACAGCCGCCCGATCGCGGCGGTCAGCGCGTTCTCGTTGGCGGCCTGCTGTTCACGGGTGGGCGCTCCACCGGCGGCCGCCGCGCGCGCGAGCGTGACCTCCTCGAAGACACCACGCTCGTGGCTGGCGTAGCCCTTGACGGTCTCCACCAGGTTGGGGATGAGGTCGTAGCGGCGGTGGAGTTCGACGTCCACCTGGCGCCACGCCTCCTCCACCAGGTTCCGCAGCCGGACGAAGGCGTTGTACGTGGCGATGAACCAGAGCACCACTGCCACGAGCAGCACACCCACGATGACAAGCGTGATCATGATCGGGTCCATGTCGAATCCTCCCGGGAGTTCAATGGTGGCTTCATCCAACCACAGCGGCGCCGTCCGGCGACTGCCGGCCGGTGGAAGAACGTGTCGCTACAGCCCGAGGTCCGTGTGGCTGAGCGCGAACAGGTACGGCAGCCCCGCCGCCTGCACCTTCTCGCGGGCCCCGGTGTTGCGGTCGACGACGACGGCGCACGCCACCACCTCGGCCCCGGCCTCGCGGAGCGCGGCCACCGCCTCCAGCACCGAACCCCCGGTGGTGGAGGTGTCCTCGACGGCGACGACGCGCCTGCCCTCCACCGACGGCCCCTCGATCCGCCGCTGCATCCCGTGGGCCTTGGCCTCCTTGCGCACTACGAACGCGTCCACCTCGAGCCCTCGCGATGCCGCGGCGTGCATGATCGCCGTGGCCACCGGGTCCGCGCCGAGGGTCAGCCCGCCGACGGCGTCGATCTCGCCGGGGCCGAAGCCGTTCTCGTCCAGCAGGTCCAGCATGACGTGCCCGATCAGGGGTCCGGCCTCGTGGTGCAGGGTGGCGCGGCGCATGTCCACGTAGTAGTCGGACTCGAGGCCGGAGGCCAGGGTGACACGGCCGCGGACGACGGCNAGCTCGCTGACCAGTTCGGCCAGGCGGGTGCGGTGGGTGTCGTTGCTCATNGGTNCCTTTCGGGTGCTCATGCTCCGCGGGTGCTCACATGATCGCGCGGGCGGACAGTGACGGGCCGGTCGCGGCGCGGACTGCCCACCGTGGGGCGGTCCGCAGCAGGCCGGTGGCCGCCTTGTACAGCAGGGACGGGGTGCACAGGACCTTCCCACGGCGCACCGCCTCGAGCGAGGATCCCACCACGTCCTCGGCGGTCAGCCACCCGAAGTCGGGCCACGTGCTCGAGTCGAGGCCGGAGGCCTCGTGGAAGTTGGTGCGGACCAGCCCGGGCATGACGACGGTGACGGTGACCGGCGTCGTCCGCAGTTCGGAGGCGAGTGCTTCGGTGAAGGTGCGCACCCAGGTCTTGTGGGCCGCGTAGGTGCCCATGACGGTGTGGGAGGCGACGGACGAGACGTTCAGGATGGCGCCGTGGCCACGCGCGACCATCGCGGGCGCCGCGGCATGGGACAGGACCAGCACCGCGCGCACCAGGACGTCGAGGGCCTCCTCCTCGCGGGCGAGGTCGCCGCCGACGAAGCTCTGGCCGAGGCCGAAACCGGCGTTGTTGACGAGGAGGCCGATCGGGTCGACGTCGGTGCGCAGGCGGGCGGCGACGTCGTCGAGTTCCGCGCGGTTGGCAAGGTCACGGGCGAGCACCTCGACGCGGACGCCCGCCACCTGGCGGATGTCCTCGGCGACCTCCTCGAGCCGGTCCTCCCGCCGGGCGACCAGGACGACATTGTGACGCACGGCGGCCAGCTGCCAGGCGTACTCGAGCCCGAGGCCGGAGGAGGCCCCCGTGATCAGTGCGGTTCCCACGTCCACAGCCTACGGCGTCGCTCCCGCCGGGAAATGCGTCCGGCCTCCTGCCGGAGGGTCCCGGCACCTCTCGCGGTAGCGTGGAGGCCATGAAGCTCGCCACCTGGAACGTCAACTCGATCCGCACCCGCGTCGACCGCGTGACCGCCTTCCTCGAGCGCTCCGGCGTCGACGTGCTGGCCATGCAGGAGACCAAGTGCAAGGACGAGCAGTTCCCCGTGATGCCGTTCGAGGCGCTCGGCTACGAGGTGGTCACGCACGGCCACTCGCAGTGGAACGGCGTCGCGATCGCCTCGCGCGTGGGGCTCGACGACGTCGCGCTCGGTTTCGAGGGCATGCCCACCTGGGGTGACACGCCGGAGTCCGAGGCGCGGGCGATCGGGGCGACGGCCGGGGGCGTGCGCGTGTGGAGCCTCTACATCCCGAACGGCCGGGCGCTGGGCGACCCGCACTACGAGTACAAGCTGCAGTGGCTCGCCGCCCTCAAGGAGGCTGCCGGCACGTGGGTGGGCGCGGACCCCGAGTCCAAGGTGGCGCTTGTCGGGGACTGGAACATCGCCCCGCTGGACCAGGACGTGTGGTCCATGGACTTCTTCGCGGGCGCCACGCACGTCTCCCCGCCGGAACGGGCCGCGTTCGCCGCGTTCGAGGAGGCGGGCTTCACCGAGGTCACGCGCGCGTTCGTGCCCCAGCAGTTCACCTACTGGGACTACCAGCAGTTGCGCTTCCCCCGGAACGAGGGCATGCGCATCGACTTCATCCAGGCCTCCCCCGCCCTCGCCCGCGCGGTCACGGGCGCCACGATCGAGCGGAACGAGCGGAAGGGCAAGGCGCCGTCGGACCACGTGCCGGTGATCATCGAGATCGCGGACTGAGGCGCCCGACTCCGGTCAGTCCAGGACGGCGTGGTCCGCGAGGACCGCGTCGGAGAGGACCGGCCACGCCTCCTGGTGCTCCTCACTGAACGGCTTCGCGCCCACGAAGCACGTCGCCAGGTTCACCTTCGGGTCCACCCACAGGAACGACCCTGCCCACCCGAAGTGCCCGATCGTCAGCGGTGAGTTGTTGTTGCCGGTCCAGTGCGGGTCCTTGCGATCCTTGATCTCGAACCCGAGGCCCCAGTCGTTGGGCTCCTGCCGGCCGTAGCCCGGGAGCACCCCGCGCAGGCCGGGGAACTGCACGGTGGTGGCGGCCGCGAACAGCCCGCGCGAGAGCAGCGCCCCGTTCAGCACCGCCCGCGCGAACTCGGCGAGGTCCACGGCCGAGCCGCGCATCCCGTGCGCCGGCGAGCCGTAGAGCTCGGCGCTGTCCATGCCCAGCGGCTCGATCACGGTGGTCCGCACCCAGACCGGGAACTCCTCCCCCACGCGCCCCGCGACGTGCTCCGCCGCCAGCTCGATCCCCCGGTTGGAATAGATGCGCTTCGCGCCGGGAGCGGCAAGCGGTGCCCCCTTCTCGAACGGGAGCCCGGAGGCGTGCGAGAGGAGGTGGCGGAGGGTCGACCCCCGCGGCCCGGCGGCGTCGTCGAGCGACACGAGGCCGAGGTCCACGGCCACGAGGCACGCGTACGTGCTGACCAGCTTCGTCACCGACGCCCACTCCTGCACCTCCACGGGGTTGCCGTAGGTGGCGACGTCGGCGGCGTGGTCCACCACCACGACGGCGACGTCGAAGTCAAGGTCCCGGAGTGCGCGGAAGGTGTCCATGGGGTCCAGCGTGCCACGCTTTCGGCGCCACCCACGGCCCGCGCGATACGGTCCCGCGGGTCTGTATCGCTCATCGGGGCCATTCCGCGGCGGGCGGCACTGTATGGCACCAACAAGCGATACACCCGCGCTGGCAACTGGCCGAGCGTATCGGTTGCCATGAGGAGTGAGATCGAGAGTAGGTGTGCCGTCAGTCGAGGAACCAGCGTGCCGCGATGAGCTCGAGCAGCTCGCGAGTCTCCGCGACCATGCCCACTCCAGCGGTCTCCGCGACCATGCCCACTCCGGCGAGCGCGTCGGCCCGGGCGCCGAGCCACTGCAGCTGCAGTCCGTCCGCCGTCGCCACCACGAGGCGGGCGAGGCGTTCCGACGGCGCCTCCGGCCGCACCAGTCCGGCGGCCTTGCCCTCTTCCAGCACGCGCACGATCGAGGCCACGGTGGTGTCCCAGTGCTCGCGGATCCACACGTGGGCCGGGTTGGCTGCGTCAAGGGCTCCCACGGACATGGAGGCGTAGAGCGCCACCAGCTCGGGAGTCGTCTCGTTGTGCGCCACGAGGCGCAACCACCCATCCAGGAACTCCCGCGGGGTGGGGACCGCCGTGCCGGCGCCGGTGGCGTCCTTGGCGCCGTCGCCGGCGTCGCGCCGGCGCAGCAGCTCGACNAACAGCGCCTCCTTGGAGTCGAAGTGGTGCAGGACTGTGGCCTTCGTGACCCCCGCGGCGCGCCCGATCTCAGCCAGCGAGGTGCCATGGAAGCCGACGGGGCTGAACAGCCGCAGCGCCTCGGCGAGGATGCGCTCGCGGGTGTCCTCGCCGCCTGCGGGCGGCCGGCCGGGGCCGCGGCGGTGCGTGCTCTCAGCGATCATGAAANTTAATCTACCGCTCGGTTGATTCTTGTGCCACACTTGTGGACACACCCGTTCGACGCAGAACAAGGAAGTACCGATGACATCTCCCACCCCGCCGGCCCTCACCCTCGCCGACATCCCCCGCCTCGTTTCCCAGCTCACCCTCGAGGAGAAGGCCTCCCTCTGCTCCGGCCTCGACTTCTGGAAGACCCAGCCCATCGAGCGCCTCGGCATCCCGAGCATCATGGTTGCCGACGGCCCACACGGGCTGCGCAAGCAGGACGAGCTGACGGACCACCTCGGCCTCGCCAAGTCCGTCCCCGCCACCTGCTTCCCCACCGCCGCCGGTCTCGGCTCCACCTGGGACCCGGGGCTGCTGGCCCGCATGGGTGAGGCGCTCGGCAGGGAGGTGCGCGCCAATGACGTCGCCGTCATCCTCGGCCCGGGCGTCAACATGAAGCGCTCGCCGCTCTGCGGCCGCAACTTCGAGTACTTCGCCGAGGACCCGCTCCTCGCCGGCGAGCTCGCCACCGCCCTGGTCAACGGCATCCAGTCCCAGGGCGTCGGCACCTCGCTGAAGCACTTCGCCGCGAACAACCAGGAGACGGACCGGCTCCGGGTCAATGCCGAGGTGGACGAGCGCACCCTCCGCGAGATCTACCTGCCCGCCTTCGAGCGCGTGGTCAAGAACGCGCAGCCGTGGACCGTCATGTGCGCCTACAACAAGGTGAACGGCACCCACGCCTCCGAGAACCCGTGGCTCCTCACCGAGCTCCTCCGCGACGAATGGGGCTTCGAGGGCCTCGTCGTCTCCGACTGGGGCGCCGTGGACGATCGCGTCGCCGGCGTCGCCGCCGGCCTCGACCTCGAAATGCCGTCCTCCGGGGGGCTGAACGACGCCCGGATCGTCGCTGCAGTGCGCGCTGGCGAGCTGGACGAGGCGGTGCTCGACGTCGTCGCCACCCGCCTCCTTACGCTGGTGGCGAAGTCGCTGCCCGCCCTCGCCGAGCCCGGCGAGTTCGANGCCGTCGCCAACCACGCCCTCGCCCGCGAGGCCGCCGTCCGCGCCGCAGTGCTGCTGAAGAACGACGGCGTGCTTCCCCTGCCCGCCCCCGACGGGGTCGTCGTGATCGGCGAGATGGCGCGCACCCCGCGCTACCAGGGCGCGGGCTCCTCGAAGGTGAACCCGACGCGCCTCGACAACGCCCTCGACGCCCTCCGCGAGAGCGCCGCCATCCCGTTCGCGGCCGGGTACCAGCTCGCGGACGCCGCCGGGCAGCCGGACCAGGACCGGTCCGACGAGGACCTGCGCGCGGAGGCTGTGGAGCTCGCCCGCGGGAGGGTGGCCGTGCTCTTCCTTGGCCTGCCGGCGATCGACGAGTCCGAGGGCTACGACCGCGCGCACATGGACCTGCCCGCCTCCCATGTGGCCCTGCTGCGCGCGGTGCGCGCGGTGGCCGCGAAGGTCGTGGTGGTCCTGTCCAACGGGTCCGCGGTCACGGTCTCCGACTGGGAGTCCGACGCCGACGCCATCCTCGAGCTGTGGCTCGGCGGGCAGGCGGGCGGCAGTGCGGCGGCACAGCTGCTCACCGGCGCGGCGGCCCCCTCGGGCCGGCTCGCCGAGTCCATCCCGGTCCGCCTCGTGGACGTGCCCGCCCAGCTCAACTTCCCCGGTGAGCGCGGGGTGGTGCGCTACGGCGAGGGCATGTTCATCGGGTACCGCGGCCTGGACGCCACGGGCGCGAGGGTATCGTACCCGTTCGGCCACGGGCTCACCTACACCACGTTCGCGTACTCCGACCTCACCGTCGACGCCGGCGCGGTGACGGACGGGACCGGGGCGGACGACGTCGTCGTGCGCGTGACCGCGCGCGTCACGAACACGGGGGCGCGGCCGGGGGTGGCGGTGCCGCAGCTCTACGTGGGCCGGCCGGGCTCGGCGTTCGCCCGGGCCCCCCGCGAGCTGCGCGGGTTCGAGCGGGTGGAACTCGCGGCCGGTGAGTCGCGGGTGGTGGAGTTCGGCCTGACGCGGCGCGATCTGTCTCACTGGGACATCGGGGTACACGGCTGGGTCGTTGAGCCCGGCGCGGTGGAGGTTGCCGTGGGCGAGAACTCGCGCGACCTGCCGCTGCGCGCGGTCGTGGACGTGGCCGCGCCCGCGGTGCACCTCCCACTGCACGACCACTCCACCCTCGGCGAGTGGCTGGACCACCCGGTGGGCGGCCCGCTCATGCGCGAGGCGCTGGGCGAATTCGTCGCGATGGTGGGACCGGAGGCGGAGCTCTCCTCCGCGGTGTTCGTCCTGTCCCTGCCGGTGGTGAAGCTCCCCGCGATGGTTCCCGGCGCGCTCACGCAGGAGGAGCTGGACAGCCTGCTGTCGCAGGTCAGCTGAGGCAGCAGACAGCCGTGGGGGGCGCCGGGACTCCGGCGCCCCCCACGTGCCCTAGTCCTTCCTCCGTCTGGTGGTATCGCGGTAGCATGTCGGTATGACCAAGAAGCTGAGTGTGAGCCTGTCGGAGGAGGACGTCGCGACCCTGGACGAGTACGCCCGAACAGCCGGACTGAAGTCTCGTTCCGCCGTCGTCCAGCGAGCCATCCGACTGCTCGTCGCGCCGGATCTCGAGGACGACTACGAGGCGGCTTGGGAGGAGTGGCAGGCGTCCGGCGACAGCGACGCGTGGGAAGCCACCGCCGGGGATGGGCTGGCCGATGCGTCGCGGTGACATCTGCCTGATCGACCTCGAACCGACGCTCGGTGCCGCGGCCAACAAGCGGCGGCCTGCCGTCGTTGTGAGCAACGATCACGCGAATGCGACTGCGGAGCGGCTCGGCCGCGGCGTCGTGACGGTGGTGCCGCTCACCAGCAGTGTGATGCGGGTCTACGACTTCCAGGTTTTGTTGCCCGCGGAAGAAACGGGGCTGCGCATGGACTCGAAGGCACAGGCCGAGCAGGTCCGCTCGGTTGCCGTGGAGCGGGTGGGAGCCGTCCTGGGTCGCGTTCCCGCGTCACTCCTCGTCCGGCTCGAGGACGCGCTACGGCTGCACCTGCAGCTGTGAGGCGTCCGGGTGGAGGAACACCATGAGCGACCAGGGCTCGGCCGCTGGGTCCGCGGTGTCCCGGCGGATGAAATCACCCGGACCTCCGGCCGGGCCGCCGGCCCGGACCCGGCCACGCTCCGCCGTCGGGCAGCGGGGGTTCGTCCCGCTCTGGATCGGGCAGACCCTCTCCCAGCTCGGGTGCCAGTTCGAGGGGCAGCGATGCCGGTCACCGCGGTCACGCTGCTCCACGCCACCGCGGCGCAGATGGACTACCTCAACGCCGCTGCCACGGCCGCCTTCCTCCTCGTCGGCCTGCCGGCGGGCGGCTGGGTGGACCGCTGGCGCAAGCGGCGGGTGTCTGGCTGCGGACGCGGTGCGCGCCGTCGTCGTGCTGGCGATCCCGCTGCTGTGGCTCGCCGGGGCGCTGCTGAAGGTGGTGAGTGCCCCGGTGCTGCTGGTCGCGAACGCGGTGGGGTTCGCTGCGAAGGGTGCTGGTGACGACGGCGTCGTCCAACGGGGTGTCGCTGGCGTTGCAGTCCTTCGCCGTGGTGGTCTACAACATCGTCAGGTCACCGCCCGGCAGCGGCTGTGCCCGCGCCGCCTGCTCGGCCGCATGAACGCCTCCATGCGGTTCGTGGTGTGGGGTGTCATGCCGCTCGCGTCGCTGTTGGCGGGCTGGCTTGGGTCCGCGTTCGGCACGGTGCCGGCGATGTGGGTGGGCGTGGGCATCGGGGTGCTCTCCACCCTGCCGTTCCTCACCGGGCCGTACGGGCGCATGCGGGAGCTCCCCACCCGCCCGGAGTGAGCGCGATCCGACCGATCAGGCCGCCGAGAGCACCAGGCCCGCGTTGTCGGCGTCCGCGTTGACATCCACCACCACGGTCTGGCCGTCCGCCACCGCGCCCGAGAGGAGGAGCTTCGCGAGCTGGTCGCCGATCTCGCGCTGGATGAGCCGGCGCAGCGGGCGGGCGCCGTAAGCGGGGTCGAAGCCCTCGATGGCCAGCCACTCCCGCGCGGCGTCGGTGACCTCGAGCACCACCCGCCGGTCGGCAAGGCGCTTGGACAGCAACGAGACCTGCAGGTCCACGATCTGCCCCAGATCTTCCATGGAGAGCGCGTCGAACATGATGACGTCGTCGAGGCGGTTGAGGAACTCCGGCTTGAAGCTCGCCCGCACCACGGCCATGACCGCCTCGTGCTTCGCGTCGTCCGAGAGTGTCTGGTCAACCAGGAACTGGGAGCCCANGTTCGAGGTGAGCACCAGGATCGCGTTCCGGAAGTCAACGGTGCGCCCCTGGCCATCCGTCAGCCGGCCATCGTCGAGCACCTGGAGGAGGATGTCGAAGACCTCGGGGTGCGCCTTCTCCACCTCGTCCAGCAGCACCACCGTGTAGGGGCGGCGCCGCACGGCCTCCGTGAGCTGCCCGCCCTCCTCGTAGCCGATGTAGCCCGGAGGGGCGCCCACCAGCCGCGAGACCGTGTGCTTCTCGGAGTACTCGGACATGTCGATGCGGACCATGGCGCGCTCGTCGTCGAAGAGGAACTCCGCCAGCGCCTTGGCCAGCTCGGTCTTGCCCACACCGGTGGGGCCGAGGAACAGGAACGAGCCGGTGGGCCGGTCCGGATCGGCCACGCCCGCCCGGGCGCGCCGGACGGCGTCGGACACCGAGCGGACGGCCGCGCGCTGCCCGATGAGGCGCGCCCCGATCACGTCCTCCATGCGGAGCAGCTTCTCGGTCTCGCCCTGCAGCAGCTTGCCGGTGGGGATGCCGGTCCACGCCGAGACCACCTCGGCCACCTCGTCCGGGCCCACACGATCCGCGATCATCGGCGCCTCGGAGGTGGCCTTCGTGGCCTCCGCCGCCTCGGCCTCGGCGATCTCCTTCTGCACGGCGGGGATCTCGCCGTAATAGAGGCGGGAGGCCGCCGCGAGATCCCCGGCCCGCTCCGCGCGCTCGGCGTCCGTGATGAGCTGGTCGAGCCGGGCCTTCAGGTCACCCACGCGGTTGTGGCCGGCCTTCTCGGCCTCCCACCGCCCGGTCAGGGCCGCGAGTTCCTCAGAGCGGTCCGCGAGGTCCGCGCGCAGCTTCTCGAGCCGCGCGAGTGCCTGCGGGTCTTCCACCTCGGACTCGGAGAGGTAGGACTCCTCCATGCGCAGGCGGTCCACCTGGCGCTGGAGGGTGTCGATCTCGATGGGCGCGGAGTCCAGCTCCATACGGAGGCGGGACGCGGCCTCGTCGATCAGGTCGATGGCCTTGTCCGGCAGCTGGCGGCCGGTGATGTAGCGGCTGGAGAGGGTCGCGGCGGCCACCAGGGCGCCGTCGGAGATCGTGACCTTGTGGTGTGCCTCGTAGCGGGGCGCGATGCCGCGCAGGATCGCCACGGTGTCCTCCACCGACGGCTCCCCCACGAACACCTGCTGGAAGCGGCGCTCCAGGGCGGGGTCCTTCTCGACGTACTCGCGGTACTCGTCCAGCGTGGTGGCGCCCACCATGCGCAGCTCGCCGCGCGCGAGCATGGGCTTGAGCATGTTCGAGGCGTCCATGGCGCCATCGCCGCCCGCACCCGCGCCGACGACCGTGTGCAGCTCGTCGATGAACGTGATGACCTGGCCGTCGGAGTCCTTGATCTCCTGCAGCACGGCCTTCAGCCGCTCCTCGAACTCACCGCGGTACTTGGCGCCCGCCACCATCGCGGCGAGGTCGAGGGCGATCAGCCGCTTGCCGCGCAGCGACTCCGGGACGTCCCCTGCGACGACGCGCTGCGCCAGCCCCTCCACCACGGCCGTCTTGCCCACGCCCGGCTCACCGATCAGCACCGGGTTGTTCTTGGTGCGCCGCGAGAGCACCTGGACCACGCGCCGGATCTCGGCGTCGCGGCCGATGACCGGGTCCATCTTGCCCTCGCGGGCCTCCTGGGTCATGTCCCGGCCGTACTTGTCGAGCGCCTTGTAGGTGCCCTCGGGGTCCGGGCTTGTCACCTTGCCGGCACCCCTGACCGCCGGGAGGGCCGCGGCGAGCTGGTCCCGGGACGCGCCGGACGAGCGGAGGATGTCCCCCGCCGGGGTCGACGACGCCGCCAGCGCCATCACCAGGTGTTCCGTCGACACGTACTCGTCACCCAGGGCGCTCGCCTCCTCGCCGGCGCGGGCGATGACGTTCAGCATGGCGCGCGACGCCTGCGGCTGGGCGACCGAGGCGCCGGACGCGCCGGGGAGGGTGGAGATCGCGCCCCGCGTCCGCGCCGCGACCGCGCGCGGGTCCGCGCCCACTGCCTGCAACAGGCCGCCTGCCACGCCACCCTCCTGCGCCACGAGCGCGGCGAGGAGGTGGACCGGCTCGAGGGTGGGGTTGCCCGCCTGGGTGGCGGACTGGATCGCGGCGGCGATCGCCTCCTGGGACTTGGTGGTGAGCTTGTCGGTCATGTGTGTCGCCTCCGAGCGGGGATGTGCCTACATCTGCAAACCGTCGTGAAGTTGAGTCTATTCCACTCAACTTCGCCCGGTCAGACGCGGGTGTCCGCAAGTCCGCAGAACGCGTCCGTGGAGGACACTCCGGTGAACTCGCTGCGGCCCTCGAGTTTCTCCACCAGCGCCTCCAGCGTGAACGGCTTGTCGTCGTAGTTGTTGATGTAGGTCTTCACCTGGGGGACGTCGGCGAGCTGGTGCGGGCACGCCGTCGAGACGAAGATGACCGGGAGCTCGTGGACGGTGACGTCGTAGCCCCGCTTCGCGAGCAGCGCACCGAGGGCCGCGGCCGGGTGGGGTGCGCCGCCGTGCATCGCGTGGGCCACCGCGACGTTCTCGGGCAGCTTGATCCGGGCCATGGACTCGTCCTTGGGCGGCAGGATCTCGTCCTTCGCCTTCGTGTGCAGGCCGAGCGCCGGCCGTTGCCCCCGGACTCGGTGTTGGCGGCGATCAGCACGGGGATTCGAGTAGTGCTGGAGGACCCGGTTCTGCTCCCGGATCTCGGCCGCGGGCCCCGGCTGGTAGCGCACCGCGCCGATGTGGTAGCGGTTCACCATGTCAGCGAGGTACGCCTCGTCCCGGGACGACCCCATGTTGACGAAGAGCTGGCCGATCTTCTCCTCCTCGGTCATGCCCGCGATGGTGTCGCGGACCCAGCGGACACCTTCTTCGTCCAGGTGGAAGGGCTTTGCGGTGAGGTCAACCATGTGTGCTCCTTTGCGATGGTGAGTACCACTCCAGCAAACTGCACGCGGGCACCCGTGGCAACCGATTGCCGAGCATTGCCAGCCTTCCCGCAGGTCACGTCCACGGTTCGGCCGCTTCGCCGAGGCGCTGGGATACGATCGCAGCAGGATTCCCGCGCATTTCTCCTCGGAAGGGGCGGTCCATGTCCACTGACGGCGCCGGTGACGCACCCCACCCGCTGGTCATCACCATGTGGGAGACCTACGGCTCGAACATGGAGGCGGTTGCCGTTCGCGTGGGCGAGATACTCTCGGTTCCCATCCACATGCAGGCCTACTCCTCCGAGGACATCGAGCGTGCGCAGGAGGAGCGCGAGAACGAGGGCGCCCTGGGCCGCCTCGTGCGGCTCCTCGCTCCCGTCGGCTCGATCCAGGACGTCGCGTGGAACCCGTCCGGCATGGATGCCACCTACCGCGAGATGTCCCGGGAGAACACCGCCGTCGTGTGGGCGGAGGCGGAGGCCGGCGGCGTCGTGATGGGACGCAGCGGCGCGTACGTCCTCAAGGACCGCCCCCACACGCTCCACGTCAAGCTCGACGGCGCCACCGAGAAGCGCGTCGCCCGGGCCGCCGAGCTCAGCGGTATCTCGCTCGCCCGCGCCAACAAGCGCCAGCGCATCGAGGACGAGTTCCGCGCCGAGACGTCACTGCGCACCTACTACTGGGATCCACGCGGGGTGGACAACTACGACCTCGTGGTCAACACCGGCCTGCAGGAGACCGAGGAGAGCGCGCAGTTCATCGCCGCGGCCGCCCGTATCCGCGGCGCTCGCGCCCGCTGACACCCCCGCGTCCCCCCGCTCACACCCCCGGCGTCACTCCCGAACCCGCGCCGCGATCTCGACGCCGTTGAGCTGCGCTTGCGCCTTGACCATGGAGGGGACGGACTCCCCGCCGTAGCCGAGCGCGCTCGCGATCGCGAGCGTCTCGTGGACGCCGGCGCCCACCGGGGCGACCACC
>JGI24138J36424_10000376_pt1 | contig 13753 bp, 11 predicted proteins | sample BarGraNGADG00312_2_FD_36424 | JGI IMG/M metagenome (IMG submission 36424) | reverse complement strand
AGAATGTGGATTGCTGACGTCCACAGATTCCAAATCGAGGAGCACTCTCAGGGTGAAGATTACAGGCTTGTATCCCCGTGTCCGGGTCGACACGTCTCCGGCGGCCGCGGTCGGTCAGGCCGGCGGGGTCCTGCTGACCCGGACCGTGACCTGGGCTGGGTGGATCAACCACCACATCCGCGCAACCGCTGGTGGCCAATGAGGCGCAGCTTTCGATCACCCACGCCCCGATCATCACCCAGGGGATGGCTATGAACATGGCCGGAGTCGAGCAGTCGATCAGCCGCGACGTCGGCATCCTCGATCACAACCCACTCCACGACATCACCCTCCAGGCGTGGTCGCCCTTCCAGGCGGGCTCTTCACCGGTGTCTTCCTCGGCAACCCGACTATCCCGAGCTGGACGCTGTGATCGACCGCTCGGGCTGGCCTGCGACGTGCCGGCTGAGGCGATCGCGACAGGTGTGGCTCACCAGACACCGGGCCCCTGCTTCAGGTGTTGCTCGGCACAACCAGCCCGGAGCGCGTCACCGCCGCAGCCACGGGCGAAACATCGTGCTGAGAAGGGCNGAGTGGTNCACCTCTACCGCGCTGGCGGACACCCGGTCCCATGAACACGGGTCAGGCTGTTCGAACGGCGTGGTCGCGCGGCTCCCTGATCTCCTCCTCGGCGCACCTGTGCGGGCCCGGCCGGCATATGCGCAAGGCCAGAGAATCTCCGTGGAACACAGGCCCAAACAGCTCCGGCGGACAGCTTCCGTTCGCGCGGCGAAAGGGCGAGTGGTGACCAAGTCCTGGTGTACGACTTCTCGGGGCTCAGCCGACGATCACGAAGGTTACGAGCCTCGGTCCGTGCATTCCATGGATCATGGCGCTTTCTATGTCGCCGGATCTACTTGCCCCGCTGATCAGTTGGACGCCAGTGGGGGGAGGATCGAGGGCTGCGATGTCATCCACCATCTGCTGGTACGTGTCACGGATCCGCTCCGCCCTGACCACGATCACATGGTTCGGTGGTAGTAGGGAGGTCCGTCGGGGTGCTCCAGTCGCTTGGATGAGGGCCACGGCCCCTGCCTCGGCGGCGGCGGAGAACGCCTCGCTGACCCCGCTGGCTGCGTCCCAGGGATCCTCCGGGGGCGCAACGTCCAGTCCCTCGAGTCCGGGCACCTTGTCGATCAGCGCCTGGCCGTGACCGACGATCTCAGCGACGACGGCGCGGCAGGCTGCCATGTCAGTGACTCGCCGCGCTTCCATGCCGAGTGCCGAAGCGCGCGCCACGAATATCTCCACGGTCATCGGTTTCCCCTGTTCGCGCCCGGATGACGCCGGTTCGAGGCTTCACCGTGGAACAACGCCCGACCATCTCCCGCATGACTCACGTCCGGGATGGTCCGGCCGGTCGCCCATAGCTTCGCCACGGGGAGTTTGCCGAGGAGCGCCTTGGGCAGCACGCGGCCCGCGACTCGCGCTGCCAGCAGGGTGGCCCGATACAGCAACGGCTGGCTCCAGAGCCAGCTCCACAACTCCCACCCCCAGGTCTCGAGACCTCGTGGCTGATCAGCCTCAAAGTCGGCGCGCCCATCGACCAGCAGGTCAGGCAGGGGGATCTTGACCGGGCACGCGTCGGCGCAGGCCCCNCACAGAGAGCAGAGGAAGGGTAGGTCTCGGTCGTGCGAGGCGTCGCCGAGCAAGGGGCTGAGGACGGCCCCAATAGGACCGCCGTACGTCGTTCCGTACGCATGGCCCCCACCTAGTGTTCTGAAGACCGGGCAGCTGAACTGGCAGTTGCCGCACCGAATGCAGGCGAGGATCTCTTCTTTGGGGGTTCCTAACAGGGCGGTGCGGCCGTTGTCGAAGATCACGCAGTGGAACTCGCGGGGCCCATCGGTCTCCCCGGGTTTGCGCGGTCCGGTGAGCAGCGTCTGGTAAGCGGTGGAGAACTCCTTGTTCGCCGCGTTGCACAGCAGTGGCACGAGGGTGCCGATGTCCGCCAACCGGGGGATGACCTTCTCGACAGGCATCACGGCGACGAGCAGGTCGGGTTGTGACGTGACCATGTCGACGTTGCCTTCGTTGGAGACGACGACGAGGGTTCCGGTGTCTGCGGCGGCGAAGTTGACGCCGCAGATGCCCATCTGGGCCGCCTTGAAGTCGGCGCGGAGACGCTCTCGTGCGTACGCGGCGAGCACATCCGGGTCAGCTGGAAGAGGCTCACCTTTCATCTGGCTGAACAAGTCTGTGACGTCCTGGCGTGACATGTGCAGCGCGGGGCCGACAATGTGGCTGGGCCGTTCGCCGGCAACTTGGGCGATGTATTCGCCAAGGTCGGTCTCCACGACATCGATTCCGAGACCAACGAGGTGCGGGGTCAGGTGGATCTCCTCGGTGGCCATCGATTTGGACTTGGCGATGAGAGTGACGCCATGCTCGATGGCTATCCGCCCGATCGTCTCCCGGGCCTCCTCCGCTGTCGACACGCGGTGAACGACGACCCCGTGGCCCTCCAGCTCCGCGACGAGTCGGGACAGGTACCCCTCGAAGTCGCAGAGTGTTTCGCGCCTGATTTCTGAGCCCCGATCGCGCAACTCGCTCTCCCAAGGACTCCAATGGCCGGACGCGCGTTGCCGCCCCAGGACCTCCAGCCGCAGCCGCGTGTGCCCGACCCCATCGCTGGCCACTGCTTCGGCCGTCATCGAGCGCAGAGATGGGCGGTGCTCCGGGTCGAGGTCGCTTCCCGACCACGACGGGTGCGGGCGTGTCACTCGCCCGGCATCGGTCATCGCGGTGGATCGAACCCTGGCGCCAGGGGCTGGCGTTGTTNCTGCGTTCTGCTGGTCGTTCATGCGGAGTGCCTCATCGCGTCCCGGACGATCTCGGCGATGTGCCGGGTCTGCACGGGGCGACCCATCGCGTCTGCTCGGGTCTGAAGCTGCATCAGACAGCCAGGGTCGGCCGAGACGACGTAGCGGGCGCCGGTGCTGGCGGCGTTGTCCAGTTTCACGTCGGACATGGCCACGGACAGTTCGGGGAACTTCACCGAGAATGTGCCCCCGAAACCGCAGCACGTGTCTGAGTCAGGCATCTCGACCAGGCGTAGGCCCCGAATGCGGTTCAGGAGGGCACGGGGGGTGTTTCGCTCCCCGAGGAACCGGGTCATGTGGCAGCCGTCGTGATACGTGACGGTCGCATCCAGCTCGAGATCGAGGTCCTGTCCGAACGCTTCCACGAATTGCGTGAACTCCCACAGATACCGGACCCCTGACCTCGCTGCCGCGTCGTGGCCGAGCAGACGTACGGCGTTGTGCGTGATCATGGCCGCGCAGGACCCGGCCGGGGTGACCACTGCCTCCGCGCCTTCGACGCTGTCCAGCGTCTGGCGCATCACCCGCCCCGCCTCCTTCGGAAACCCCGAGTTGAGAGCCGGCTGACCACAACAGGTCTGGTCCCGAGGGAGATCTACGCGAATACCCATGGCTTCAAGGACCTCAACGCTCGCGGAGATGAGCCCGGGGGCAGCGAAGTCAGCCAGGCAGGTCGCGAACAGCGCCACCCGGTCGGGACGCGTCCCACGGTCGGCCGAGGCGCCCTGCAGGCTCGTCACGGCTCCTCCCCGTCACCTGGCGGGATGGCACAGCCCGACCCACCGTCGGGGCGGATTCGGGAACGGATCACGCAGACCGCCGGGCCATCCTGGTCAAGAGCATGAGCATGCTGAGCAAGATGATGCCGTAGGCGATGTTCTGGCCCGCCTGAACGATCCCGACCACGCGCAGAGCGCTGACCAACAGAACGGTGATCAGGACGCCGATGATGGTTCCCCCGTAGCCCCCACGGCCCCCGAACATGCTTGTTCCGCCGAGGATCACTGCCGCGATGGTCTGCATCTGGTAGGTGTCTCCGGACGCCAGGTAGGCGGAGCCGGTGTATCCGGTCAGCAGGAAGCCGGCCAACGCGGCTGTGAGACCGGAGGCGACGTACAACAGGATCACCGTGCGGGTGACCGGCACTGCGGCGTACCGGCTCGCCTCCCGATTCAGACCGACGGCGTACACGTATCGGCCTCCGGCGGTGGAGCGCAGGAAGATGATGACGATCGCAGAGACGATCGCCCAGATCACGACGCCACCGGTGAGCACTCCCAAGAACCGTTGCGTGACCAGGGCATTCAGTGCGGGGGAGGAATGGCCCTTGGGCGAGCCGTGGGTGAACAGCAGACCCACGCCCACGACGATGGTCATCGTCGCCAGGGTCGCNACCAGGTCCGGGANCTTCAGGTATTGGATCAGCAGCCCGTTGCCGAGCCCGACCAGGGCACCGATCCCGAGCACGACGATCAGGGCCATGGGGAGTGCGGTGTCTCGATTGGCGATGATGGCGGCCGCCATGAGATTCGTCATGGTGACGACCGCTCCGACCGAGAGGTCGATCCCTCCGACAAGGATCACCAGGGTCTGGCCTACGGCCGCGATGCCGAGGATTGACGCGAGCTGCAGGAGGCTCCCGATTTGAGGGGCCTTGAGGTAGCCGGGAGCGATCCCGACGGTGATGGCGTACATGAGGACCAGCACGATGACGGGCACGAGCTGCCGCAGCCGCTCAGCGCGGGTGGGGCGAGGCTTCCGGCCGACTAGCGCTGTATCAACTTCCGCGCCGACTTCGTTGCGCCCGGATGTCGCGGTCATGGCGCCTGCCTTCCAGCTCGAATGGCCCGCAGGCCGGTGGGGATGGCGATGGCAACGATCAGGACCCCGCCGGTGACGACGTACTGCCAGTAGGAGTTCACTCCCATGCTGAACAGCAGGTTGCCGATGAAGCTGACCACCAGTGCTCCGGCGATCGGGCCCGCGATGGTGCCGCGCCCGCCCGCTAGCGAGACTCCACCCACGACAGCCGCGGCAATGGTGTTCAACGTGAACGGCACGCCGATCGTGGGATCTCCAGACCCTGTGTTCATGCTCATGATGACGCCGGCCAGGCCGGCGAAGAACGCCGACAGCATGTAGCTGGAGACCACCGTCTTCTTCACGTTGATGCCGCTGGCGTACGCGGCACCCTCGTCGGCGCCCGAGCTCAGCAGTGCCGGCCCGAAGCGTGAGCGCCGCAATGGGTACCACGTCACCAGCGGCACGGCGATGACGATCAGCAACATGAGCGGGATCGGACCGACCAACAACAGCGGGAGGTCCTTCAGCCAGCCGTCCACCTTTCCCCCCGGCGTGGGCAGGACGTACAGAGCCACGCCCAGCAAGATGGACTGAACCGCCAGCGTGACGATCAGGGGCGGCAGCCGCAGCCACGCCACACACAGGCCATTGATCGCTCCGGCAGCCAAGGCGACACCCATGCCTACGCCGATCCAGACGACGCTGTTTCCATGAGCCGCGGTCCCCGCCGCGATGATGGTGTTGACAACGGTCAGCACGGCACCGACAGACAGGTCGATGCCGCGGCTCATGATCACGATGGCGGCGCCGATCGACGCGAGGACCAGCGGCACCTTCTGGCCGATCATGATCGTGACCGACAGGACGCTCAGGTTGGACGTCCCAGCCAGCCAGATCCCCACGATCAACGCAAGAACAACCCATGCGGCCAGGACGGACGGTTCACGTCTCAGGTAGTTACGGGCCGTCCTCACACCGCCACCGCCTCGAACGATGCGCGAGTGATCTCCCGTTCGTTGATGTAATCCCCACCCAGTTCGGCAACGACTCGACCAGAGGCCATCACAAGAACGCGGTCGCACAGCGACGTGATCTCGGCAAGGTCTGTCGACACGAGAACGACCGCCTTCCCTGACGCCGCCAGCCTCCTGATCAGCGAGTAGATCTCGAACTTCGTCTTCACGTCGATGCCCCTGGTGGGATCACTGAGCAGATACACGTCAGGTTCGGTCAGCAGCGTCTTGCCGATGACGACCTTCTGCTGATTTCCGCCAGACATGCTCTCGACCGGCACCTCGGCATTGGGAGGGGTGATCTGTACCGCGCTGATCACACCCTTGACCATGGAACCTTCCCTTGCGCCGTTGACGAGGCCCCATCGGGACAGACCGCGTAGGACGGGCAGGGTCAGGTTCCGGTAGACCGCCATTGCCAGCACGAGTCCGTGCCGCTTCCGGTCTTCAGGCACGAGCGCGACACCGGCCCTCAGAGCCGAACGAACCGATCGGAACGGCCCGACGGTCGATCCCACCCTGTACTCTCCGGTCGCCTTGCGGACACCCGCCATCCCCTCGAGCAGCTCGGTCTGACCGTTCCCGGCCAGACCAGCAATCCCCAGGACTTCCCCCCGTTGCAGGCTCACTGTGACGCCGCGCACCCGCGTGCCGTGAACAGTGAAGTCCTTCATGACAAGGGCGTCGCCAGTGGGGGCGTCAGGCTCGGTCTCTTGCTTGGCGGGGAAGACTTCGGCGAGCTGCCGTCCGATCATCATGTCCACGACCTGGCTGGGAGTGGCCTCCCCGATATCCAGGGTTGCGATGTGCGCGCCATCCCGAAGAACCGTCATGCGGTCGCATGCCTCGAAGAACTCGCCCATCCGATGGGTGATGAAGACGACGCTGCAACCGGTCTTCTTCAGGTCCTTCATGAGCTCAATGAGCCGCCCGACCTCTGCCTGCCTCAGTCCAGAGGTGGGTTCGTCAAGGACAAGGACCCTCGGCGAACCCACCATCGCTTTTGCGATCTCGACCAGCTGGCGGTCAGCGAAAGCGAGGTCGCGCACCATCGCGTCCGGATCGATCTCTGAACCGATGATGTCCAAGGCGCGTTTCGCTTCGGCGTAGAGCCGCTGGCGGTTCACCAGCGGTCCCCACATCGGTTCCTGTCCGATCAGGATGTTCTCGGACACCGGAAGATCCTCGAAGAGCGACAGCTCCTGGGCGACGTAGGCCACACCAGCCTTCTTCGCCAACGAGGGCGTCAGGCCGGACTGCAGCTCTCCGTAGTACCAGACCTCACCGGCATCGGGTTGGTACAGCCCAGCGAGAACCTTGAGAAGAGTCGACTTGCCGGCCCCGTTCTCGCCAGCAAGGCCTGTGATCGTCCCGGCAGGGACAACGAAGTCCACGCCCCGAACGGCTTGCACGCCACCGAAGTGTTTCTGGACCCCCCTCAACTCAATGAGGGGGGACCCGGAAGTACCCACCTGGTTCATCGTGACTTTCGGACTACTTCTTGTAGTTGGCAGCGATCGTGTCCTCCGACAGGCTCGTCGGCAAGAAGAACGCGTCAGGAAGATCCATCCGAACATACTGCTCGAGGGTTGCCTGGGTGATCACCGGCAGGTCGATCATCACAGTCTGACCCGGGTCCTCGCCACGGACGGCCTTGACCGCGACCTTCAGTGCGTCAGCGGCCAGCGACGGCGGGTTGCTCGGAGCGATCGACTCCCAACCCGAAGCATCCTTGAGCTGCTTCCACTTCTTCAGGAAGCCGTTGTAGCCCTCCCCGGTGATCGGGACGACCTTGCCGTTGCGGGCCTCGATCGCATTGATCGCGCCCAGGCTGGGGCCACCACCCTGGGAGTAGATGCCAGCGACATCGGGGTGAGCCGCCAGCAGGTCGTTGGTCGCAGACTGTCCCTTGGCCTGATCCCAGTCCGTAGGCGCCCCGGCCACGATGCTGATCCCGGCAGCCTTCAGCACGGTCGCCGCACCTGAGAGCCGGTCGTCGTTCACCGGGCTACCGGAAGCGCCGTCCAACGTGAAGATGGTGTCACCCTTCTTCAGCTTCGTCGCGAGCCAGTCCCCACCGATCTGCCCGAACTTCTTCTGATCGACGTTCACGGCGATACCGGCGGTTGAGGTGATCGTGTTGTCGAAGGAGACAACGAGGATGCCAGCCTTCTGGGCTCGCTCCACGGCTGTGTTGAGCGCCGTCGAGGAGGCGGCGTCGATCATGAGGATGTCAACGCCCTTGGTTACCAGGTCGTTGATGTCTGACAGTTGCTTGTCGACTGAGCCGTTGGCGTCGGTGACGATGACATCCTTGATGTCGCTCGCTTGCTTCTTGGCCTGCTCCTTCAGCTCCAGAATCATCTGGGCGCGATAGGCGTTACCTGCGAACGAGTTCGAGAACCCGACCAGGAGCTGGCCTGTCTTCTTGGCCACCATGTAGGTGGACGCTGCTTGCGAGCCGGTGCCCGCGGTAGAACCGGCTGTGGTGGACCCGGCAGACGTACATCCAGCCAGCGCCAATCCGCCCAACATTGTGGCCCCCAAGACGCTTCGACGGGAAATGTTCATGTTTCGCTCCTTCGCGATGTATTTGAAACTTGGCTTCTTGATGCAATTCGACTGGGAGATTCTGGTGACCTAGACCGCCACCGGATGAAGTTTTGGACCGGTGACACCCAGGTCAAAGAGCAGCAGGGTGCCGTCCAGCTCGGCTCTGCAGGCTTCCACGGGAAGCGCGGTCGTGACCGCGAGTGTTGAGCGGTCAGTCCCGACGAAGGCGCAGCTGGTGGGCCGGGCAACCGGCACAGCGAGATATGTGAGGACCCGCCCATCCGGGCTATAGCGCACGATCTTGGCTCCGTCCCACTTGCACGACCAGACACAACCCTCGTCGTCCACCGCGAGACCGTCGGGGACGTACCCGGACGGGTCCTGTGCGAAGATCCGCTGATTGGTCGCGAGCCCGGCATCGGGATCGAAGTCAAAGGCCCAGATCAGTCGCGCGATCGAGTCGGTGAAGTAGAAGGTGCGCTCGTCGGGCGACCAGCCCAGGCCGTTGCTCGTGATGACGCCCGGAAGGATCTGGTCGACGTGCCCGGCGTAGCTGCGGTACAGCGCGGCTACCGGCTCCCGTTCCTCGTACGTCATCGAACCCATCCACAGCCGTCCCCGGGGGTCCGTCTTAGCGTCGTTCATCCGATGAGTGGCCGGGTCATGCGGAGCGGTCCAGGTCTGACGCCACCGCAGCCCCTCAGGCGTGAACTCGTACAGCCCGTCGCCCAATCCAACAGCCCAATCGCCCGACTCGATGGGGATGGCGAAGCCTGGGATCCCTGGGGTCTCGTACGTATCGGAGCGACCCGTCGCGAGCTCCAGCGTGTGGAGCGTCTTGCCGAGGATGTCGACCCAGGACACCCGATGTCCGTCCCACCACGGCGACTCACCCAACTGGGTGCGGATGTCTCCGAGGACCTCAGGAACGACCGAGCTGCTCTGCACGTTGCCCCCCTCACGACGTGTCTACTGGCCACAGAGACGTTTACGCCTACTGTCTTGCGGTGTCGCCTTCGTCTACTATCGACCGAAGTTAAACGTTTACGTGGGCGCTTTCGTTACGTTATGGCCCGGGCGCTTGGGCGTCAAGGAAGCATGTGTAACGATCCGGTGAAGGACTCACAGATGACCCCTTGCCGCCGCGTTCGACCACGACAAGGAGAGAGGTGGCCCAAGATGGAGGACGGATCGCAGCGCTTGACCGGCTGCCTGTGTGGGCAGTCGACCGCCAGGCCATCGTCCGGACATCGGACACGAACCCCACCGACGCCCGTTCAGGAGGCTCGATGACGGCGACGAAACGCGTCGGCATGGTTGAGGTCGCCCTGCGCGCGGGGGTCTCCGTCGCCACCGTTTCGCACGTGGTCAACGGTTCCCGGTCCGTGCGTCCAGAGACCAAGCAAAAAGTCAGTCAGGCCATGAGCGACTTGGGATACGTACGCAACGGCACCGCGCGCCAACTCAAACTGGGCCGCAGCAACACAGTCGGCGCCATCGTGCTCGACATGAGCAACCCGTACTTCACGGAACTCGCCAGAGGCATCGAGGACCGTTTGAACCAGGACAACGGCACCCTGATCCTGACGAGCTCAGATGAGGACGCTGACCGCGAGTCACAGCTGCTGGACCTGCTCGCCGAGCAGGGCGTGCGGGGGATCGTGATCACGCCCTCGCGCGGGAGCACGGTACAGATGCGGCACCTCCGTCGCCTCGGTCTCCCGGTAGTCGTCATGGCAAGCGACCAGCTCGGGCTCGATCTACCAACCGTCGGCCTCGACGATGTGGCGGGAGGGCGACTAGCGCTGGGCCACCTGGTCGAACGCGGACACCGCATCATCGGTTTCATCAACGATTCTCACGACCTGCCCCACTGCGCCGCGCGATCGCGCGGGGCGCTCGAAGCCGTAGCCGCCACCGACGGCCAGGTCCAGCTTGTTGAGGTCCTCATCGAGGAGCATGGATCCGCGGGCGGCGAGCGCGCCATGCAGAAGCTCCTGACTCAGCAACCACGCGTCACCGCCGCCTTCTGCTACAACGACATCACCGCGTTGGGAGCGATGCGCGCGGTACGCAAGGCCAGCTTGACCGTTCCCGACGACGTCGCGGTTCTGGGCTACGACGACGTCTATTTCGCCGCTGAGTTGACGGTTCCCCTCAGCTCCGTACGCCAGCCGAACCGCCAGATGGGCTGGGCGGCGGCCGACATCCTCATGAATCCCCCACCGCAGACCCCTCACCTCGTGTTCCAGCCCGAACTCATCATCCGCGAATCGACCTAGACTGGGGGCTCACGGGACCTATTGGATCGAACCGTGGTTGATGCAGGGTGTGGTCCAACGTTCGAATGCCCGTGATCCCAGGTTTGACGAGGTGCCCCGACGAGATGCGGAGCGTGCTGAGCGGTCGGTGCGTGACCGACTCGCGACACGCCGGGTTTGATGATCACTAGGGCTTGTCGTCTGGTCAGTGAGCAGTTCCCGGGCAAATGCGGACACACTGCGGGACTGGGCCAAGCAGACAGGATCATGGCCGGGGAGGCGCGCGGGACGACCAGCCGGATGCGCAGCGATCGCGGGAGGTGGAAAGGTGAACTGCGGCCTGCGGCAGGCGAACACGATCGTGCGGAAATCGAGTGTCGGCATTCGCGCAGGTGGAGCCCGTCCACCTGTGAGTCAGGTCATCCGTCTCCTCGCCGAGCACAGGGCCGGGCCTATCTGCGCCACGCAGTACCCGGGCCCAGGTGCCGATCGTCCAGAGCACCTTCTACCCGTCCCTGTCCCGGCCCGCCTCGACCCGCGCCCTTAGCGCGCGGTGCTGGATGCCCCGAATCCCCCAGATCCATACCGACAACTACGGGATCAACACCTTTCGCAAGCTCTTTGAGCGTATTAGGCGCTGGCGGCCACGGCCTTGCGGTAGCTTTCTGCTTCCCAGTTCTCGATGAACTCCCGCTGCGCGGCGTCGAGGCAGCGAACGGTGCCGATCCGATTGGCGTCCCGCGCCACCCGGAGGGCGTCGGTGAACGTGGCCAGCGCGGTCTGGGCGGCGGCCAGGTCTGCCCCGGCCCCGAAGGCGACCAGCCCCGGCACCACGGTGATGATCGGGTCCTTGCTGTGGAGCTCCCGGTAGGCCGAGACGGCCTCGGTGACCTGAGCTGCAAGGTCGGCGTCCGTGGACAGTCTTAGTACGAGCGGCAAGGAGCCGGCGTAGACGATCTGGTCGGGGATCAGCGGGCCGTCGGAGAGCAGCGCCGTGCCGGCCGGGGTGGTCGTCACTGAGCGGACCAGGTCGGAGGCGTCAGACGTGACTACAGCCAGTCGGTCGGAGCTGCCGAGCAGCCCGCGAAGGGTTGGCGCGACCACATTCACCAGCTGGGTGAGCGCTGCTGCGTCCGCCACCTCTGCCGGAGGGGCGGGAGTGGAATCTATGGCGGCGGCGATGGTGGCAGTCAGTCGTTCGGCGCGTTCGGTCAATTCGGCTGCGGAGTTGCCGGAGACGATGATGCCGTGGTTGCCGAGCAGAGTGATCCCCGGGGCCGACCGGCCGGTGCGCGCGGTGTAGGCGTTTCGCACCCGCTCTACCTCGCGCGCGAGGGGGACGCCCGGGTCGGTGTAGGGCACTAGGACTGCCTCGTCGCCGAGCAACTGTTCCAGGAGTGCCTCGGCATCGGTGTTACAGGTCAGGGCGTTCGCCACGAGCGGATGGGTGTGCAGCACGAGGGCGTCCGGAATGAGCGCGTGGAACAGGATCTCGACGCTCGGTCGGCGCACGCCGGCGTCGCCTACCTGTGCCTTCTCGGCCGCAGCGCGCACCGGGTCGCCTTCGACCGGCTCATCCGATCGCAGCGCCTCCAGCAGAACCTCTATCCGCAGCGGGACCAGGTCCGTGGCAGCCAGGGTTGCCAACGACACGCCACTCGGTTTGATGTGCAGGATGCCGTCGAACTTCACGGAGGCGTTGCCGCCACCGGCACGCGAGTATTCCGGGTTGGCACCGAAGGTGTTCGCGACCGAGATGAGTTCCTCGACCAGGGATTGGTTCATTGCTGCTCCTGCTTCCTTATGATCAGCTGGGCGCCGACGGCGACCAGCTCTGCACGTCGTGCTGCGGGGTTGGCGCCTGTGAGCGCGCCGATGGCATCCACGTAACCGGGATGGCCCTGTCCCACTTCGTACTGGTGGGCCGCGACGACGCACGTCGCCTCCCAGAAGGCCTGGCGGGCAAAGTCGGAAACCGGCCCGTCGACGCAGGCGACCTCGATCGGGATCCGGTCGGGGGTGTTGTGCTCGGTACCGGCCATCACCACCATGCCGGCGGCGGTGAAGGCCTTCACGTAGGCGTCCACGCAGGCGACCGTGTTGCGGATCGGGATCAGCTCGGCGGCGTAGATGCCCCGGTCCAGCAGTAGCGCAGCGAGACGCTCGGCCGGATCCTCGAAGGGGCAAACAGGGGACACACCGTCGGCCAGAGTCGGGTAGGTCGGGATCCCGTCCATCTCGAGTACATAGCGATAGGCGTCGGCGAAGCTCAACGGCACCTCCGGCACATAGCCCGGGGTGCCCACCTTGATCAGCCGGGACCTGAGTTCACCCTGGAGTGCCCCGGCATCGTCGAGGTCGGCCCTGGACGGACCGCCGTAGGCGCGCTCCAGCACGGCTGCGCGCTGGTCGGGATCCAGCTCGGCTAGCGCCCGCTGGAAGGCCATGGCCACATGGCGCTCCTGCAACGACACCCACTCGACCGGGACGTCGGCTGCATAGGCAACCTCGCGGGCGATCGCCTCCGCGGTCAGGCCGGTGTTCAGCCCACACGTCAGGAACCAGTCGGCCAGCTTCGCCACCATTGCCTCGGCCCGTTCGTCGTTGCCGCGGCGAATGTCGGTGGCGATCCGGGCAGCGGTCGCCGACTTCTCCTTGAACGGCGCGATGCCTTTGCCGCACAAGTACATCCGGCCCGGATTCGCCGGATCGTTGATCCGGATACCGGCCGCAGCAAGCTCGTCATCAAGGGTGATGAACTCCAAGCCGTACAGAGCGACGATGCCGACGGCACCCGCCTGTTCGCGGAACTCCGCATACACCTGCTGGTCGAAGAAGTTGGAGATCCCGACCGCACGCGCACCCTCCGCTGCGGCCGCGCCCACTGCGTCCGCAACAGTGGTGAACGCTGAGAAGTTCGGGGGGAAGTGGACGTGGGTGTTCACCACGGGGATCGCCGGTTCGGCTGGCTCCCGGAGGCTGCTGTCGGTCATCTGGGGAGATCCTTGGCTTCGATCCGAGCGATCCTGGNTCGGTAGTCGGCGGGCATGACGAGCCCGTCAGCAATCGCGGCGTCTGTGAACCACGCCTGAGGTTCGGTGCTCGCCACCATCGAAATGCTGCCCCACGCTGCGAAATCGCCTGTCCGGACGATCAACTTGGCGGAATCCGCCGCCTGCTGGACGAGTCTGGAATGCGGCACGACGTCCAACGCAGCGCCGCTGCCGCGAAATTGTTCCATGATCGCCGCGAAATGGCGGGG
>JGI24138J36424_10000370_pt1 | contig 13845 bp, 15 predicted proteins | sample BarGraNGADG00312_2_FD_36424 | JGI IMG/M metagenome (IMG submission 36424) | reverse complement strand
TCACCTTTGTGCTGTCGCTCTACGCGCCGCGCATAAACGGCTCGCCTACTCAGCTCTTTCCCGCCGCGCTGGTAGTTCTCGCGCTGGTGCTGCTGCTCGTTGCCTTCCGGTCCCGGTTGCACGGAACGCGCTTCCTGCGCGCCGAGGCCGGGCCCTAGCCCGCCGCCTGGATCAGCCCTTGATGAAAAATCGAGATATCTTCCCCGGTGTCTTGGCGGCCGGGGTCTTGGTGACGTCTCCTTCTTCCTGCTTCTTTCCCGGCGGGGCGTAGTACTTGGCGAGCTTGGCGTCGATGTCTCCCTCGTACTTGAGCGCGTCCGCGCCCCGCTCCCCCGTCCTGATCCTCACGACCTCCTCCACCGGGAACACGAATATGAGCCCGTCGCCCGCCCCGCCGTCTTCGCTCCTGGCGGCGTTGCGGATTGTCTCGATCGTCTTTTCCACGTTGTGGTCCGAGAGGATGACGTTTACCTGCACGCGCGGCAGCATGTCTATCTGGTAGGTGCCCGAGCGGCCCGCCAGCGTGATGCCGCCCTGACGGCCGTGACCCTTGACCTCAAAGAAGTTCATGCCGACGATGCCTATCGCTCGCAGGGCGTCCTTCACGTCGGCGAGCTTCTCCTCCCGGATGATGGCCTCTATCTTCTTTGCCATTCTGTCTCTCCTTGTCTCAGGCCGAAGCCATCTCGCCGTGCTCGCTGATATCCAGACCGACTTCCTCGAAAGCCTCGTCCACCCGCAGCCCCATCAGCCTGTCCAGGACCTTGACTATCACAAACGTCAGCACGAAGGTGAAGGTGGCCACGATCGCGACGGCCGCGATCTGTATGGCCAGCTGCTTGGGGTTGCCGTAGAAGAGCCCGTTGGCGCCCTTGGGGTTGACCGCCTTGGTGGCGAACAATCCCGTCAGTATTGCGCCGGTGGTGCCACCCAGCCCGTGGCAGGCGAACACGTCGAGCGACTCGTCCAGCCGGGTCCTCTGCCTGAACTTGATCGCGTAGTAGCTGATGGTCGCGGCGACGCCGCCGATGATGATGGCCGCCCACGGCTCGACAAAGCCCGCCGCCGGCGTGATCGCGACCAGGCCGACGACCGCCCCCGTCACAATTCCCAGGACGCTCGGTTTGTCGTCGCGCCAGCTCAGCAGCATCCAGATCATGGCCCCCGCGGCCGCCGCCGTGTTGGTGTTGACGATGGCGTGCACCGCGACGCCGTTGGCCGCCAGCGCGCTGCCCCCGTTGAAGCCGAACCAGCCCATCCACAGCAGGCCGGCGCCCAGTACGGTGTAGGGGATCGCCGAGGGCTCCATCGGCGTCTTGCCGTAGCCCTTGCGCGCACCGATCACCATTGCGAAGGCGAGCGCGGCGAATCCGGCGGTGACGTGCACCACCGTCCCGCCCGCGAAGTCCAGCGCCCCCATGCGGTTGATGAACCCGCCTATCCCCCAGACCCAGTGTGCCACCGGGTCGTAGACCACCGTCGCCCAGATCAGCGCGAACACCAGGAAAGTCTTGAACTTCACCCGCTCCACGAAGGCCCCGGTGATGAGAGCGGGCGTTATCACCGCGAACATCATCTGGTAGAGGGCGAAGCTCAGGTGCGGGATCGTGGGCGCGTACGCGAGGCTGGGGCCGCTGCCGACGCCCGTCAGGCCGATAAACTGCAGGTTCCCGATGAACCCTCCGATGTTGTGGCCGAACGCCAGCGTGTATCCGAAGAGCACCCACTGGATGCTTATCAGACCAAGCATGATGAAGCTCAGGTTGAGCGTCGAGAGGATGTTCTTCTTGCGCACCATGCCGCCGTAGAAGAACGCCAGNGCCGGCGTCATCATCATGACCAGGGCCGCCGAGATCATGACCCACGCGGTGTCACCTGAGTTGATGTGTCCCATTCTTCTGCCTCCTCACGCCGTTGTATGGAAGCGCCCTGCCCGCGCAGGCCTGCCGGGCAGCGTCGCCCGGCGCTCTGGAATGAGACTAATTGTGCGGTGTTTCGGCAGTGTTTCGTGGTTGTTACAGGTATGTAACAAACGTAACAAGCATGCTGTTTTCACTCGGCGGTCGATTATCGGACGATCGCGCGCAGGTGCAAGAGCCCCCGGGCGCTCAGGCGAAGTAGACCGACACGTCCGGGAGGGTAATGGATTCGAGGTTCGAGAAACCCGGCTTGATCTGGCCGGACTGTATCTTTCTTATGATATCTGTCACCTGGTCGTTGACCGGGGTCGAGACTCCCGCCTCACCGGCCTTCCACTCCACGTAGCCGTTCAAGGCCTCGACCTCGCAGGGCAGGCCCTTCTTGAGGTCCTGAAGCATGCTTCCAACGATATTGCGATGCGGGTCCCAGATGAATCGCACGGCGCCCTTGGCGTTTTCGAGGTCCTGCTTGACGATCTCGAAGAGGATGGCCGGGTCCGCGCCCTGCATGGGCTCCATCTTTATGTCGAGCGCCTGGGCCGTCTTGATGGTCTCCATCATCACGCAGATGGCGGCGTTGATCGCCGTCTCGTCGTCGAGTATGCCGCCGTAATCGCAGTCGAGCGCGGTTGAGAGCCCGGACATCGCGACGTTGACCAGCAGCTTGGTCCAGCGCACCCCCGTCAGGTTATCTGTGATCAAAACCTCGCCCGCGTTGTCCAGGACCTCCTTGATCATCTCGATGCGCTCGGTGAGGCTCCCGTCGAGCTCCCCTACGTCGTAGGTCATGTCGGCGGGGATGCTGGTGAGCTCCGATACTCCGGGGCCCTTCCAGGTGCCACCCCACCCTACTGCCCCTCCCAGGGTCCGCTCGCGTCCTACGAAGGAGGCTACCCGCTCCTCGGGCACGCCGTTCTGAAGGGTGATGAGCATGCTGTCGGGGCGCATGAACGGGAGCAACCCTGGCAGCGCCACGTCGTCGAAGGTCGCCTTGACCATGTAGATAAAGAGGTCGTAGGTGCCCTCCATGTCGTGAGGCCTTATAGCCTTGACCGGGATGGTCGCCTCCATGTGCCCCTCGATGCGCGCACCCATGGAGTTGAGCGCGTTGACGTGCTCCTCGTTGGCGTCCACCAGCACGATGTCCAGACCGACCTTTGAGAGGAGGGCCCCCGCTATCGTACCCAGCGACCCTGCACCTACCAGCGCTATCCGCACTTCCAGACCTCCTGCTCGACACCCCGTCTGCTCGATAGCCTATTTCAAGGAAAAATCGCCGGTCAAGCCGGGATGCAGGTTTTGACCTCAGACCCCTTGACTTGCATTCCGTGCCCGATCCCGTGTCACACCCCCGGCCTACACTGCTGTTCAGCAGACCAAGCAAGGAAAGGAGAAAGGCATGAAGTGCAGGACTCTGGGCATCAGGATCGAGCAGCCGTTCGCCGCCATCGACGAGGCCGCGGCGAGCGACTTCCTCGCGTCGGTCAAGGTGCGGAAGGTGACGGCCGGCATCTGCGAGCGACCCGAGCCGTCCTGGTCGCTGCTGGTCCTCTTCGAAGAGGAAGAGCCGCGCAGGAAGGCCGCGCCGGCGAAGGCGGCGGCGCGCGCCGAGGTCGCCCCGGTGTGCCAGCAGAAGGCCTCCGCCGATTCACCTGCGGCTGTCCCCGATGAGCCGCCGGTGAAGCCTCTTACCGCGCGACAGGAGCGCCTGGCATCCTCGCTCAAGGCGTGGCGCTCCGAGAGGGCCGCGTGCGACCGCGTCCCGCCCTACTGCGTCATGCCCAACCGCTCCATCGAGGAGATCGCGCGGCTGCGTCCGTCCAGCCGCGAAGCCCTTGCGCAGATCAGCGGCTTCGGCCCGTCACGCATCGAAAAATACTCGGCCGACGTCCTCGAGTTGGTGGGTCGCAAGAACGGCAGAAAGAAAGGCTAGGAGCGAGCCAGGCAGATCTGCTGCGCCGGCGCTCCACGCCTGGGGGTGCCGGCCTCACGCAGAGTCGGGCGGTTTAGTTAGAACTCCGCGTCGGGCGGCTTGGCCTCCGAGATCACCATCAGCTTGTCCCCGGAATCGATTGTAAGATCCACCTCGCAGATGTGGAATCCATCGGGCTTGCGCACCCCCAGCAACGTGTAACTCTTGTCGCGCTCGAGCGCGACCGCCGCCTCGTCACAAGTCTTGCCTTGAAGCTCGTCAGGCACCGCGACCAAGAAGATCTTGGCGTTTGCCTCCCTCTCCGCGAGCGCGGTCACGAACTCGATGACACCAAAGCGCATCGCGGACTGGGCCAGCAGGTTTCCGCCGATTAGGTTGTGGTCGAAGACCTCCTGGACCCCGGCCCTCTTCATGTGCTGGACGTTCTCAGGCTCGAGAACCTCCGCCGTCATCATCACGTCGGGGTTGAGTGAGCGCGCGGTGAGCGCCGCAAGTACGGTCTTGGCGTCGCGGTCCGAGATGGCCGCACCACTGCTCTCATCCGCCAGCAGGACGACGGACCTCGCCCCCGCGATGTTCACCCTGCGCAGGTCCGATTCCCGCGTGGGGCTGCCGTAGTAGAAGAACAGCAGCTCGTCCTCGATCGGCACCTCGTCCACCTCCGCGAGGAGCACGATCGGCACGCGGTCTTTCCTCATCGCGCTCGCGAGCCTCTCCACCACGTACTTGCCTCGGTAGTTCCACCCGCAGATCACGAAGTGGTCGTGTAATCGTGTGTCCTGGTTCAACCCTCTGATCCTCCTTTGAGCTTTGTCGGCACTGACCGATGCCCTCGAGGTGATGAACCCCGTCAGGAGGGTAAGGCCGAACAGCACGATCAGGATCGCTGTCACTCTGCCCCCCGTCGTGATCGGCACCTTGTCGCCGTAGCCCACCGTGGTCATGGTGACGAAATCCATCCAGAGAGCGTCCCCGTAGGTCTTTATCTCCGGATTCTTGGGTTTCTCGAAGCGAAGCATCACCGCGGAGCCGACCAGGATCACGACGACAATGCCACCAAGCATGGTGATGCCCAACCACTTTTTGTTGGTCAGCCGCCGTATGCTTTCCCGCCTGTAACCCGTCCCCGCTTCCATACGATTAGTGTACAGCAAACGAGGCAAATAACCTCTTTGGGGCGCGTGAAAACGGGCTAAACGCAAAAAGGGGGACAGTCCCCTTCTTGCATCTTTACATTTTTACGTTGCTAGGCGGCCTTGTCCGACTCTATCTTCCCGTCGCGGATCGAGATGATCCGGCGGGTCCGCTCCGCCACCATCGGATCGTGCGTCACGATGGCCACGGTCAGGTCGAGCTGCTCGTTGAGTTCGCGCAGCAGGTCCATGATGCGGACTGTGTTGGTCGTATCGAGCTCCCCCGTCGGCTCGTCGGCGAGCACCAGCGCCGGCTCGGTCACCAGAGCGCGCGCGATGGCGACTCGCTGTGACTCGCCGCCGGAGAGCTGGCCCGGCTTGTTGTTCGCCCGCTCGCTCAGGCCGACCTTGGCCAGGGCCTCCAGCGCCCGTCTGCGCCGCTCGGCGGGTTTCACCTTTTGGTATCGCAGAGGAAGCTCGACGTTCTCGACGGCGCTCAGCACCGGGAGCAGGTTGAACTCCTGGAATATGAACCCGATCTTCTCGCGGCGGATAGCCGCCAGCGCGGTGGGCTTCAGTTCGCCCGTCTCCTTGCCGTCTATGCTGACGGTCCCGGAGGTCGGGACGTCGAGGCACCCCAGCAGGTGGAGCAGCGTCGTCTTCCCCGAGCCCGACGGGCCCATGATCGAGAGGAACTCGCCTTTCTCGATCGCCAGGTCGAGGCCGTCGACCGCGTTGATGGTCGTCTCGCCGACGGTATATACCTTTTTCAGTGCGCTGGTGGTGACTATGCTCATCCTCTATTCCTCCTTGAGGGCGTCGACAGGATTCAGTCTCGCGGCGCGCAGCGCGGGGAACAGCCCCGCGAGCCCCGCCAGGATCGTCGCGAAGACAACCGGCCCGATGATGACGGTCGCGGTGACGGTGAATATCACCACGTTGTTGGCGTGTGTCGCGCGGTTGAGCCCCGCAATGGCCAGCAGGCCCAACAGCATTCCGCATGCGCCGGCGACAAGCCCGATCATCAACGCCTCGCCCAGGTACTCCCGGAGGATCGTCCCGGTAGTGGCGCCGATTGCTTTCTTCAGCCCGATCTCCCGCCGCCTCTCGGAGACGGACATGATCATCGTGTTGATGACCGACAGGCCGCCGACGAAGAGTGCGATGAAGGCGATGCCCAGGATTATCGCGCTGAAGATGGTGGTTATGTTCGAGATCATCTTCTCGGCCTGCTTGGGGGAGGTCGTCTTGATGCCGGCCACAGAACTCTGGATCTTCGAAGACAGCGTCTCGATGTTCACGCCCGGTTTCGGGAAGACGGTTATCTGCTGGGTGAGGCCCTCCGCCTTAAAGTAGGGGTTCTGAGCCAGGAAGATGCCGAGCGTGTCCTGGTAGGGGACGAAGGCCCAGGAGTCCGTGACGCCCATCGTGGTGTCCATGATGCCGACGACCTCGAACTGCTTGCCCAGCAGGGTCACCGGCTGCCCGACCTTGGCGCCCAGGTCGGTCGCCAGCGTAGAGCCCAGAAGCACCTTGCCCGCGTCACCGGGCTTAAGCTCACGGCCGGAGGACAGCTTGGCGTTGTTGAACATGCTGGTCCCCGCGACCGGCTGGTATCCGATCATAAGCTGAGGCTGGCTCATGCCCTCGGCCGCCTTGAGCTGCACCATTATCATCCCCGAGGCGCCCTTCACCCCGGGCACCTTCTCGATCTCGGCCTTCTTGGAGAGCTCCAGGAATTTGCCGCCGCCGATGTCCATCCCCATGTGCGAGCCCGCGGTGGCCGGCTGGACGGTGATCTTGTCGGTGATGAAGCCCTTCATCCCGTTGATCTGCTGGTTCATGCGGGCGGTCATGCCGCCCAGCACGGTCAGGGCGAAGATCCCCACGACGATGCCGAAGATCGTCAGGAAGGTGCGGGCTTTCCGCCGCCACATGTTGCGAAGGATGAATGTCATTTGTCTACCTTTCCGACTGCGGCGTGCTGAGCCGGCCCTCTGCCGGCCCGCGTCTTGTCGACTTTCTTTACCGTCTTGATCGCGTCGTAGCGATCCAGGAAGTACTCTATGTCCGCGGCCATGAGCCTTATGTGGCGCTCCACGAACTCCTCGAGCGCCTTGCGGCCCGCCGCCGTGATGTGGAACACCTTGCGCGCCGGCCCGCGCCCTCGTCGACCAGTTCCGGCTCGATGAACCCTTCGGCCTCCAGCGCCTTCAGCGTCGGGTAGATGGCGGACGCGTCGACCCCGTCCTCGAAGACGCCCATGTCGCACATCTCTTTGAAGAGCGCGTAGCCGTGCGCGGGCGACTCGCAGAGCAAGACCAGTGTGATCGAGGACATGACAGGAACCGGGGGCTGCCTGCGGCCGATAACGGCTCTGAGGTGCTGCATCTGTCTTTTCTGGGTGCCGGTCGGCATAAGCTGCTGCTCCACTCGGGTTTCGTTGCGGTGGGACTCTCCCCACCAACTATTACGAATATCGTAATATTATTAATATCATAATATTAACTGTCAAGCGGTATGATTAGTTGTTACCGGATAATCCTGAGAATCCGCTGTGAAAGCCTGCAGGCCACCGCTTACTCGTTCCGCGGCGCCGCGCCGGGCGGCAGCGCGAAATAGAATGTCGCGCCCTCGTCGGGCCTTCCTTCGGCCCATACACGTCCGCCGTGCCTTGCGATGATCTTATGAACCAGCGCGAGCCCGACCCCCGTGCCCTCGAACTGTTCCTCGCCGTGGAGCCGCTGGAACACCTGGAAAAGCTTGTCGGCATATTGTTCGTCGAAGCCCGCCCCGTTGTCCCGGACGAAATAGACCGTCTCGCCTTCGCGCGCCTCCGAGCAGACCTCNATGACGGCTTTCTCCTTCCCGCGCGTGAACTTGACCGCGTTGGAGAGGAGGTTTGAGAAGACCTGCCTCATGAGCGCANGGTCACAGTCGGCAACCGGCAGCTCGCCGAGCACGAACTCGATGTCGCGCCCTTCACAGAACGGCCTCAGCTCGTCCATGACCGACGCGGCTAGTTCGGCCATGTCGACGTGCGACATCTCGATCTCCTGCCTGCCCGCGCGAGCGAGCCTCAGCAGCCCATCGATCGTGTCGTCCATGCGTCTCACGCTGCTGAATATGAAATCGAAAGACTCGCGGCCCGCGTCGTTGAGCGTGTCACCGAAATCGTCCAGGAGCATGTGTGAAAAGCCGTCGATCGCCCTCAGAGGACTACGCAGGTCGTGCGACACCGAGTAGGCGAAGGACTCGAGCTCGTCGTTCAGGAACTGAAGGTACCTGGTGCGCTCCTCCACCAGGTCCTCGAGGTGTTCCCGGTACTCTCTCAGCTCGGCTTCCTTGTCCATGGCTTCGACGGCAAGGGANATGTTCTCGGCAAGCGACTTGAAAAGGTCGACCTCTTCGCTCGAGAACCAGTACCTCTCGGGNGCGTACATCGTGAGAACGCCGGCCACGCGTTCTCCAATATGAAGTGGAAAGGCGCCCGAGGACTTATACCCGCGCCTGAGTGCCTCCCCGCGCCATGGCGCCATCCGGGGGTCGGTCGCGATCTCATTGCAGATGTTGACCGAGCCCGTTCGGGCCGCCGTCCCGGTCGGGCCGCGCCCCTGAGAGTCGCTCTCATCTGCGCTGACAGATATCTTCTCGAGGTAGCCGTCCTCGAATCCGCGATGAATGACAGGCCTGATCTGCCCGGTCTCCGCGTCCACCAGCCCGATCCATGCCATCCTGAACCCGCCCACCTCGACGGCGATGCGGCACGCCTCGTCAAACAGCGGCTCCGGCGCCTTGATGCGGACGATGGCCTCGTTGGTCCGGTTGAGGAACGAGTAGACCCGTCTGAGACGCTCGACCGCGTCAGGGTACTCGTGGTCCTCATCTCTACCCCCGGGGGCCGCCTCCTCGTCAGACCGCGACTGCTTCATGTCATCGCTCGCGGACAAAATGTTGATCCCTTCTACGAGAACGCAAGAATTCAATCATATTAATAGTGATGCAAAATAGGGGTCAAACCTCTTTTTTGCATTACGCAACAGCGCACCGCCGGGGTCAGGCACCCGTGGTGCGTCCGCCCCTGAGTGAGAATGTGTAACCTTGGGGTCCATGGTGGGCGTTACTGGACTTGAACCAGTGACCTCCGCCTTGTAAGGGCGGCGCTCTCCCAACTGAGCTAAACGCCCGCTGCGGGTTGCGTGTCCCATGTTACGGGATGGGTGCGGTGCGTACAACGGGGCGACCACTGGCCTCAAAGAAGCCAAAACGCACAACCGGCGCCTGACCCCNGTGGTGCGTTTTGNTGCCTTCAGTCATTCATCCCGACGAGCCGCGCGAATGCCTCTCCCATCACCAGCCGTTTCTCATCGTCGCTGAAGTACACCTCGGGGCAGCTGGTGAGGCCCGGCTCTTCTATCGCGGAGACCCAGTCCTCGAGCGGCATGATGCCGTTCAGAAAAGGCCCATCACTTCCGAAGAAAACGCGCCAGGGGCCGACCACGTCCAGCAACCTTCGAAGCATCCGGTAGAACACCTGGGGGTATTCGCGGATGGCCGGCTGCCACCCGGAGATGTCGTAGCACACGTTCGGCTTGACCGTCCCGACCAGCAGCGCCTCCTCCCACCAGCCGTGACCGACGTGCGCCATTATTATCTTGAGCTCGCCGAAGTCGGCGGCCACGTCGTCGACGAACGCGGGGCGCGCGTACTTTATCTTAAAGGGCGCCGGCTGGCTGCCGGTGTGGATGAGGACGGGCAGGTCGTGTTCCAGGCAAATCTGATAGAGAGGCGTGCATGCTTCGTCACCGGCGTAGAACCCGGCGCACGGGTGCAGCTTAAGGCCTCTGGCACCCCAACCCTCGACCGCCTTGGAGAACAGCGATGCCGCCTCGGGACGGCGCGGGTCGATGCTGAAGAACGGCACCAGCCTTCCCGGGTTGCTCCTGGCGGCCTCGCACACCCTGAAGTTCTGCTCATCGATAGGCACCCCCGGCTCGCCGGTATAGAGCCCGTAGTCGAGCGGGAAGACCACGGACGTGTCCACGCCGGCGCGGTCCATCGTCTCGATGAGGCGTTCTCCCGCGGGGTCCGCGAACGCGGATCCCAGCACCAGTGCCAGTTGCCCGGCGTCAGGGTTGACCCCGGTCTCCCTGCCGGCACGAGCGCAGGCGATCCTTGCCAGGGCCAGCATGAAATCGGGGTGGATCCACCCCTCGTCAGTCAGATGCACGTGACAGTCGATCCTCATGAGCAGACTCCCTCCCCCGCCATACATCATCAGTATTACAGAACTGGCCTGGTCAGGGAATTTCACACGGGCACCCCGGGCGGCGGTTCCCCTTTGTAGAATACTGGCGACCGAATCCGGGGCGACAAGGGGGATACAATGATCCAGGTCGCGATCCTCTCGCGCCGGCTCGACTTCTCGGCTTACCGCTGAAACGCACCACTGGTGCCAGGCACCGTTGGTGCATATGCGACGCCCGGGAACCGGCATGGTTCCCGGGCGTTCTATTCGTGCTCGGCCTCCTGGCGGCCGCTACTCTTCCTCTTCGGCCTGCCTCGACTCGTAGAGCTCGATCACCCTGAGGATCGACTTGCGTTCCTTGCGCGCCTTGCGGCGCTTCTTCATCCACTTGCAGAGCAGTAAGAAGGCGGCCGCGGCGGGCGCGGCTACCGGCGCGACTGCCTTGGCCTGACCCATCAGGTCCTTCATCTGCTTCTGGCGTTCGGCGGCCTCGGACTTCATCAGCTTCTGGAGCTCGTCGGCTTCGGCCTTCATCTCGTCGCCGGTCTGCTTCATCTGGTCCGTGATGTCCTTGGTGGCTTTGGAGAGGTCCTTGGCCCCGGCCTTGGCAACGCTGATCCCGATGGCCGCCACTGCCCCGCCGATGATGAGGAAGCCGCCCACTACTATGAGCGCGGAGAGCCATGGCCTGTTGAGCGCGGCATTGACCGCGAGGATGATGACAGCGAGGACATAGAGGCCCGCGATAGCCGCAAGCATGATGCCGAAGACCGAGACGCCGGCGCCGATTCCCACCCGGGTGCCGCCCTCCTTGGCCCTCTTCTTCAACTGCTCGCCCTCGGAGCCCTTGAGCCTGACCAGGTTGTCCCGCATCTTGTTGCCGAGCTCGCTGAGACGGTCCACGCGCCGTTTGATCTCAGGTAAGTTGCTCAATCGTTTCCCCCTCCTTCACACAAAACCCACCACGTAAGATGCCCGCATATCGACAAACGGTATCTTACCACGCGCCGCCCGGCTTACATTCCAGAGGACCGGCGCCCCCCCGGAATCCTGTTCAAACAAGAAAACGCAAGTTTCCGGGTCAGACCCCTTAACTTGCGTTTTCGCTTGTCCGGCGCTCGCCGGTATCAGTCGCTACCTTCTGGCCAGTACCATATCCACCGGCGCCAGGAAGACGTGCACCACCCCTGTCCCGGCATCACCGACCACGCATCCGTGTCTGAAGTTGTCGTATTTCTCACGGAAGTATTCGAGAATCCTGCCCGCGTTGCCGTTGTCCGGAAAGGTCACTCGCAGGTCGCCCGGTTCCGCCCCCGGAAACTCTTTGAGCTCGCTCCTCAGAGCGACGAGGCGTATCTCGTGCCAGGAGTAGCGGCAGTCCCGCGCGTTGAAATCGTAGTTCTTGACTTCCCAGTCCAGATGCATCCGTGTCACCGTCCTGTTCTCAGTGGAGGTTGTCGGAACTATGACGCCACCACATCACGTTTTGTTCGGCATCGATGACAAATACCATATTCTGGGATTTGACACGCGATTCTCTCGTCCCGCCGGCCGTGCACGGGTGGTCTAAATTGAATAGCGCAGGTTTGCGCCGGCCATGCCTGACACCCTGCTTCGCGGCGTCAGAAAGGTTCGAAGAACGGAGCTGTCGAAAATCTCGACAGCAGTAGCATTTCCTTGATCGACACTACGGATGCCCATGGCCAGAACGATTACCCACAAACAAGCTATGTTTTCCACGGCCGGTGGCAGGGTCCGCAGGGGCTCGAGCCGCCGCGTCCAGACGGTCGGGCGCGCGCCGCGAAGGCCCAGGGGTCCGGCGCCCATAGTCATCATCGTGGCTCTGATCGCCCTGGTCGTCGCCTGCTGGGTGTTCGGCCGGGGCTGCGGCACGTCGCAGCAGGCTGTGGAGAACGACAGGCTCAAGACCTACACCCTCGATACCAACAAGCTCATGGAGCAGTCCGCGAACACCGCCCAGTCGTTCAGCAACCTGGCGAACGGCGTGGGCTCGATCCCGAAGAACGACGCCGACCGGCAGCTGACCGAGATCGTGAACGAGTGCAAGTCGCTCGAGCAGGGCGCCGTGCAGGTGAAGGTGCCCGCCAAGGGCACGAGCGTGCAGCCGCTGCTGAAGTTCGGCCTCAACAGGCGCAGCAAGGGCGCGACCGAGTACCAGAAGGGGATCACGACCCTGTTGACCGGCACCGACACTGCCGCCGCCGCGCAGTCGATACAGGCGGGACTGCGCGACCTGGTCGTGAGCGACGAGACGCTGCTGGCCTTCAAGAGCTCGCTCGAGACCAAGCTGCGGGCCGCCAAGGCCGACACGCCGGTCGCCGATCCGGGGCGCTTCGTGGCAAGCCTGGACAGCGCCTCGACGGCCTCGATCAACGCGTATGTGGCGTCCATAGCCAAGAAGCTGCCCGCGACGGCGGCCTCCACGTCGACCACGGCCGCGGCGAATCCGTCGCAGGCGATGACGGCCTACTTGAAGAGCAAGGGGACCGACACCTCGTCGATGACCTACGAAGTGGTGAGCTCGAGCTCCAGCGATCCGGGCTGGAAGATCGACGCGGCAAGTGAGTCCGGGGGCGGCAAAACCTACTTCCTGCTGCACCAGGTCAACGGCTCCTGGACGGTCGTGGACTCCGGGAGCGCCATCACAGCCGCGCAGCTGAAGGCGGGCGCCGCCCCTACCGACCTCAAACCGGTCGGATAGCCCTCCCCTATTCCAGCACCGCGCCGTTCCGCCTGGTTGAATATCGGTGCGCTGAAGGGCTTCTTCATGGCTCGCTCCTCCCTTATGGACTTTCTGCTGCCGGCGGTTGCGCTTGCGTCTGATTCCCGCGCCTGCCCGCGCGCGACGATATCTCCCGGGCCTTCTTCTTGCGCTCGGAGCTCAATGAATACCAGGCGCGACCCGTGACCTCGGCCGTGATGAACGCGTAGATCTCCACCGGGATCTCCATGGACCAGCGCCCGTAACACGGCGGGGCCGACCGCGCCTTGAGGGCCTCCTCGAGGTGGACGTCGGCGACGGCGATGCCCTCATCGGCCCCCAGCCGAACCAGGATGCTCCCGTCGGAGTCCGCGATAGTGGACTCGCCCGGGAAGTGCGAGTTCTGCGGGTAGAAGGGCATGCCCGGGACGGGCGAGACAAAAGGCCCGGTCTTGTTGATGAACACGACCGGAACGCCCAAAATATTCGCGTAGTAAACAGGGAGCTTCCGCAAGACGTCGGCGATGGCTTGCGACCGCTTCCTGTGCAGCCACCAGGCCGGGGTAGGGGCCGGCGCCGAGTGCGGCATCAGGACGATGTCGGCCGAATGCCCGTGCATCAGGCCGGGGGTGAAGGCCAGCTGGTTCTCGTAACAGATGCCGACGCCGATGGTCCCGATGTCGGTCTCGATCACATGGCTGCCCTTCTCGCCCTTGAAAAAGTAGGCCTCGGCAGCCGCGGGCGTCTGCTTGCGCACTCTGCCCGCCACTTTGCCATCGGGACCGGTGATCACAAACGTGTTGAAGAAGTCCTCTCCCTCGGCCTCGAGGAAACTGGTGCCGAGGTGGATGCCCAGCCGCTTCGAATTCTCCGCGAGCCACGCCATCGTC
>JGI24138J36424_10000350_pt1 | contig 14143 bp, 12 predicted proteins | sample BarGraNGADG00312_2_FD_36424 | JGI IMG/M metagenome (IMG submission 36424) | reverse complement strand
TCTATCATAAATTAATCCTTGAAGGCGGTTATGAAGCTATTCTTGTAAATGAAAATTCTTTAGTTACTGAAGGAAGCAGGTCGAATATTTTCTTTCTGAAGAGAGGAACGCTGGTAACTTCACCCGATAATGTTATTCTCAATGGAATTACCCGGAAACATATTCTTGAAATATGTCGTGAAAATGATATCAAAGTAGAATTTACATGTGTGAAGGTTGATGATATTTCAGAATACGATGCAGTTTTTATGACAGGAACTTCACCAATGGTTCTTCCTTTCTATTGTATTGATGATAAATTCTTCAATGTCAAACATCCGCTCATAGGAAAGTTAAGGAAGCTCTACCTGATAAAAGCCGACGAGAGTATCAGGCTGTTCAGACCTGATTAATGGAGTAAAGGTTAAACAGATTGACGGATAATTTATTATATTTGNATCCTTATTAATTCAAACCTGTTTAGTATGGCAAGTGTTAGAGAACTTAAAAAAGATATTGATTACCTGATTTTCGAAGTGATTTCTGACTGTTTTGTCTTTTCAACCGTTCATCCTGAAATTAAGCCTGACGAACTATCAGCGATTATTTCAGATTCCGTCGCTTTCAGGAATGATCTTATTGCACGGGTTAACAATCCTGATGGCAAGGATAATCCCAAAATTGTGAAAGCCTATTATAAATCAGTTGAGAAGGATCTTATTACAGGTGTTGATAAGCTTTTTGACAGGTTAAGCGCTTTATCTGCTAAGAAGGAATAATGTGTTTGTAAACCAGGTTGCCACAACCGGTACATTTTCCTTCTTTATCAAGGTTTACCAGGCTTGTTTTATATCCCGACCTGACAGTTACAAGAGTACCGCATTTTGCGCATGAAGTATTTTGCCCGCTGGCTGACTGAGTATTCCCCATATAAACATAATCAAGATTTAAGGATGCAATATCAAAAAGTCTTTTCAGCGTTTCCTGTGATGTTGATGGATCATCTCTCTTATACATAGGGAAATACCTGCTGAGATGAAGAGGAACATCTTTCCCGAGTTCACCTTTGATCCATTCTGACTGCGATACCATTTCATTTTCGGCATCATTCCGGCCCGGAATTATAAGTGTGGTAATTTCAAGATGTTTTCCCGACCTGGCAATCTGTTTCAGACTGTTTTTTACAGGTTCTAATTCTGCGCCTGTGAGTTTTCTGTAAAAATTATTATTGAATGCTTTGAGATCAATATTGAATGCATCGATGAATTTGATTATTTCATTCAGAGGTTCACTATTGACATATCCATTGCTTACCATGACGGTATTTAGCCCCTCTTTCTTAGCGGTTTCGGCAACATCTCTCATAAACTCAAACCAGATAATTGGCTCATTATAAGTAAATGCTATGCCAATATTCTTTTTAGCGGAAAGAGCGTCTTTAACTATTCCGTCTGTTGTAACTCCGGGAACCATACTTTCAGGGATTTTCTGAGATATATGGAAATTCTGGCAAAAATCACATCTCATATTACAACCGAATGATCCTATTGATAATATGTTGTGTCCGGGGAAAAAATGATATAAAGGTTTCTTTTCAACCGGGTCAAGTGAATATCCTGATATAACTCCATATGTAAGAAGATCAATCTTTTCACCAGTATTCCTTCTGACTCCGCATATACCGGTTTTACCTTCTGATAATTTACAGTAGTGGGGGCAAAGAAGGCACTCGAGCTTATCTTCGTTTCTTTTAAAAAGTTGTATCATGCTGTTATTTGGTAAAACCGTCATACCGTCATATCTTTTTGATTTGCGCTATGCATTGGAATTGTAAATTTAAACTCGCTGCCTTTATCAATGACACTTTCAACCCATATCCTTCCACCAAGTTTCTCTACAAATTCTTTACTAAGTTTCAGTCCAAGACCAGTTCCTTGTTCATTTTCAGTTCCTGGCAGAGAATTATTAGTCTCAATACTGAACAACTTATCTATCTTATCTTCAGGAATTCCAATTCCGGTATCTTTCACGGAAACAATGACTTCATCAGTTGTTATCCTTGTACTTAATATCACTTTACCCGATTTGAAGGTAAATTTTAATGCATTGCTTAAAAGATTCCGTAAAACGGTATTGATCATGTTTTTATCTGCGATTATAAAAACATCTTCTTTTATTTCATTGGATATTTTTATTTCTTTATTAGCTGCAGGTAATTTCAAAATAGATATGTTTTCATCTATCAGAATTCTGAGATTGACTCTTTCAGGATTGATTTTTAATAATCCGGTTTGTGACCTGGACCAGTCAAGAAGGTTTTGAAGTATAGCATAACCGCCTTTAGCCGAATCATTCAATATCATTGCAAGATCCCTGATATTGTCTGTGTCGAGTTGATGGATATTATCATAAAGTAATTCAGAAGATCCCAGAAGGCTCGTAAACGGGTTTTTAAGATCATGGGCAACTATATTGAAAAACTTGTCCTTGGTGGCAATAAGTTCTTTTAGTTTAGCTTCATTTTCTTTAATGACTTTTACTGCTGACTTTTCAGATTCGTCCAGCCTGATATATGAAATTCCATAAGCCAGATCATCAGCNAGATCAGATAGCAGGTTTATTTCATTTTCTGTGAATGGATCAGTTTCCCTGGAATATATTGAAATGGCGCCGAATGGCTTCCCTTCTGAAATAAGAGGTAACACTAATGAAGATGCATAACCTCTTTCTATGGCTGCTTTTCTCCATGGCTTAAATACAGGGTCAGTCAGCATGTTTTTGCACATGGAAGGCTTTCCTGTCCTGATAGCTGTTCCTGTTGGTCCTCTTCCTTTTTCGGTATCATCCCATGTAATGTTCAGATGGTCAATATATCCTTTATCAAAACCATAGTAAGCCACAGGTTTAACTGTTTTGAGCTTATCGTTTTGGGCATAGCCTACCCAAACCATAGAATGTCCGCAATCTTCAATTATGATTTTACATACTTCATTCATGTACTTAAACTCATTATTTGAATGCATCATAGCCTGGCTGCTCTTGCTATGAGCATTAAGTGTGCGGTTCAACTGTAATAGTTCTTCCTGTACTTTTTTTGTTTCGGTTATGTCAATAGACGCTATAAGATATGCCCCTTCATTCATGAACATAATTTTCCTGATTGAAGTCATAATCCAGAAAGGTGTGCCATCTGCTTTTTTGACCCGGATTTCTTTGTTGTATACTCTGCCTNTTTCTCTCAATGTATTGCCGAGACTAATCAGGTCCTCAGGGTTTAAGAAANAATCAATTAAATTTTTGTCTGCAAGTTCACCTTTTTTATACCCGAATACTTTTTCATAGGATTCATTAAAAAATGAAAACTTCGATTCTTTGATGCTGTATATTGAGATCAGAACTGGAAGCGATTCAGCAATTGTTCTGAACCGCTCTTCACTTTCTTTCAGGGCCTTTTCTATAACCCGGCGTTTTTGGTCTGTCCTATTGACTGATCTTGCAGTAAGCAGGACAAGTATAAGAAAGCAACCAGTATAAGTTATTGCCACCAGTACTACACCTTCTTCAGATTTGAATAGTTCCAACCGCTCACCTCTTATACGAAACCATCCGATTATCAAAGGTAAAATCATGAGTCCTGGCAAAAGTTTCCTTGCAAAGATTCCGCCCGTATCTGCAGATAAAAATACCCTCAGCAGCCAGGTATCCGGCCTGATCAATAAAACAGCAACACTTATTCCAAAGAAAGCAATGGCAGTATTCAAAGCTATAGATACTTCGAACATTTCTTTAGAAGAATAGACACCCAGGATATAACTTATAAGAACATAGTAACTGATTAGTATCAAAGGAATTACCAGAACATGTGCAATATTGGAAGCTTTTGTATTATCGGCCGATAAGAACAAAAGAATAGAACCAAGAAGGAAGAAGTTGCCCGCAGTTAAAAAGGACATTCTTGATCCGGGTGGAAGAAAAAACCCGAGATAAGAAATCCCGGCAAATGATGGTTCGTGTCCTTTTATTAAAGAATACAGGTATACGTAAATAGTTATCAGACTCGCTATACATAATAATACTGCTAATACCCGTGGAAGGATTTTCCTGAGAATGGCCGGGAAATCTAGCTGAATTATCAGTAATGAGGTGGCTGCTAAAATAAACGAAACAGCAGTGATTATCTTCATTGGAATCCATTGCGGAATTATACTTTTAAAAAGCGTTATGTTGAACATCCATCCGGCAAGATCCAGTAAACTTATAACAAATACCGTAATAATAGATATCCATACCGGTATCTGTAATTCACTTTTTAAACCCAATGAATACCATTGTTGTTTTAATCCAGGTTTCGCAGAATTACTTTGCATTGAAATGAGTAATTACTCCAAAAGTATAAAATTATTCCACAAATAGAATAATTGAAATTTATGGCTGACTTTATTTGTTACCATTTGAGTTATGTGAGCCATTTTTTATCACTAAAAACTTATTTGTTTTAAGCAAACGAGTCCTTTTAAGCAAATATCTTTTGATCTTTCTGGCGATAATTTCGCCCAAATAAATGATTTAAAATAGTTTTTAATTACATTGCATAGGCAAAACCTTTTTGCCGATTCGATTAGTCTTATTCTATCTGTTGTTTATTCATTTGTAGAAAACGCCTTTAGGCCTGATATTAGTATATTTGATTTTGAAATGAGAGTAACAATAAATTATTATGAAAATACTTCTGGTCGAAGATGATCCAAAAATATCGTCATTCGTTAAAATAGGTTTGGAAAGTAATGATTGTCTGGTAGATATAGCTTATGACAGTACAATAGGGGAAAAGCTTGCTTTTACAAGAAAATACGATGTTATTATTCTTGATGTTGTGATACCCGGAATTTCCGGATTTGATCTATGCAAGAAAATCCGGAACAATAATAATCATACACCCATAATAATGCTGACATCTCTTGATTCTGTTGAAGATAAGCTTACTGGATTTGACTGCGGAGCTGATGATTACCTCGTGAAGCCATTTAGTTTCCAGGAGCTTTATGCACGCATCAAAGCATTGGTCCGCAGAAACAGGGAGGCGATAATCAATCCAGTAATAAAAGTTCTTGATCTGGAACTTGATTCCGTGGCAAAAAAAGTCAGGCGAAATGAGAAGGAGATAACGCTGACAGCTACCGAATATAAAATTCTGGAATTATTGTTGAGCAACAAGGGAAAAGTTTTTGACAGAATGCAAATAGCTGAGAAAATCTGGGGCTATTCATTTAACTCAGGAACAAATGTTATTGATGTTCATATCAACTCACTCAGAAAAAAGATAGATAAAGATTTCACTCAGAAGCTCATACATACAAAAAAAGGATTTGGATATATTCTTAGCGAAGAGGTGCAGAGTTAAAAGAAAGCTATCAAAAGTTTTTAAAGGTATTCCTTTCATTTCAAAAATCTATCACCGTGTTTTTAAGTTCCGGTCTTAATGGAATCTTAATCCAACATTAATGCGGGCTTAATTGATAACTTTCACTTAATACATAATTTTAATCTGTAGGATTGTAGTATTATAGTACAGATTAATTCATTGTATAACAGATCATTAATAAAATCCATTTTATGAGATTTGATTTACCTGATTTGCCTTTTGAATTGAATGCCCTTGAGCCATATATTTCTAAAAAGACCCTTGAGCTTCACCACGGGAAACATCATCATGATTATCTGGCAAATCTTAATAAACTGGTTCAGGGAACAAAGTTTAAAGAGTTAAATCTCGAAACAATTATAAAGGTGGCTGACGGTCCGATTTTTAATAACGCATCACAGGTATGGAATCATACTTTCTATTTTGAATGTTTAAAACCAGGGAACTCCATTTCTATTAAAAAGTCTTTTGAAAAGGTGATTAAGAATAATTTTGGGTCAGTATCTTTCTTTAAAAGCACTTTTACCGATGCTGTGAGTTCATTATTTGGCGTAGGATGGGTATGGCTGGTTTTAAATCAGAACGGATCGATGGAAATTATTCAGAAGTTTAATGCCGGAAATCCTATGCGGGTAGGATTAATCCCATTAATGACCTGCGATGTNTGGGAACATGCCTATTATCTCGATTATCAGAACAGACTTGGTGAATATGCATATGCTTTCTGGGAACTGATTAACTGGGATATAGTCGAAAAGAGATATTTCGATGCTATACAATATCAGACAATTAATTAATTTAAGCAAAGAAAAGATTCTGCAGATGCAAAACAAATTTGTTAGTTTTGCGTTACTATTTTAGACTGATAATACGACTCAATATAATTTTACTAACATTTCAAATGGAAAAATGTAAGTCAAACTATATAAAAAAATAAGCCTTCAGCATGTCTAAATCTGCTCACACAATATTCATAGGTATATTAATTTCCATTGTTTTTATAACATTTATTACCCTTACTTACAAAGGGATATCCTATTACAGAACCAGTATTGAAGAACGATTTTATCATCCTGATAATAATCTGCTTAAACCCAGCGGCATTTTGGGCCATGGTTTGGGAATTGTCGGATCGTTACTTATTATAATAGGAGTTACCTCCTATATGGCCCGGAAAAGGTATCGCTTTCTGTTACGGTTAGGAATTTTAAGACACTGGCTCGAATTTCATATCTTTCTATGCACTCTGGGTCCNATATTGGTGCTTTTTCATACAGCATATAAGTTTGGTGGACTGGTTGCAATAAGTTTCTGGAGTATGGTAGCAGTTTTTTTAAGCGGGATAATTGGCCGGTTTATATATATTCAAATACCGCGAACTATTGAAGGTCAGGAACTCAGCTTAAATGAATTGAGAGAAATGAAATCAGATGTGGCCGGGATTCTAAAAAATTCTTACAATCTGGATGAAGAGAGCTATAACATTATTTCAAATTCCATTAAGAAAAAGGTAGAATTATATCATAGCAATGCCCTCATTCGTTTTATCAGAAAATATTTTGATGATCGTAAATCCCTCCGTACCGTTAAATCCATACTTAAAAAGAATAAATTGCCCAAACCTGAATATAAACAGATTCTTAACCTGGTAGATAATGATATTAANCTTAACAGGAAAATAGAACGACTCGATGTAATGCAGAATTTATTCAAGTACTGGCATGTGGTTCATTCACCATTTGCTCTCGTGATGTTAATTATNATGGTTATTCATGTCGGTGTGACTATTGCATTTGGATATAGATGGATTTTTTGACTATGGAACAAACTATAGAAAATATTTTGATTTATTCTTTTGCTATTATTCTTTGTGTGGTTGTTGTTGTTATTTATTTGAGGAAGAAAAGCAGGGCTTCGAAGATCGTTGAAGAAAAAGTCAGAAAAGCCAAAGAAGACGGCCTTCATGAACCAGTCTCGCTTCATCCATATATTGATGTAAATAAGTGTATTCAAACAGGGGCTTGTATTACGGCTTGTCATGAGCACGATATTTTAGGTATTATNAACGGGAAAGCTACCCTCATAAATGCGTCCCAGTGTATCGGACATGGAGCATGTTTCCTTGCTTGTCCCACTGAAGCTATTAGCTTAAGAATAGGTACAGAAAAACGAGGCGTTGATCTTCCTCACATAAACCATAATTTTGAAACCAATGTGCCTGGTATCTTCATCGCTGGTGAGTTAGGCGGTATGGGTCTTATTAAAAATGCTGTTGAACAGGGGAAACAAGCAACTGAAAATATTGTAAAATCACTAAATAAAAATCATCAGGCTGCCTACGACCTGATAATAATAGGTGCAGGACCTGCCGGAATATCAGCTTGTCTTGCAGCAAAAGAACATGGTTTGAAGTTTCTGCTTCTTGAACAGGATACTCTCGGTGGAACAGTTTTTACTTTTCCCCGGAAAAAAATTGTAATGACCTCTCCGATGGATCTGCCTCTTTTCGGGAAAATCAAACTTTTTGAAACCACGAAATCTGAATTGCTCGACTTATGGCAAACTGTATTAAAAAAGAACAGTATTACCATTCAGGAAAATTCCAAAGTAGATACTATTGTATCGGAAGAGGGATCTTTTAAAGTAGTTACAATGAAAGGAGAGCAATTCACTTCAGCCACCATTCTTCTGGCGATAGGCCGTCGCGGAACACCCCGTAAATTAAATATTCCAGGCGAAACGAAAGAAAAGGTGGCTTATCGTCTCCTGGAACCCGAAGCAATTTCAGGAAAAGAAATTATTGTTGTGGGCGGCGGAGACTCTGCAATTGAATCAGCCCTGTTGCTTGCAGATGAGAATCATGTTATAATTTCATATCGTAATGAGGTATTCAGCCGAATTAAGCCGGCAAANAATATTGCTTTGAAAAAAGCTATGGCAGAGGGTAAACTGGAAGTCCGGCTGAGTACAAATCTTATATCCATTGAGGATGATAGTGTTATCATTTCGAATGGGAGCGAGGGTGAAAATGTTGAGTTAAAAAATGATCTGGTATATATTTTCGCCGGAGGTGAACTTCCAACGCAATTTCTTGAAAAAGCAGGGATTAAAATTTCTAAAAAATTTGGTGAAACAGTTTTAAAACACTGATATTAAGATAAAAGACAAAAGTAAANAGATAAAAGTAAAAAATATAGTTTTTTATGCCGGCGAAATTGGTGAGAATTACAGGAATTATTGTAATGATGATGTCATTTTTCAGGGTGACAGCACAAATCTCGCCTGGTGATTTATCGGGTCCCCATTCGCATCTCGAAGGAATTTCAAATTGTACGCAATGCCATGTTCTCGGGAACAAAGTATCGAGCGAAAAATGCCTGGTTTGCCATACGGAAATCAAGGAGAGAATCTCTCATCAAAAAGGATATCATGCTTCTGCCGATGTTAAAGGAAAAGAATGTTTTGCCTGCCATAGTGATCATCATGGAAAAAACTTTCAACTCATCCGTCTGGAAATTGCAAAATTTGACCATGGCCTTACAGGTTATGCTTTATCCACTCCACACTCTAAAAAACAATGTATTGATTGTCATAATGTAAAGTTCATTTCTGATCAGAAGATCAAGGATAAGAAGTACACTTATCTTGGTATAGGTACAGAATGTTTGATATGTCACACTGATTATCACAAGAAAACACTTCCTTCAGATTGTTTAAGTTGTCACGATCCTGAAAAATTTATGCCGGCATCAAGATTTAATCATGATAAAACAAAATTTCAATTAACAGGCAAACATATAAATGTAGAATGTTTAAAATGCCACAAAGTTGAGACGGTCGCCGGAAAGAAATTTCAGGATTTCCGTCTGGATCAGTACAATTGCGCATCCTGCCATAAAGACCCCCATCAGAATAAGTTTGGTCAGAACTGCAGTCAGTGTCATACTGAGGAGTCGTTTCAGATAGTTAAAGGAGTAAAAGGTTTTGATCACAATAAGACTGATTATAAGCTTGAAGATAAACATCTGACGGTAAACTGTAAAGCCTGCCATAAAANCAAGTTTACAGATCCTTTAAAATTTAAGCTCTGTACCGATTGTCATACCGATTACCACAAAAAACAATTTGTGAAAAATGGTGTGTCCCCCGATTGTTCCCAATGTCACTCGGTCAAAGGCTTTAATCTGTTCTCATATACGATTGAACAGCATAATATGAGCATTTATCCTCTCGTGGGTGCACATCCGGCCATACCTTGCACTGATTGTCACAAAAAACAAAAAGACTGGAACTTCAGGGGAATCGGAATTAATTGCAAAGATTGTCACAAGGACGTGCATAAAAATCAGATTGATGTAAAATATTATCCCGACGGGAACTGTACTACCTGTCATACACCAGGTGGCTGGAATAATATAAATTTTGATCACTCAAAAACTGAATTCAAACTTACAGGCGCTCACAAAAATAAGGACTGCAAAGCATGTCATCTGGNTGACAAATCAAATGCAATGAGCCAGCAAAAATTCTCTGGTTTGTCTACAAACTGCTCAGGATGCCACGAGGATAAACATTACAAACAATTTGAGAAAAACGGTACAACTGATTGCACAGAATGTCATGATACTGATAACTGGAAAGCTTCTAAATTCAATCATAATAATACTTCATTCAAGCTCGATGGTAAACATATAAATGTTGCCTGTGCAAAATGCCATAAACCTCAACAACAAGGATTATATTTTTACGTTAAGTATAAACTAAAGGTATTCACATGCGAATCGTGTCACTCCTGATATTCCTTTNTTCGTTGTTTTTTCTGAATCGGCTCACAGATTCCCCTCATGGACCTGGTTTTAAGATTAGCTGTAAAACATGCCATAGCTCAAAAGGATGGGAACTGGATAAATCCATATACTCTTTTGATCATAATTCCACCAAAATGCCACTGCTGGGTCAGCACACCACAATTAATTGCAGGCAATGCCATAAAAGCCTGGTATTCTCTGAAGCTAAAACTAATTGTATCGATTGCCATAATGATATTCACCAGGCAACGGTAGGTTCAGATTGTTCGCGTTGTCATACTCAGGTCTCGTGGCTGGTAAATAATATTAATAGTATTCACCAGTTGAGCCGGTTTCCTCTTTTGGGAGCTCACAGAACNGCAGATTGTTCCCAGTGTCATGTCTCCGAAAGTCTTTTACGTTTTGATGTTCCCGGAGTAAATTGTATCGATTGCCACCGTGCAAACTATATGGCTACGGCAAACCCGAATCATGTTCAGTCGGGAATGTCTGAGGATTGTTCATCGTGTCATCCTGTAAATGCTTTTCAGTGGACAGGAGCAGGGTTTAGTCATACTATATTTCCCCTGGTGCAGGGACATTCGGCACTCAAATGCACAGATTGTCACAAAACCACCAGTTATTCCTCAGCGTCAACAGTATGTAATGACTGTCATCAGCAGGATTTCCTGGCTGCTAAAAACCCCGATCATACAGCATCGAAGTTTTCAACAAACTGCCAGGATTGTCATACTCTGAACCAGGGCTGGAAACCTGCAACATTTAATCATACGGTTTTCCCTCTCACCCTTGGACATTCAACACCGGCTTGTCTGGATTGTCATATAGGGGGAAATTATACCACAACCCCCACGGATTGCTATTCCTGTCACAAACTGGATTATCAGGCAACTACAAATCCTAATCATGTTACATCGGGGTATGCAACAACCTGCCAGACCTGTCACACAACAAATNCGGGTTGGAAACCAGCCAGTTTTAATCATTCTGTTTTCCCTCTGACACTAGGACATTCCACGCCTGCCTGTACCGATTGTCATAAAGGGGGAAATTATACGACTACCCCTACCGATTGCTACTCATGTCATCAGACAGACTATAATAACACAACAAATCCAAATCACAAGACTTTAAGCTTTTCCACTACTTGTACCCAATGTCATACAACTGTTCCGGGTTGGAAACCCGCAGCTTATACTCAGCATGATTCCCAATTTTTCCCGATTTATTCAGGAAGACATAATGGGCAATGGAATGCTTGTAGCAACTGTCATACAAATACTGCTAATTATGCGTTATTTGATTGCATTCGCTGTCACACAAGTGTGCATAGAAGCAGCAATTATACAAACGCACAGTGCTACAGTTGTCATCCGAGAGGAACCTCAAATTGATAAATATTGATGAGATTTATAAGTTTTATTTTCTTATTAATTATTTTTAGTGTAGAACTGAACGGTCAGGCTCTAAGTGGAAATTTGTCCGGCAATGTATCGTTTGTCAGTTCTCAGAATACCTATGTGAGGTTTAAAACTACTGAAGGTATTTCCTCTGGCGATACACTATTCATATTATCCAATAGTAAACTTACTCCAGTCCTGATTGTAAATAATCTTTCTTCCGTGTCGTGCGTGTGCACCTCTCTGACCTCAAAGAATCTCGCCATAGCCCAGGAAATAATAGCAAGAAAAAAAATTAGTGCTGCAAAACCCGACACGAAAAGTATTGAAAAGAGCGTAAAAGAAATTCCGATGCAGGTTGCTTCTATTGATACTGCAAAAAAAAGATCCTATTCATCCGGGTTGAAACAAAAAATCAACGGCAGCATATCGGTCTTTGCTTATTCCGATTTTTCAAATACTGGAACTAAAAATTCAACTCAACTTCGATACTCTTATTCTCTGGATGCCCGAAATATTGCAAACTCAAAGATTTCTGTCGAAAATTATATCACGTTCAGGCATAAAATAGGTGATTGGAGTACAGTAAAGAGTGATCTGTTTAATGCTCTGAAAATATATACCCTTGCTGTCAGATACGAACCGGATAAAACCACAAGGATAACTCTGGGAAGAACGATAAATTATAAGATATCAAGCATCGGGGCCATGGATGGATTGCAGGTTGAAAAAACCTTCAATAAATTTTCTGTCGGTGCAGTAGGTGGTACCAGACCCGATTATACCGATTATGGTTTCAACAAAAAACTTCTTCAATATGGAGCATATTTGGGATTTGGTAATGTAACACCTGAAACTTATAATGAAACTTCAGTCGCTTTCATGCAGCAAATGAATAATATGAAAACCGATCGAAGGTTTCTCTATTTTCAGCATTCCAACTCACTTATTAAAAATATTTACTTTTTCACTACTTTAGAAGTTGACCTCTATAAAGTAAAGAATAACCTTCCTCAAAACACGTTTGATCTGACGAGTGTATATTTATCCCTGCGATATAAAATAACTAAGAATTTCACTTTAACAGGTTCTTACGATGGAAGGAAGAATGTGCTGTTTTATGAAACGTATAAGACATTGATAGACAGTGTACTTGAAAATGAAAAACGACAGAGCTACAGGTTGCAGGCTAATTACCGTATAACTCGAAACATGACATTTGGTATAGAATCAGGTTACCGTTTTTCAAAATCAGATCCTCATCCTTCAAGGAACGTTTATGGCTATCTGACTTATACTCAGATCCCGGGATTAAACGTTTCATTAACACTGTCAGGTACTTATCTGGAATCAAATTATCTTAATGGGAAAATACTTGGCGCCAGCGTTTCCCGCGATCTTTTTCAGGGCAAGTTACAAACCAGCCTTGGTTACCGGTATGTGGATTACACTCTTCCGGAAAATAAATTAAATATTCTTCAAAATATCGGAGAGATGAGCTTGTACTGGCAATTCACGAAAAAAATGTCATTCTCCGTCAATTATGAGGGTACTTTCGAAAAGCATGACAAATATAACAGGCTTTACCTGCAGCTCAGAAAAAGGTTTTAAAGATCATCGAACTATTTAATTTCTTGTTTGTTCTGTTAGAAAAACAGTACAATGGACCTGAGCAAGAAAAAATGCATTCCGTGTGAAGGTGGAGTACCTCCGCTGAATGAAAAAGAGGTTTCGGAATATAAAAAGCTTATTTCTGATGACTGGAAGGTAATTGAGAAGACTAAAATTTCAAAAGAGCTTTTTTTTGTCAGCTATCGTCAGACAATGGATTTTGTAAATAAAGTAGCAGATCTGGCCGAGTCAGAAGGACATCATCCGGTTATGCATATATACTTCGGAAGGATTGTGTTTGAATTATGGACACACTCCATTAACGGATTATCTGAGAATGATTTTATTCTGGCTTCCAAAATTGATAAATTATAAGCTTCTTCCAAATTTCCCCAAAGTTGCCTGTAATGATTGTTCCTTTCGGAACAGTTGATTATAGCTGAAGCTTTCCAGACTCTAAACCATATATCGAATTATTTGTTTAACAGTTAAATACTGATATTATGGAAGAGCACATTGTTAAAATTCTGACTATTGATAAGGTAACTCACAATGTTAAGAGATTTCAGGTTGAAAAACCGGAAGGATACACCTTTAATCCTGGTCAGGCTACCGAAGTATCTATTAACGTTCCGGAGTTCAGGAATGAAAGAAGACCTTTCACTTTTACGTGCCTGAATTCTGCCAGATATCTGGAATTCACTATTAAAATCTATCCTGAGCATAAAGGAATAACGAATGAGCTTGGGAAGCTGAAACCCGGTTCTGAACTGATTATAAGAGATGTGTGGGGGGATATAGCATATAAAGGAGTGGGAGTATTTATTGCTGGTGGAGCAGGAATTACTCCTTTTGATGGAGGCAGTACTTAAGCAATTATCAAATATGGGTGTCAGAGAAAACTTGATAACAATGGAAAAAAT
>JGI24138J36424_10000349_pt1 | contig 14144 bp, 7 predicted proteins | sample BarGraNGADG00312_2_FD_36424 | JGI IMG/M metagenome (IMG submission 36424) | reverse complement strand
TCGACGACCGCGGCCGGATCCTTCAGACCGCGCGGAGGGCACTGCGCCAGCCACTCCACGAGCTTGTCGCCGTGGACGATGTCGACGTCGTTGACTCTCGCGACGCCATCTGAGAACTCGCCCCACCAGACGATGACGGGCTGAACCCAGATTCGCTGCAGCCCGGTGTGGCGTTCGATGCGCTCCTTGAGGGAGAAGGCGTCGCGCCGGGCCTGGCGAACCATGGCGTCGTCGGACCACGAGCGGTCCTCGTCGTACCGCTCGGTGAAGACGACCCGCGAGCCGCCCTCGACGCTGAGCCGCCGTTCGCTCCACTTGGAGTTGATGCACATCACCCCGGCTGGGCCGACGAGCACGTGGTCGAAGTTGTAGGTGCCGTTCCCGATGTCGTTCAGAACATCCCAGCGGCCTCGCGGCAGCTTGGCGAGCTTGCGTGCCGTGCTCTCCTCGCCCCACGCACCCTGCTGCCACTTCGCGATCAGGCTTGGCGGCGATTCTCGAGCCAGAAGGAACCCCATCACGACGGCTCCAGCCATGAAGCCTGACGACCAGGCCGCGATCGCGGGATGCGTCGGTGCGCTGAATCTCATCACCAGCAGGTGAAACGCGAGCCACAAGGCAGCGAGGAGGACCGCCAGGAGTGCGAAGCGCCAGCGGTTGCGACGCCGCCATTTCTTGCGTTGCAACTTGTATTGCTCACGAGCGCGCGATCCCGCGCGACGGCGCATCTTGCGGGCTTCATGGGTATCTCTGAACGGGGCGATGACCACCTGGGTCTCATCGGCACTCGGCCGCGCACTGTTGAGGCGATCCGCCGCTGGGCATGCCTCGGCGCGGCGGCCCGTCTCTCCCGCGGGGTCCCGACGACGCCGAACGGCCTCGCCCTGTGCAAGATCCACCACGCGGCGTACGGCCAGAACACGCTCGGCGTCAGCTCCGACTACAAGGTGTCGATCAACCGCGAGGTGCTCGCCGAGGTCGACGGGCCGATGCTCAAGCACGGCCTGCAGGAGATGCACGGCCGGGCGATCACGCTGCCCGAGCGGAACCGGCCTGACACGGGGGATGTTCGTGCGCCCTGACTGGGCCATGGTCCTGATGCGCCACCCGAGGCGGCGGCACTGTAGTCGCGACCCGCTGCTAACGTCAGGTGGCTGGGTTCGTGACGGAATGAGCTCGAGCTCGACGAAGGGAAACAGGATGTCGCAGCGCGCCAGCGGGGGAGCTCACACAAGCCGAACGATGCTCCTCGCTGACCTGTCATCCGTCTTCGCGGCCTGCCCCGCTTTCGCATCCCAAGACGACTACCGCGAAGCCGTCATTCGCGACAACGCTGCGGGCAAGGACTCGCTATCTTCGCGGCAGCGGACATTCCGGTACCTGCGCGAGCTGTACCAACTCGACATCGATCATCCGCCCTTCCGGGCGATGCGACGGCTATGGGCTCGCGACATTCAGGGCCGGCCGCTGATCGCACTGCTCATGGCCTCGGCCAACGACCAAGCCTTGGCTGCAACTGCCTCAGGAATCCTGAGCACCCCAATCGGCGAGCCTGTCACCTCAGGCACCCTCGCTGAGGCTGTCGAACGCGAGTTCCCAGGCAACTACTCGCCGGCGATCCGGGCCAAGATCGGGCGCAACGCGTTGTCCTCCTGGACTCAAGCCGGCTACCTGCACCGCAACAGCTCAAGGAGTCCCGCGCTGCGCCGGCCGATTGACCCCACCCCCGGCGTAGTGGCCATGGCGCTCGTTCAAGGGCAGGTCGACGGGCCGACCGGCGAGCGGCTGTTCGACACTCCGCACACCGCGCTCCTCGACACGTCCACGGCGACTCTCCACGACCGCACGCACGAGGCCGCGCGCAAGGGGTGGCTCGAGTATCGGTCCCGGGGCATGGTCACGGAGGTCGACCTCGGCGCTCTCCTCGCCGAGCCCGACGATCTCCGCCTACCCCTCGTGGAGGGAATCCACCGATGAGTGCGATCGATGAGGCCCGCGAGGCGTACGAGCGGCAGTTGCGTGAGCCGTGGAAGACCCACATCTCCGGCCCCGAGCGGGTCTGGATGCTGACGTACCGGCCGGACAGCGAGCGGCGGCTGCGCCACCGTCTTCCGTCATTCGAGACGGCGACCGCGGCGGCCGGCAGGTCCTGGCAACTCATCGATGTGACCACTAGCTTCGAACGATGGCTGGACGGGCACGAGTACCGCGACGAGTACCTTGCTGATCCGGATGCCCTGCACTTCGGCGCGCTCGACGAGTTCGCCGAGCACCTCGCCACCGAGGTTGCCGCGCAGCTCGATTCCGCCGATGACAACACGGTGTCCACGTTGCTGGGTGCGGCGTCCCTTTTCGGGCTCGTGCGGCTGTCCCGGCTGATCGCGGCTGTCGCCGATCGGATCCCTGGTCGGCTTCTGGTGCTGTTTCCGGGCTTCCGCGAGGACAACAACTACCGCCTACTCGACGGCCACGACGGCTGGAACTACCTAGCTGTCCCGATTAATTGACGGAGCCAACATGACCCTGAACAAGGACGTCTTCGCCGTCGACCCAACGGGCCGCACGCTACCCAACGACGGGGTGACGGCGCTGGACCCGCCGACGACACCCGAGGAGTGGAGCGTCCTGAAGTACGAGCTTGAGCAGTTCGTCGCCGAAGGTGAGTACCGCGAGGGCTTGCGGCGGGTGCTGAGTTCGTATCTCGGCAGTGTCGACAAGCAGACCCAGCCGGCGTGCTGGGTCTCAGGATTCTACGGCTCCGGCAAGAGTCACTTTCTGCGGGTACTCACGTACCTGTGGACGAACCCCACGATCGAGGGCGTCTCGGCCCGCAGCCTCGTCAGCTGCCCAGACGATGTCCGCGACGTACTCAAGGATCTTGACAGTTTCGCCAAGCGGGACCGCACGATCACCTTCGCCGCGGCCGGGGTGATGCGCCGTGGGCAGAATACGTCAGTGGCACAGCCGTTGCTGGAGATCTTCCTCGGCTCGGCCGGGCTACCAACCCAGTACGGTCCCGCGAAATTCGCGCTTTGGCTGCGTGAGGAGGAATTGTGGGATGACTTCCTGGCCGCGTTGGAGTCCCGCGGCAAGACGGTCGACGACGTCAAGAACAACCTGTTCGTGTCCTCGGCGATCCGCGAGGCACTGCTCGAGGTGAAACCTGGCTGGGCCTCGAGCGTGGCCGACGCCGGGAAGTCAATCCGCGCCAACTACCAGGTCAGGGACGTCTCCGATGACATGGTTGTCGACACCATCAAGCAGGTCCTCGAGGGCATCGCACGGCAGTCCCAGTACGGCGACAAGGCGACCATGCCGCTGACCCTTCTGGTCCTCGACGAGTTGCAGCAGTACATCAGCGACGACGTACAGCTCCTGCTTGAGATGCAGAACATCGTCGAGCGGTTGATCAAGCAGTTCGAGGGCCGGCTGCTGGTCGTGGCAGCCGGGCAGTCGGCGCTGACCGCCAACGAGATGCTCGCCCGGTTCCAGGACCGGTTTACCGTCCAGGTCCAGCTGCAGAGCAGAGACGTGGAGACTGTTGTACGCCAGGTCGTGCTACGCAAGGAACCGGTCCGAGTCCCGGAACTGGATGCCGCCCTGACCACGGTGAGCGGAGAAATCTCCCGGCACCTTGGCGGGTCCAAACTGGCCGCGCGTCCTGCCGACACCACAGACTTTGTCCCCGATTACCCACTGCTTCCCACGCGCCGCCGGTTCATGGAGACCGCGCTGCGTGCCATCGATCGCGGGGCCGCCGGTCAGCTCCGCTCCCAGTTGCGCGTCACCCTCGAAGTTGTGAGCGACATTGCGATGCAACCACTGGGCAACGTGGTACCCGGTGATGCGATATACGTCAAGAAGAGGGAGGACATGCTCAACCAGGGCGTACTGCTCCACGAGTTGGCCGACCGGATCGCCGCGGTCCGTGACGGAAGCCCGGAGGGTGTGACCCGGGCCCGGGCGGTCGAGCTGGTATTCCTGATCAGCCAACTCGACGACAGCGAGGGGGTGCGCCCCACGATCGACACCCTCGCGGACCTGATGGTCACCGACCTCATCGCGGGCTCCGCGTCGCTTCGCGCGAGCCTGCCGGGCCTGCTCGAGCCCCTGGTGGGTAGCCTGCTGATCCTCGACGGCCTCGAGTACCGGCTGCAGAGCCCCACAGACGCCGAATGGAACCGGGCGTTCAAGGAGAAGCGGCAGGCCTACCTAATCAACACCACCGAGCAGGTCCACGCCCGTGAGGACGCCATCAAGCGCCGCCTTGACCAGGAGCTGTCGGTGGTCAAGGTGGTCCAGGGCACCACGAACACACCGCGCAAATGGACCGCGCACTATGGCGAGGCCGTGCCCGAGACGAACGCGACCGAACTCGTTCTGTGGGTGCGTAGCGGGTGGGAGACCACCGAGTCGCACGTGCGCACCACTGTCGGTGAGCAGGGCCAGGACAGCCCGAGAGTCACCCTGCTGCTGCCGAAGCTGCGTGACCAGGACTTCAAGAACGCCATTGCCGACTGGCGGGCCGCCGTGCACGTGATCAGCACTCAGCCCGCCCCCACCACCGAAGAGGGCCACCGGGCACGTGACGCGATGAGCAGCCTGGCCAAGCGCACCGAGGCCAAGGTCGACAGCTACGCGGCCGAGGTCCTGGCCGCCGCGCAGGCGTTCCTCGGCGGCGGGGAGGTGGTCCCCGGATCCGGCAATCTGCCCTCGGCGGTGAAGGATGCCCTGGGCAAGGCAGCGATCCGCAAGTTTCCGCGGTTCAAGGATGCCGACCACGCCGGCTGGCCGCAGGTGTTCAGGCGCGCCAAGGAGGGCAACGCAGCCGCCCTGGCCGCTGTCGGCCACAACAAGGAGGTGTCCAGCCACCCAGTGGTCAAGGAGGTCAAGTCCCACATCGGGACCGCCACCCAGTCCGGCGCGAGCATCCACAAGCACTTCATGGCCGAGCAGTACGGGTGGCCGAAGGACGCCATCAACGGAGCCCTGGCAGTCCTAGTCCAGTCCGAGGAGGTCTCCGCATCTGACGGGGCCACGCCCTTCCCGGCAGCCAACCTGACCGAGCCGGTCATGACCAAGCTCAACTACAAGGTCGAGACCGTCACCGTCACGTTCAGCCAGAGGCAGTCCCTGAAGATGTTGGCCGGCAAGCTAGGCCTGTCGAGCAACCCGGTTGACGTGGCTGCTTGCCTCAAGGCACTGCGTGACGCGGCCAGGGCAGCCGGCGGCGAAGCCCCCCTTCCCCAGCCCCCCTCGACAGCCGAGCTGGACATCCTCCTCGGCCAGTTCGGCGCCGAGCAGCAGGTCGCGGTCGCTGACCGGGTTCCGGGCCTCCTCAAGGATCGGGAGAGCTGGCGGGCAACCACGGAGGCGGCTGGAACACGGCTGCGAGAGTGGGACGAGACCCGCCGCCTGTTGCTGCACGCGCAGAGCCTGCCCACGCACGACGACCGCGACGCCGCTCTGAACGCGATTCAGGAGCAGCGGTCCCTGCTCGCCGACCCCAACCCCCTGACCCCAATAGTCGCCGCGCTGCGCGCCGACTTGCGTGCAGCCATCCAAGGTGCCCACCACGAGGCCGCAGCGGCCCGTCAGATGGCTGTGGACAAGGTCATCGCAACACCCCAGTGGGTCCAGTTGCCCGAGAACGAACGCGAGACGTTCCTGGAGGACAACGGCTTGACCGAACCGACGGCCCCGGCCATCGCCGATGACACCCAACTGCTTGACACTCTGGACCGCCGCACACTATCCGCGCGCCGCGACCAAGCGGCCGCGTTCGCGGGCAAGGCTGGGCCTGCCGTTGACAAGCTCATCGAACGGGTGACGCCCAAGGCCCGAGTGATCCACCCGAAGCCCGGGCTGATCGCGACCGAGCAAGAGGCCGACTCCTATCTGGCATCTCTGCGGGCCGCCATCGTCGATGCCCTTGCCGACGGCGACCCCGTCAGCATCAACTGAGAGCAGGAGTTATCCATGACCGTTCTGTCCGGTGAGCAGCGCAAGCTGCTGTCGGACGTGGTGGTGCGAGCTCGTGAGGTGGTGGAGGCGGCTTGTGGCCAGCGGATCACGGCGTTGGGGGTGGCCGCGGACAAGGCACCGGCGGTACTGACCGAGGAGGAGCGAGCGGTTCGGGTCGGGCTGCGAGCCCGGGCGCGGCAGTTGGGTTCGATCGAGGCGCTCGTGACCGAGGCGGGGTTCGAGCATTGGCACCGGATGCTGTTCGCCCGGTTCCTGGCCGACAACCACCTGCTCATTGATGACCAGTTCGGTCAGCCACTGACGATGGATGAGGCCGCCGAGTATGCCGCGGAGACCGGCGAGTCCGATGTATGGGAGGTGGCTGCTCGGTTCGCCTCGCAGATGCTGCCCGGAATCTTCCGCCAGGATGACCCGATCCTGGCGATGCGCCTGCCCGTGGAGGCACGCCAAGAGCTTGAGAGCCTGCTGGACAGGTTGTCCGCCGAGGTGATCACCGCCGAAGACGCGCTCGGGTGGGTCTACCAATATTGGCAGACCAAGCGCAAGGACGAGGTCAACAAGTCCCAGCGCAAGATCGGCGGGGCCGACCTGGCCCCAGTCACCCAGCTCTTCACTGAGGACTACATGGTCCGCTTCCTGCTGGAGAACTCGCTGGGAGCCTGGTGGGGCGCCCGACACCCGGACTCCCCGCTGTTGGCCGGCTGGGAGTACCTGCGCCGCGACGAGGACGGCGCCCCCGCGGTGGGCGGTTTCGACGGCTGGCCTGAGCGGGTTGCCGAGGTGACTGTGATGGACCCGTGCTGCGGATCCGGGCACTTCCTGACCGCGGCGTTCGGGATGCTGTGGCGGATGCGCGCCGAAGAGGAGCACCTCGACCCAGCCCAAGCCCAGGACGCGGTCCTGCGGGACAACCTGTTCGGCCTCGAGCTGGACCCTCGGTGCACCCAGATCGCCATGTTCGCCCTCGCCCTGGAGGCTTGGAAGGCCGGCGGATACCGCGACCTACCCCTAGCGAACGTGGCCTGCTGCGGCATCCCCGCGCGGGCACCGCTGGCCGACTGGCTCGACCTCGCCGGCGGCGACCCCCTGGTCGAGGCGGCCCTGACCCGGTTGCATGCCCTGTTCGCCAACGCCGACACCCTTGGCTCACTGATCGACCCCGTCCGCGCCGCCGAACAAGCCGGCCTGGAATCCGTGGACTGGCACCAGGTCGCACCTCTGGTCAACAAGGCCCTCACCGCCGAAGCCGGCCAACACGCTAGCGACCCCGCCGCCGCAGTCTTCGGGGAAGCCGCCGCGGGCATCGCCCGAGCCGCCGACTTCCTGAGCCGTCAGTTCACACTCGTCGCGACCAATCCGCCCTACCTCGGGCAAGGTCGGCAGTCTCCTCAACTTGCTTCTCATCTTCTGAACTTCTTCGAATTAGCCAAGGGGGACTTGGCCACAGCTATGCTTGACCGCTGGATCGGTTGGGGGAACCATCAAGCACTAGTCGTTGTCAGCCCACAAACATGGCTCTTCTTGAAGACGTATAGGCACTTCAGGAAAGAACTCATGGAAACGCGGGAGTTGAAGCTCGTTGCCCGACTAGGTTCAGGGGCCTTCGACGCAATCTCCGGAGAGGTCGTGCAGTCGGCCCTGATAATCATCTGCAACTCCCACGCTGCGGCAACTGAGGTCGCTTTCCTGGATTTGTCGGCGGAGGTTGGGCCTGGGGGCAAAGCCGGGGGGCTCTTAACGGGCGTCTTCACCACGAGCCAACAAATACGGGTCCGCGCCGCCCCCAACGCGGTCATCGCTCCAGTCATGGCAATGGATGCGGCAATGCTTGCGGACGTCGTTGACGTTCACTACGGGTCCAAACCAGGGCAAACCACACGAGTCAGGCGGAGTTTCTGGGAGATTCCAACTCTACGCGATCCATGGGTTCGGCTTGAGTCCGGGCCGAATGGCATCGACTTGTACTCGGGAAAGAGCCAGTGCATCTTGGCACCACAGGAGGCATGGAATCGAGGCGTCGCGGAGTTTGGGATTCGCGGTAGTGCAGCCTGGGGTCGCGTTGGCGCCATTGTGTCTCGAATGGCACAATTGCAGGCCGGGATCTACTGCGGAGAGATCTTCGATGATAACTCCTACGCAGTCGTGCCACGGGATGATCGGGATCTCGAATCGCTGATCGCATTCGTCACGTCGCCCGAATACGTCGCCGAAGTCCGAGCTCGCAATCAGAAACTTGGCGTTGATACTGACTCAATGGTGAACGTCCCCTTTGATGGGGCCCATTGGCGAGCCGTCGCCAGGGAGCGCTTCCCGGATGGGTTGCCGGAGCCGTTCTCGGATGATCCGACGCAGTGGTTGTTCCGAGGGCAGGTGGTCGGCTCGCGCAACCCGTTGCAGGTAGCGGTGGCGCGCCAGCTGGGGTTTCGGTGGCCAGATCAGGAGCCGGACGCACTTGACGGGCTGGCCGACGCCGACGGGGTTGTGTGTCTCCCGGCTCTCGGTGGAGAGTCCTCCGCTGAGGAGCGCGTGCGCACCCTGCTCGCCACTGCCTACACGGATTCGTGGAGCCCCCAGGCCCTCGACATCCTCCTGGCCGAGGCAGGTGCCAAGCCCGGCGCGGCTGGCCTGGATTCCTGGCTCCGCACGGGGTTCTTCAAGGATCACTGCAAGGTGTTCGCTAACCGGCCGTTCATCTGGCAGATCTGGGACGGCCGGCCGGATGGCTTCTCCGCCCTGGTGAACTACCACAAGCTCGACCGCAAACTTCTTGAGCGGCTGACCTACGACTACCTGGGAAGCTGGTGGATCGGGCGGCTCAACGACGAGATCCGCCAGAAGGTGCCCGGAGCTGAGGCCCGCCTGGTGGCCGCCGAAGAACTGAAGACCAAATTGCGACTGATTCTCGAAGGCGAGCCGCCCTACGACATCTACGTGCGTTGGAAGACCCGGGCCGAGCAGGCGATGGGCTGGGAGCCCGACCTCGAAGACGGCGTCCGGCTGAACATCCGGCCGTTCATGACCGCCGGGGTGCTACGCGCGAAGCCAAACATCAGGTGGGAGAATGACCGCGGCACAAATCCGGACGGCACTGAACGGCTGAATGACCTGCATTTCACCCTCGCCGAAAAGCAAGGAGCACGAGGAGGTGTGGCCAAGTGACCTCGATGACGGCCGCCATGGGCGTGGGATCCGTTCGCGATGCGTTGGTGGGCGCGTTGCAGGCGACGGCCGACTTCAACAGTGCCGACGTGGTGGGCCCTGTGGCGGTGCTGTGGCCGGACGCGGAGCGGGCGTGGGCGGGCGCTGTGGCCGCGCTGTCGCGCGACCTGCCCATTCTGACACTCGCCGAGTTCGACCCGGTCCGAGGGAGCGGCTCCATCCCATGGTTGCGGATCGAGTTGGCGAACCGGTCCCCTGCCGAGACGCCTCAGGGCCCGGTTGTCGTGTACCTGCCGGGCATTGGGCGCAAGGCCCTGGTCGATGCGGCGGGGCTGCCTGATGAGTTGCAGCCGCTGGCTGGGATCGTGGTCCGCAGCGCCGTGTTCTGCCAGCGCAACGGATCGGACTGGACACCCTCGGCATTCCTGACAAATGACGCTCAGGGGCTCGGCCTGGCCGTGGCGGGGACGAAGGAGACCAAGGAGGCGCTCATCCGCGGCTTCCCTAGGCTTCTAGACTCCCGGGTTGCCGACCTTCGAGGTCGCACCTTGGATTCGACGGACTTCGACAAGTTGCTCGTCGACGACCCGGCCCGCCAGCTCCTGCTGTGGCTGGACGACCCCGCCAGGTACCAGGCAATCCTCGAGGAGCGGGGCACGTGGCCGGGTTTCGTCTCCCTGGCAAAGAAGCAGTTCAAAGTGGATCTGGTCCGCGACGGGGTGCTCGCGGCCGCGTCGCGGTTGGGTGAACGAGAAGGGAAATGGGGCGAGGTGTGGAATCGGTTCGCCGACGCTCCTGTGGCCTATCCAGGCGTCGTCGATGCGCTGCGGGCCAGCAAGCCCGACGACATGCTGGCCCTGCACCCGGACTCCTGGCCGCAGGACAATGAAGACGCCGAATCCGCCGCCCTCGACGCCGTTGGGGCGCTCGCCGACCAGCCGACTGACCAGATCCGCACGCGCCTCGTCAACTTGCATGAGGCACACGCACATCGGCTCGAAACCGTGTGGGCCAAGCTCGAACGGACCCCGGCAGCGCTCCTAGTTGACCGGCTCGCCGTCCTTGCCGAATTGACTGGCTCAATGGGCGCTGGGTCCGACCTGTACGGGCGAGCCGCGGAGTACGCCAGCGCCGGTTGGCGTGCAGACCGAGCGTTCCTGGCCGCCCTGTCCACCTTGGAGCTGGGCCATGCGAGCACGCACGCCGTCGAACGGGTCGCCGAGTCGCTGTACCGGCCGTGGCTGGAGGCGCTCGTGGCGATCTTCCAGAGCGCCTGGGTCGCCGCACCACCGAACGGGCCCGATCCGGGAGTGTCGGCCGATGAGCCGGCCGGAACATGCGCTCTCTTCGTCGACGGCCTCCGATTCGACGTCGCTGCCGACCTGACGCAGGCCCTTGAGGCGCGCGGGTTCGTCGCCAACCTCGGGTGGGGACTCGCTGGGGTGCCCACGGTCACCGGCACCTGCAAGCCGGCCGTCTCCCCGGTCGCTGGGCTGCTTGCCAGCGGGCCTGAACTATCGCCCACAACAGCCTCAGGCACCCTTGTGAACCAAGATGCCCTGAAGAAGGCGCTCGCGGGACAAGGTTGGACCTTCATTCCCGACGACGCCGCTGGAGACCCAACCGGTCGCGGTTGGACAGAGGGCGGGAACATCGACACCCTGGGCCACAGCCTCGGCGTCAAGCTCGCCCATCACATCCCCAATGAGGTCCGGCAGTTGTCAATGCGGATCGCGGAGTTGCTGAACGCCGGGTGGCAGCGAGTCGTGGTGGTCACCGATCACGGCTGGTTGCTACTGCCCAGTAAGTTGCCCAAGCACCACGTGCCCGAACACCTTGCGGTGGTCCGCAAGGGCCGCTGCGCCCGACTCAGCGACGCTGCAGCGCCGCCGGCCGGGGTCACCGTGCTGCCCTGGCGTTGGGATTCGAGCGTTCGGATAGCCGTTGCACCGGGAATCCACGCATTCGAGGGCGGCAAGGTCTATGAGCATGGTGGACTCAGCCCACAGGAGTCCGTGGTCCCCCGGCTCGTGGTCACCAAGCAGGGCGGCGGTAAACCCTCGGCTTTGAAGATCGACTTCACGTGGGTGGGGTTTGCCCTGAAGGTCGAGGTCGACGATGCACCCGAGGGTTGCTTTGTGGACATCCGCGGAAGGGCGAACGATGGGTCGACGTCCCTGGCGACCGCATCGAGGCAGCTGATGGGTGGTAAGGCGCGGCTTATGGTCGAGGACGAGCATCAGGGGCAGGTGGCCGTCATCGTCATTGTCGGCCCGGAGGGCAGCCTCCTGTCCAACTCGCTCACCCAGATTCCGGAAGGCTAGGCACCCGTGGACCGGATCGACCAGATTGTCACCGAGCACCTCGAGGGGCTGGTGGTGCGCAAGGACCTCGCCGACAAGTTCCGGGGGCGGTTCTCGGTTCCCACCTACGTAGGCGAGTTCCTGATCGGCAAGTACTGCGCGACCTCCGAGGAGGACGAGATCCAGGAGGGTCTGGAGGAGGTCGAGCGGCTGCTCAGCCGCCGGGTGGTGCGCACCGGGGACCATGAGTTGTTCAAGGCGCGGGTCCGGGAACAGGGCGCCATCCAGATCATCGACGTCATCCGCGCCAAGCTCGATCCGCGCACCGATGAGTACATTGCCGAACTGCCTAGCCTTCAGTTGAACGACGCCGTGATCGGTTCTCAGTTGGTAATCGACAACGACCGCATGCTCACCGGCGGCTTCTATGCCCAGGTCGGGCTGACCTACGTCCCTGGCCAGCCCCGGCCGTTCGTGGTGACCGAGGTCCGCCCAATCCAGGCCCATGCTCGTGCGGGGCTCGGTCGGCTCTCCGAGGCCCGTCAGTTGATGAGCACTCGAGAGTGGAAGGACTTCCTGCTCCGTAGCGTCGGACTGGAGCCCTCGGCGCTCACGCCCAAGGCGCAGGACGCATATTTCCTGCGGATGGTTCCGTTCGTGGTGCGCAACTACAACATGGTCGAGCTTGGTCCCAGGGGCACCGGCAAGTCACACCTGTTCCAGCAGGTCTCCCCTTACGCGTACCTGCTGTCCGGTGGGCAGACGACGGTCGCCCAGTTGTTCGTCAACAACGCCTCTGGCCAGCGGGGACTGGTTACCCAGCACGACGTGATTGCCTTCGACGAGATCGCCGGCATCCGGTTCAAGGATCGCGACGGCATCAACGTGATGAAGGGCTACATGGCCAGCGGCGAGTTCGCCCGCGGAAGGGAGAGCATCCGCGCTGAGGGCGGCATGGCGTTCCTGGGCAACTTCGAGGTCGACGTCGCCACGCAGTTGCGCCGTGGCCATCTGTTCGGCCCAATGCCCGAGGCGATGCGCGACGACACCGCGTTCATGGACCGGCTGCACGCCTACGTTCCCGGGTGGGACATCCCGGCAGTCGGCAAGGACCAGAAGACCGACCACTACGGGTTGGTCAGCGACCTGCTCGCCCAGTGGTGGCACGGTTTGCGGGCCGAGAACCGCTACGTGGGCGTCCGAGAGCGAATCCGCGTCAACGACTCGTGGCGCGGGCGCGACAACGAGGCCGTCGACAAGACCGTCGACGGGCTACTAAAACTGCTCTACCCCGATCCGGCAGCCGTTGTGGCCGGTGAGGACCTTTCCTGGGCGATGGAACTAGCCACCGTGGCCCGCCGTCGGGTCAAGGAGGCACAGGCCCACATCGGTGCCGAGGAGTTCGGGGCCGTGGACCTCGGGTTTTCGATCGACGGGGCCGCCACTTGCGTTCCCGAATGCCCGGAGAGCGCCGGGCGGATTGGGGCCCTCGATGAGGACTTCCCTGACCTCGGTCCGGTCAATCCGCCCACCAGCCTGGGCCTGCCGGCGCTGATCCCCGACCCACTGCCCGACGGGTTCCCGCTCTACGGGTTCGGCAGCGTGATCGACCAACCCCTCGGTGCCTCCGGTGCGTTCGGTCGCGTGTACCGGGTCCGCCGCGACTTCGATGGCCGGGTACTAGCCGGAAAGATGTTCCGCAAGGGTCCATCTGCTCCCTATCCGGAGTTCGCGGATGTGGCCCTGCGGCAGGAGGTCAAGGCCCTCGAGGCGCTGACCCACCCGAACATCGTGCGCGTTCTGGGCCCGATCTCTGTGAGCAGTCGTGGCGACTGGATGGTCATCTCCGAGTGGATCGACGGCTCCACGCTCGATGACTACACCCAAGGCAGTGCGGAGTTGACTGGGGAAGAGGTGTTCCGCACCGGCTCCCAGCTACTGAGTGCGCTGGTGTACCTGGAGTCGGTGGGGGTGGTGCACCGCGACCTGAAGCCAGTGAACGTGATGATCGGCGCAGGCGGCACCGTGAAGGTCATCGACTTCAACCTGACCCGCGAGTCCGGAGTCGCTACCGCCATGGCCGGGACCCCGGCGTATATGCCCCCGGACTTCCTGGCCTTGGGACCCAACGCCGACAGCTTCGTGGACCGGTACGGCGCCGGCGCGATCCTCTTCGAGCTAATCCTCGGAGCCCACCCCTACCGCGACGACCTCATCACCGGCCGACGCCTCACGCCGGCCTCGGTACCGACAGACCCGTCGACGCTACGGCCCGAGTTGAGCCCAGAGCTGGCCACGTTCCTCTTGAAGTGCGTCGCACCCGTAGAGGCCGGCCGGTTCGTGGCGGCCAGCGCCATGCTGGCCGGGTGGAGCGCGCTTGACTCCGACATTCGCGCCCTGGCGTAGCGGGAGTAGGGCGCGCGGCGACGGCGCTCTTGCCTGCGTTCACCGGAGCCTTGCCGCCGGGCGCGCGCCGGCGAGGAGATCGCCGACGTGCTCCTCTACCTGCTGCGGCTGGCCGACGTGCTCGGGATCGACGTCATGGCGGCGGCACGCGCCAAGCAAGCCGCCGCACGCGAGCGGTTCGCCGTCGAGCATGTGCGGGGCGTAGCGCCAGAGAAGGCGTGACGTCCGCAGCGGAATCCAGCTGCCCCGCAACACAGGTTCTTGTTCGCACCGTACGCACCCGGTACGTGC
>JGI24138J36424_10000322_pt1 | contig 14563 bp, 10 predicted proteins | sample BarGraNGADG00312_2_FD_36424 | JGI IMG/M metagenome (IMG submission 36424) | reverse complement strand
TTAAGGCTTCCCTCGAAGGATTGGATTCCATATTATCTATTCTCCAGATGCCTCCAGGAATACCTGTAGCAACCGTGGGAATAAATGCAGCACAGAATGCAGGTATCCTTGCAGCTCAGATTATTGCCACCAGTAATAAAGAAATGATGACAGAAGTAGTAAAATACAAGGAATCACTCAAAAAAAAGATTGTCGAGGCAAATGAAGAGCTGAAGGCAGTAAAATACCAATATAAAACTAATTGATTATTATTCTTTTTTAACCACAAAGAACACAATGCTTTTTGCCCCCCTGCCCCCCTAAAGGGGGGTTAATTTTCTCTCTTTTATCCAATTCAACTTGATATCGCCGAATTAGTCCCCCTTTAGGAGGATGGCCGCATAGCGGCCAGGGGGCGTTTTTACTTTGTGGCCCTTTCGTTTTTTTTTTCTTTTCTTTTAATTCTGTTAAGATATTTTGTATCTTAGTATTGAAATTTTTGAAACAGTTGAGCTCGCTGCTGAAAATATCTGTTTCTTTTATACTATTTTATTTCTCTTTAGCCGCTTCCGGAGGAGATCCGTATCGTCCTTCGGCAGGAGCAGGTGAAGCAGGAATGGGATATGTTTGTATTATGAAGAACGGTTTCTGGTCTTCATTTCATAATCAGGCAGCACTGGCTAATAACAACTCATTCTCTTTTGCATTCAACTACGAAAACAGATTCAATATCAACGAACTGGGAACCCGCTCTGCAGGGCATGATGATACCTGCAGGAAAAACTTCTCTCGCAGTCATTTATTCACATTTCGGATATACCGATTTCAAAAGGGATATGACAGGCCTGGCTTGTGGAATGAAACTTTCTGCAAAATATCCGCCGGGTTGCAGGTAGATTATTTTTCAGAAAGAACTTCAGGGGAATATAATAATAATCAGTTTGTTACATGCGAAGCAGGTCTGCTAATCACTCCCAAAGAAACCACCACTATCGGGATTCACATTTTTAATCCTGTTCCTGACAGATTCAGAAAAACCTTCCTGCCTGCCTCCCTCAGGATTGGAGCCGGGACGTACCTGAACAAATTACTTTTTGCAGGGATTGAAGCAGAAATGAGTACCGGAAGTAAACTAATAATCAGAACAGGTTTCGAATATGAGGCAGCAAAGAAATTCTGGTTGAGAGGGGGATACTGTACGGATAATAATTCATTCAGTTTCGGTTTGGGCTGGTTTGCAAAAATTGTGCAAATGGATATTGGCTTTGTGACTCACGAAAAACTTGGAGTAACCTCATCCGTTTCCCTGATTTTTAAAATACATTAAAAAACCCTTTAACCACAAAGTTCACAAAGAAAGCGCAAAGGACTCAAAGAAAAAAACATATAAAAATGAATGAAAACGAAATATCAAATCGAATAATAGGATTGGCAATTTCAATACATCAGTCCCTTGGTCCTGGATTACTTGAGAGTGCTTATAAAGAATGTTTGTTCTATAAATTAAAAAAAGAGGGGTTCCATGTTGAGAAAGAGAAACCCATGTCTCTTGTTTATGAAGAAGTAAAACTTGATTGTGGTTATAGAATTGATCTGCTGGTTGAAGGCAAAGTTGTAATTGAAATCAAGAGTTTTGTGTGCTTTGCGGTTAAATTAAAATCATCATTAATTCATAAAATTTTATCGCTAATAATTATATCTTTTTTTACAAGTGTGGCTTTAAGCCAGGAGACAAAACTATCAGAATCAATAATCAGTATCGCAGAAGAACTTGCAACCAACGAGGAAGATCCTGAAGCTGTTTCAACTTTCATTGAAAAGCTTCATGAACTTGCTGAAAATCCCGTGAAGCTTAATTCCTCGATGGAGGATGAGATTTCAAGATTATTCTTCCTGTCTGATTTCCAGGTTAAAGCATTGGCAGATTATGCTCACTCTTCAGGCAGAATTGTTTCTGTGTTCGAATTAGCAACAATCCCCGGATTTGATAAAGAAACAGTTGAAATGATGATCCCTTTTATAACCCTTGAGTATAAACCGGTAATTAATTCAGACTCTGTCCGATGGAGAAATACATTAATTTCAAATTATTCAATAAAACCGGGAAAGTTTGATACATCCTATTTAGGTTCAATGTGCAGATCTCTGACAAAATACAAGTTCTCTGCCGGAGGATTTTCCGGCGGATTTACCATGGAGAAAGATCCGGGAGAAAAATTCTTCAGCGGGAATCCACCCCTTCCGGATTTTTTTTCAGCACATATAGCTTACAATGGGATCGGGCTGATCCGGAAAATTATCGTAGGTGATATAGCAGCCCGGTTTGGACAGGGGACAAACATTAATACAGGTATTCGCAGGGGCATTTCATTGACTTCCCCGGGTTATATGTCAGCCAGCAATGAGATTAAACCTTACACATCAACTGATGAGAATAATTTCTTCAGAGGAGTAGCCGCCGAGTTTTCCGTCAAAAATCTTGAATTGTCAGTGTTTTATTCAAAAAAATATTCAGACGCCACTATTGCCTCATCACCAGGCACTTCGAATGAATATATTGAAAATTTCTACCTCGCAGGGACACATAATACTCCATCCCTTTTGCACAAAAAAGATGCTATATCCGAGCTGGCATATGGAATAAATCTTTCATACAATTTTAATAACATGAAAGCCGGGCTTGTCTGGTCGGAAAACAAATTCTCACTTCCGGTAAATCTGACAACCGCTGAACCTGAGAATGTTTTTGATTTTGCCGGAACCCGAAATAATATCTATACCATTTATTATAACAGCATTATTAAAAGAGTTCTTCTTTATGGAGAGTTGTCAGCAAACAATAATAAAAAATTTGCAGTTGTTCAAGGAATGTCGTTCAGACCGTCTGATCGGTTAACCATTAATTTTTTATTCAGGAACTACAATTCAGGCTACACAGCATTCCATGGGAAAGGACCGGGAACCGGTACGGCAAATATTAATGAAAATGGAATCCTCGGAAATTTCACATTTGAAGCAGCCAGGCATCTCTTTATAAGCGGAGGATGCGACATTCAGAAATCCTCATGGTTAAAGTACCGGATAAGTGCCCCTTCATATGGTGTGAGAAAAGAAATAAAACTCAGATTCCAGCCCACAGATAAATTAACAATTGATGCTTCATATAATTACCGTTTTTCGATGGTCGATATTGCTGACACACAAGGGATCCCCAATCAGGATAAAATTATCACAAGAAGTTTAAAAGTATATGTACGGTATTCATTTTATGATAATCTGACTCTGGGAACACGAATCGATTATAAGTTTGTTGATCCGGCGGGAAGCAGAGGAAGGATTATGTTCCAGGAATTAAGCTACAGTTTCAGACAGGTTCCGGTCACATTATGGGTCAGATATTGCCTGTTCAATACTGATGACTGGAATTCCAGAATTTATACTTACGAAAATGATCTTCTCTATAGTTTCAGCATACCCGCACTGGCAGGAGAGGGAAGCCGGAGTTATATTATAGCAAGATGGAAGATCGGTGATTTTGCAGAGTTGAGAATAAAGTATGGGATGACTTCTTTTGTCATTAATGGAAGTTCAGGTGAAAATACTGATGAAATTAAGATACAATTCCGGGCTTGGTTCTGAAAATGTCATGAACGCGGAGTTTTTATATCCCTGATATTAAGCTGAAGGTTTTTGTTTCCTCTGAACTCATTCATTTCCAGCGAATAACAAATATCAAAAGGATTACCTCCTTTAATATATTCAAAATGATTAGCCTGACTGAATGCAATTGCAGAGAAGCTTTTCTGGCCTGTTGATTCCTGGCACAGATCCAATTTAAGATGTTCACCGCTCGATCCAACCATTCGNCCTGATCCGGTTTCAAATACATTTCGGGAAACAAATACNGGAGACATGTTTTCAGGTCCAAATGGTTGAAACTGGCTCATAGTTTTAAAGAAATCCTCATTNATTTCAGAAAATGACAGTTCTGTATCAATAAAAATGCGTGGAACAAGCTGCTCTTCCGTGATTGTGCTGGTTACATACTTCTCAAACCTCTCCATAAACGGCCGGATATTCTCCTTTTTCATGGTAAGACCGGCAGCATACATATGCCCACCAAAACTCTCAAGCAGATCGCTGCAAGCTTCTATTGCCTGGTACAGATCATAACCCTGAACCGATCTGGCTGAACCGGTGGCAAAACCATTTGATTCGGTAAGGATCACAGTCGGCCGGTAATATGTCTCGATTAATCTTGAGGCAACAATCCCAATTACCCCTTTCTTCCATGATGGGTTATAGAGCACGGTTGTTTTTGAGTTTACGGTTCTCTGATCTTCTGAGATCATCCTCATCGCCTCTGTTGTGATTATACGATCTACACTTCTTCTTTCAATATTGAAATTATTTATCTCCTTACTTATTCCTGTTGCCAGACGTGTATCGCTGGAAACAAGAAGGTCTACAGCTTTACTTCCTGTCTCCATTCTTCCTGCAGCATTTATTCTTGGGCCGATCTTGAAAACCACATCCTCAATTGTAAGGGCTTTTGTAACTTCCGATTCGCGGATTATTTCTTTCAACCCGGTNCGTGGAGATTCATTAAGTCTTTTAAGACCAAAATATGCCATTATCCTGTTTTCACCTGTAAGTGGCACAATATCCGATGCAATGCTTACTGCAACAAGGTCAAGATAATGGGCTATTTTACTGAATGGAATGCCATGCACTCTCGAATATGCATGAACCAACTTAAAACCTACTCCACATCCCGATAATTCTTTATATGGATAACTGCATGAAGGTTGTTTTGGATCAAGTACTGCCAGAGCTTTTGGTATCTCATCTCCCGGGTAATGATGATCACAAATAATAANATCGAGGCCTTTTGTGCGTGCGTATTTTACTTTTTCCACTGCTTTGATACCGCAGTCGAGAGTGATCACTANCTTGCAATTATTCTGATATGCAAAATCAAGACCCTGGAATGATACTCCGTAACCCTCTTTATATCTGTCGGGAATATAATATTCTACATTTGAATACTGGTCTTTCAGAAATGAGTACATTAGGGCAACAGCAGTGGTTCCATCAACATCATAATCACCATAAACAAGTATCTTTTCATTCTTTTTTACTGCGGTGGAGATCCTGTCAACAGCGATATTCATGTCCTTCATAAGAAAGGGATCATTTAGATAATCCAGGCTTGGATTGAAAAAAGTTTTAGCTTCATCAGCAGAGTATATATTTCGCTGGACCATCAGATTCGCCAGAGATTCCGACACCCCGAGAGCCACAGCAAGTTGCTTCACAACTGCGGTATCTCCTTTCTCCTTCACCACCCACTTTTTTTCCATCCGTTTACTCTTTAATCCATTTTAAATCAAAAACTACCTCCAGATTTTTCCTCACTTTGTTTTTTACAGATTCAAAATCCTGCCTGCTACCCAACTCTTTTTCGAGTGATGTTACCCCTTTATCGGTAAANCCACATGGATTGATATTATTAAAGTACGTCAGGTCGGTATTAACATTAAAAGCAAAACCATGCATGGTTACATACTTACTTGCCTTCACGCCTATTGCACATATCTTTCTTGCCTTCCCGGGGAGTGCCTGATCGAGCCACACTCCGGTTCCTCCTTCAAACCTTGAAGCAGTTATACCAAATTCACCAAGGGTTCTTATAATAGCCTCTTCAAGCCTGTGGATATACTCTTTCAGTCCAATCTTAATAGCATCAAGATCGAATATCGGATAACCAACCAGTTGACCTGGACCATGATATGTTATATCACCACCCCTGTCAATTTTATAGAATGAGGCATCCTTTGCCTGGAGTTGCATAAAGTCGAGCAACAGATTGCTTTCTGATCCGCTTTTGCCAAGTGTATATACATGAGGATGTTCTACAAAAATAAGAGTCCCTGGGAGAGGCTTTCCGCCGGGATTGCTGGTCGGATTACCCTGTTTTTTGCTGTCAACAAGTCTGGTAAAGATGGCTGCCTGATAATCCCAGGTTTCTTTAAAATCCTTTCGTCCAATATCCTTATATACAACCCTATAGCTCAATTTAAATTTTATAGTTACGTATTGCTAATATAATTAAATTTATCGAGTCTTTACATGTTTTTCTGCATGAAAAGAAGATCGGACAAGTGGACTGCTTTCAACAAAAGAAAAGCCAAGTTTCAGAGCCTTAATCCTGTATTCTTCAAACTTTTCAGGGGAAATATATTCTACCACATCCATGTAATCAGTTCCTGGCTGCAGATACTGCCCGATAGTCAGGATTTTACAGCCTGAAGTATAGAGATCAACGATCGTTTGAATGATTTCTTCTTCACTCTCTCCGAGACCTAACATAAATCCCGATTTCGCAGTTTTCCCTTTTCCTGAGATATATCTTATAACCTCAAGGCTCCTATCATATTTTGCTTTAGTACGGATTACAGGAGTAAGACGTTTTACGGTCTCGACGTTATGAGATATCACTTCAGGCTCTGCATCGATAATTTTCTGAATGCATTCAGATTTCCCGTCAAAATCGGGGATCAGGGTCTCTATTGTAGTAGAAGGATTCACCTCTTTTATCCTTCTTATTGTATTTGCCCATGCAGTGGCACCTCCATCAGGAAGATCATCACGGTCAACGGAAGTGATCACACAATGCTTAAGCCCCATCGTTTTAATTGATTCAGCCAGTCGGTCTGACTCACAGGGATCAGGAGCCAGCGGTTTCCCGGTTTTTGTCGCACAGAATTTACAGGCCCTGGTACATATATCACCAAGAATCATAAAGGTTGCAGTTCCTCTGTTCCAGCATTCACCAATATTTGGACAATTTCCACTTGTACATATTGTATGAAGCTGATTTTCTATGACAATATGCTTTACTTTTGAATAGTTCTCTCCACTGGCTCTCTGCATCCTCAACCATCGGGGTAAACGCCTGCCTTTTTGCATTCTGATTTTAATTATTTTGACGCATCAAAGTTACAAAAAAGATACAACTATATAACTTCATAACCTCTGCGTAACTCTGTGTCTTCTCTATGTAACTCTGTGACAGTTCTTAACTTTTTTGTTANACAGAGAGACACAGAGGAGACACAGAGAGCCACAGAGAAAAATTCAATAAAAACTGTCTTGGCTTAAAGGAAATAATGTACTTAAAAAAACTTATATTTGTTAATATTCAAATTGACTTTATTTTAAAAAAATATTAAATCAAATGGCTAATAATGAGTTAAAAGTTAATCATAGTTATCAGACAGTTATAGGTGATTATCCAAAAGTTGGAATACGTCCGGCAATCGACGGGAGGATGCTTGGCGTCAGGGAGTCTCTTGAGGAACAGACTATGAGTATGGCGAAGAATGCTGCAAAACTTATCTCGTCAAATCTTAAATATCCAAATGGTAAACCAGTAGAGTGCGTAATTGCTGATACTTGTATTGGAGGTGTTGCTGAAGCGGCAATGTGTGCTGAAAAATTCGGTAAGACCGGTGTTGGTGTAAGTCTTACAGTTACTCCATGCTGGTGCTATGGAAGCGAGACTATTGATATGAATGGTGATATTCCAAAAGCGATATGGGGATTCAATGGAACAGAGAGACCGGGTGCTGTCTATCTTGCTGCAGCACTGGCAGGCCATACAATGAAAGGCTTGCCCGCTTTCGGTATATACGGACGTGATGTACAGGACGCCGGCAACCAGACAATACCTGAAGATGTCAGTGAAAAGATCCTGAGGTTTGTAAGAGCTGGCCTTGCAGCATCTTTAATGAAAGGCAAATCATATCTCTCAATGGGATCAGTTTCGATGGGGATTGCAGGATCAATTGTTCGTGAAGATTTTTTCCAGGAATATCTTGGAATGAGGAATGAGTATATAGATATGAGCGAATTCAACCGGAGAATCAACCTGGAGATTTTCGATAAAGAAGAATTCAAAAAAGCACTTGAATGGACAAAGAAAAACTGCAAAGAGGGGAAAGATGTAAATCCTGCTCCAAAATCCAGAAAACAGAAGGATAAGGAATGGGAGATTGTTATTAAAATGACACTCATTGCACGCGATCTTATGGTCGGCAATCCGAAGCTGAAAAAACTTGGCTTTGGTGAAGAAGCGCTTGGACATAATGCAATACTCTCTGGCTTCCAGGGACAGCGGCAATGGACCGATCATATGCCAAATGGAGATTTTCTTGAGGCAATCCTCTGCTCGTCATTTGACTGGAACGGTATCAGACCTCCATATCTGGTCGCCACAGAGAACGATGCGATGAACGGTGTCACTATGTTATTCGGCTATCTGCTGACAAATACAGCACAGATGTTCTCAGATATCCGTACCTACTGGAGTCCTGAGGCAATCAGGAGAGTTACAAAGATGAAACCTGAAGGCCTTGCATCTAACGGTGTAATTCACCTTATCAATTCAGGAGCTTCTGCACTAGATTTTTCAGGCAGACAAATGATAAGGAAAGAGTCATGCATAAAGCCTTTCTGGGAGATTACAGGAAAAGATGCTGCTGCATGTCTTGAAGCAACAAAATGGCCACCTGCCGAGACAGGATATTTCAGGGGCGGTGGCTTTTCATCGCAATTTGATACAAAAGGCACAATGCCTGTAACTATTTCAAGAGTCAACCTTGTAAAAGGGCTGGGACCGGTTCTCCAGCTGGCAGAGGGTTGGACGGTTGAACTTCCTGAAAAGATGAATAAAATTCTAACTGACAGGACAAATCCCACCTGGCCAACTACCTGGTTTGCTCCAAGACTGACTGGCAAAGGACCATTCACAGATGTTTATTCTGTTATGGCAAACTGGGGCGCTAACCATAGCGCATCAAGTTTCGGACATATCGGNGCTGACCTGGTAACTCTTGCCTCTGTTCTTAGAATACCTNTCTGCATGCATAATGTGGGTGATGAGAAAATATTCCGGCCAAGTTCATGGAATGCTTTCGGGATGGATAAAGAAGGATCTGATTACAGGGCTTGTCAAACCTATGGGGCATTGTATAAATAATAAATACTTTTAATTATGGAAACAAATCTTGAAATCAGGAAAATTGAAATCGAAAATGAGACTCTTAAANACCTGAATACAGCCAGAAAATGGGCTATGTTCCTCGCTATTATCGGGTTCATCTTTCTTGGATTAATAATTGTAATCGGACTGATTGCCGGAACTTTTCTCACAGCTTTTAACTCCGGGGAAAAAAGCCTGGGTATTCCGGAATCACTTATGTTCATACCGGTTCTCCTTGTGGCATTGCTATATTTTTTCCCGGTTCTTTTTTTATTCCGTTTTTCCAAACACACTTCCCATGCNATACAAACTCTGGATAAANTGGAATTTCATAAAGCTATNAAGAATCTTAAATCCTATTTTGCATATATCGGGATTATGATAATTGTTGTGTTTACCTTTTATATTGCAGTATTGATCATTGCAGGAACGTCAATGGCCTTTATAAAAGGACTTTGATAACCGGAAACCTTAAAAAGTTCTGATTTTACCGGTCAGGGTATAACAGATATAAATTAACTTTAAATCGGTTTAAATTAACTCTTTGCAAATGCCAAAAGGTGATATTGTAATTGTTTTTGATTGTGGAGCAACAAATGTAAGAGTTATAGCAATCAACAGTATCGGCAAAATTCTGGCTTCTGAGTCTTTCCCTAACAATACCAGGCCGGATCCTTTTTACACTTCGTACAGGATATGGGATGTAAAAGAGATTTGGGATAAAATGTGCCTTGCTTCACTAAAAGTTGTTAATCAAATTAATATAGATAGGATTGCAGGGGTCACAGTCACAACATTTGGAGTCGACGGAACCTTCTTTGACAAATCCGGGAAAATGCTCTATCCGGTTATATCCTGGCAGTGTGAAAGGACTATTCCTATTATGGCAGATATAGATAAATACCTGCCTCTTAATGAACTATATAGTGAGAGTGGCGTTCTTCCTTTCTCTTTCAATACAATAAACAAACTCATATGGTTTGTCAGCCAAAAGCCTGATGTTGTTGAAAAAAGTTCGGGATTTCTATTTATGCCTTCAATATTCTCATTTCTTCTTACAGGTGAAATGGTTAATGATACAACCATGGCCGGCACTTCAATGCTGACAAACCTGGCGACAAGAGGATTCTCAAAAAATATTTTAAAGAGAATCAATTTCCCTTTTGATAAAATGGGGACACCTGTTGAAGCCGGAACTGTCACCGGAAAAATAAACTCAAAAGCTTCTTCTGAAACTGGTATTCCGGAGGGAATTCCGGTTGTTGCAACAGGTCATGACACTCAATTTGCAATTTTCGGATCAGGCGCGGAAAAAAACCAGCCGGTCCTCAGTTCCGGAACCTGGGAAATCCTGATGGTTCGGTCAGAAGAATTCAGATCAGACAGGGAGCAGCTTGATTTGGGGATCACTACCGAACTGGATTCCAAACCTGGTTTGTATAATATTGGTAATCAATGGATTGCGTCAGGAATGCTTGAATGGACCAGGAGAAATCTTTTTAACGATATCAAAGATGATGTATATGATGCAATGATTTCAGGAGCAGAAAAAGTACCACCAGGTTGCAACGGGGTAAAGATCATTCCTAAATTCTATGAAGAGTTCAATGGAAAAGCAGGAGGTCAGATACTCGGTCTGACTCTGGAATCAACACGCAACGAAATATATCGTGCAATGCTTGAAGCACTTTCCGTAAGACTCGCCGAGGGTAAAAAAGCGCTTGAGAATGCCGGCGGATTTAAATCAGAAAGTATCCTTTGTGTCGGTGGAGGATCAAAAAACAGACTCTGGAACCAGCTTAGAGCAAACTTTTCGGGCGTTCCTCTGCAAATTATTGATCAGAAAGAGACTACTGTTCTTGGTGCATCATTATTCGTACAGGCAGCTTGTGGTAATGCTGCGTCTGCGGAGGAGGCCAGATCGGCAATAAAATATAATACAAGTATCATTGAACCGGAATAATAAAATAGCGATTTAATATAGACAAAATGGAAACAGCATACTTCAACGGAAAACTTCTTCCGAAAGATGACATTAAGATAAGTCCTGATGACCGCGGATTCCTCTTTGCTGACGGGATCTATGAGGTGGTGAGATGGTATGAAGGTTTTTTTTATGACATCAGCAGCCATACCACAAGGTTGAAAAGAAGTCTGAGGGAATTGAGAATTAACTGGCCCGATGCAGATAGGTTCTCATCTATTGCCAATGATCTTATAAAACTCAATAAACTTGAAACCCAGCCGGCAATGGTATACCTCCAGGTGACTAGAGGCGCAGCGAGACGCTCCCACTCTTTCCCTATACCTGAAGTTACACCAACCGCATATGCATATGCCTGGGGATTTGTACCTGATAGTCAGCTTAAAGAAACCGGCATTAAAGTCATGCTGAAGGAAGATATAAGATGGAGCAGATGCGATATCAAATCTGTGGCACTTCTGCCCAACACCCTGAGTTTTCAGGAAGCAAGTGAAAACGGATTAAAAGAATGCATTTTCGTTCGAAACGGGTTTATTACAGAGGGATCACATTCAAATATATTCTTTGTGATTGAGGGAACTCTCTTTACCCATCCCGAATCGAATAATGTTCTTTCAGGAATTACCCGTAAAAATATTTTAAGGATTGCGCAGGAATCCGGAATCAAAATCAGGGAGGAAGCTGTTCAGGAGAACAGGATAAGATTTATCCGGGAAGCTTTTATAAGTAATACTTCAGCAGAAGTCACTCCGGTAACTGAACTCGGTGGAAACACAATCGGTGAAGGAGTTCCGGGACCGGTGACCAGAATTATCAGGGATAAATTTGATGCTGAGATAAGAGCATTAAAAGGCTGAAAATCTTTATATCACAAGAGAGTGATTTTTCATATCTTTGCACAAATTTTCAAATCTTTATGAGCAATATGAATTTAAGTGAACAGGAACAGCTCAGACGTGCCTCCCTCGATGAACTAANGAAACTTGGCATTAATCCCTACCCTGCTGCTGAATATAAGACCAGCGTTTTTGCACAGGATATACTCGATAATTACAACCCTGAAAAAAACAATTTCCAGGAGGTAAGCCTGGCCGGACGCATGATGAGCCAGCGCATTATGGGCAATGCCTCATTTGCAGAATTGATGGACTCTTCAGGCAGAATTCAGATCTATGTCCGCCGTGATGATATATGCCCAGGGGAAGATAAAACAATGTATAATACAGTGTTTAAGCATCTGCTCGACATAGGTGATATTATCGGAGTGAAAGGTCATGTATTTAAAACACAGATGGGCGAAACGACTGTTCATGTAGATGAATTTACGATTCTCAGCAAATCGATCCGGCCGCTTCCGATTGTCAAGGAGAAAAATGGAATTTTGTTTGATGCTGTTACTGACCCTGAGATGCGTTACCGACAGCGTTATGTCGATCTTATTGTTAATCCTCAGGTGCGTGATGTTTTCAGAAAAAGGACACAGATTATACAGTCCATGCGTGAGCTCTTTAACTCAAAAGGTTATCTTGAAGTTGAAACACCTNTTCTTCAACCTATTCCAGGGGGTGCAGCAGCGCGACCTTTTATCACTCATCATAATACCCTTGACATGCCTCTCTATCTGAGGGTTGCAAATGAGCTTTATCTTAAACGGCTCATTGTTGGCGGTTTTGAAGGAGTATATGAGTTTGCTAAAGACTTCCGAAATGAAGGAATGGATCGTAACCATAATCCTGAATTCACTGTAATGGAGATTTACATCTCCTATAAAGATTATAACTGGATGATGAATTTTACTGAAGAGATAGTAAAAAAAGCTGCTCTCGATCTTCATGGTAAGGCAGAAATTTTATATGGAGATAAACTCATCAACCTTAATCCTCCGTTTAAAAGGATCAGCATGACTGATGCAATAAAGGAGAATACCGGAATAGATATATCAGGGATGGATGAGGCCGGACTCAGAGCAGTATGTGATAAACTTGATGTTCCAAATACGTTAACTATGGGAAAAGGGAAACTTATTGACGAGTTATTCGGCGCAAAATGTGAACATAATTATATACAACCCACCTTCATAATTGACTATCCTACGGAAACATCTCCTCTTACCAAGATGCATCGCAGCAAACCGGGTGTTACAGAACGGTTTGAACTGATGATTAATGGAAAGGAGATTGCCAATGCCTATTCCGAATTGAATGATCCGATCGACCAGATGGAGCGGTTCCAGGATCAGCTAAGGTTATCTGAGAAGGGAGATGATGAAGCAATGTTTATCGATCTCGATTTTATCAGAGCACTGGAATATGGAATGCCTCCTACATCAGGGATGGGTATAGGTATCGACAGACTGACTATGCTTCTTACCAATCAGCCTTCAATACAGGATGTACTTTTATTCCCTCAGATGAAACCTGAAAGCCAAAAGTTGAAAGTTGAAAGTCCAAGGGAAGAATATCTTGACAAGGGTATTCCGGAAGAATGGGTTGATCCTTTGAAAAAGCTTGGCTATACAACAATAGCAAAGCTTAAGGAAGTTGAAAAACATACAAAGCTTCACCAGGACCTATGCGGATATAACAAAAAGAACAAACTCGGACTGCAGAATCCTTCCCAGGATGATGTAAAAGCTTGGCTCAACTGAAAAAAAAGTCAAGAGTCTCAGAGTATTTCGAATTATTAATTTTTAATTCCAGAATAAGATGAATTTTATACGGAAAATACTTAAGCTTTCCGGGACAGGGTTTACCAACGGGCAATATTATGAATCCATGAATATGGCTCTTAAAAGACTGAATAATGAGCACACTATGCTTCATTATCCACTTTATGTCAATGAATCCGATAGTTTCATGCAGGCACAAAAAAACCTTACGGATTATTGTATTGAATTACTTCCATCAATAGAAAATAAAGAAATTCTGGAAATCGGATGTGGCAACGGCGTTCAGGCTCTATATGTATATAATAAATTTAATCCCTTAAAAATTACAGGAATTGATCTAAGTAAGGCAAATATAGAAATTGCCAACTTTGAAAGGGAAAATGCAAAAGTGAATAATGTCAGGTTCCTTGTTGATGATGCCCAGAATCTGACTCATATCCCTTCGAATTCCGTAGATGTCCTTCTGAACATTGAGAGTGCTTTTCATTATCCNGATAAACCGGCATTTTTAAAAGAGGTAAATCGTGTCTTGAAACCCGGAGGACAATTTCTGGTTGCTGATATTTTATCAACCCGNNAGAAGAATGAGGGAATTATGAAAATATGGGGTAAACCAATGATACATCATTTCTGGAACCGTAAAAGATATGATGAAGAATTTCAGAAATCCGAACTTGTAATTAATCATCGTGAAGACATAACTCATCAGGTGAGAAAAGGATGGAGCATTTACCGGAACTGGATTCCAGAATTAAAAAGGAAATCGTTTTTAATGAATGTGGCATTCAGAATATTTTATGTGATTAACGTAAGATTGAATATGTACTTTTTGCATAACAGACAACAATATTTCGTATTTGTTGGATATAAACCTGTTTCAGTTTAC
>JGI24138J36424_10000319_pt1 | contig 14613 bp, 13 predicted proteins | sample BarGraNGADG00312_2_FD_36424 | JGI IMG/M metagenome (IMG submission 36424) | reverse complement strand
CTTCAGACAGTCTAGATGGCTTAAGGAAACCGCAATTCTAGTTGTCGCTGGCCCGCAATTCTAACTATCGCTGGACCTCAGAAATAATTGTCGCTGATCACAGTCTCCAATTTGAAGGCAAAGTCTAAAGCGGTCTGGGACCGGTAGCCCTCATGTATGACAATCAGAATGACCTCAAGCCTTGTATAACCACAGCCACCGAGGTCGACGACCTCCATGAGTTCTTGCCAATCCATTGTCGCCCCCGCTACTGATTAGCAGCCTTGCCCTTCTTGCGCCCCTTGAGAGATGCCACAGAGCCGCTCATTAGAGCGTCAGCCTTGTTCAGGATATTGTCCATCGTCTCCGGCATCATGTGGGAGTAGCAGTCCAACGTCATCATCGCGCTGGAGTGACCCAACGCCCGCTGAAGGCTCTTGATGCTTGCGCCCGAGGCCAGCATCACAGAGGCGAACGTGTGCCTTAAGGAGTGGACGCTGACGTGCTTGAGGTTTGCAGCCTTAAGAGCCGCATAGAACCTTCGCCGGACGTTGCCCTGGTCCAGCGGTATCTCACCGTTCAAGGAAAAGAGAAGATCGTCCATGCCGGGGTGTCCCTTGCTGTGGTAGTAGTCGCGTAGAGTGTTGGCGAGGCTTGGCAACATCGGCACGGCGCGGCGACTCGAAGCCGTCTTGGGCTCATGGAAGCCGCCATATTCTGAATAAGAACGCTCGACCTTGATAGCGTTCATCTCAAAGTCCACGTCCTGCCAGCGAAGTGCTAGAGCTTCTCCGAGCCTCAAGCCGCTGTAGGTGAGGAGGAAGAACAGAGTGCGCTCCGGCTGGCGGCACTCCTGGATCAACGCAGCGACCTCTTCAGGCGCGAGATATGACAATTCCTCGCGGTTGGTCCTTGGAAGTTGGACTCCCCGGCAAGGGCTTTTCTTTATCACGTCCAGAATCTCAGCCTGCTTGATGCAGCCGCGGAAGTAACGATAGACCTTACCTGTTGTAGGCGGTGAAAGCTCGAGTCCGTTTATCCACCGCTGCACGTCCAGGGGTTTGATCAGGTCGATTCTCTTCTTCGAGAAGTGGGGGAGGATATGATGCTCGAAGACCGATTTGTAATCGTGAAGGGTTGAGGGCTTGAGTGACTTCTCCTTTGCTTGTATCCAGTTCTCGTAGAACTCGCCAAACGTGGGAGCTTCTGCCTTGCCGTATGACCCGTCAGCGATCTGTGACTCCACTTCCTTAAGCCTAGCCTGGGCGTCCGTCTTTGTGCGGTAGCCACCCAGGGGCGTCTCCACGCCGTCGACCCAAGTCATCGGATACCAGCGCGTCTTACCGCCGGTTGTTACCTTCTTGCGTATCCGGCTCATTTCGCACTCCCCCTTGCTGCCTTCTTTCCTGTTTTGCCTCGCGCTGCGTCAGCCATTTGCTGTCGACATTGTGTACCACAATATATTTGTCTATTGTCTTTTATCCTACGAAAGTCATGATCTGGTTTATATTCGTTTTGACACTTTCTCCAATCGACATCCCCAATCATGTCTTTTGCCAGCAGTCCATACAGTGTCTCTATCATTGAACTCGCTTTGAAATCAAGCATGGTGCTGCCGTCTTTTTCAATGAGTTCTATTGTAATTTGGCCAAGCCTTGAATTGACTATGTCAAAGAGTAATTTGGTAATGATTTTATTAGCGTCTCCAATGTGCGTTGTACCTTCTTTCTTTAATGTCGACCTCCATGCCTCATAGCATGCCTGCAATTCTGCTAGGTAATAGTGAGTGAGGGACCAACTTTCCTGAACAATCATTCCCGCTTCTTCAAGAATTCTATTGGATATAAGAGCTAATTTCGGATCTAGGCGGTTCGAGTCTGATTCCCGCAACGAAACGGATCTGCGGAAATCTGCCATTGAGAATCCGGCTTCATTAATGATTCTCTCTAGTTCATCAAGGTCATAACCGGATACACAGATATGTATGTCCCAGAGTGACGGCCAATCGGCTGGGATTTCAAAGTCTGATTTTCCCCTTCTCACCGCTTTTATTTCCCTGGAAATGTGTTTGAAACGGGACGCAAAGATATTGAGTACGCCTGTCGGCCCCCATTCTGCAAAGAACTCTAAAACCTCTCTGGGTGGTTCATCTAAAAATGGATTATCCGGCAAGGGCAAGTTTATAGCTTGTTCGAGTATGGGTATGTCGGGAGTTGCCTTGTAAGGCACGGTTTCACCTGAGTGCTTGAATATCCAGAAATGGGGTCTGGCTTGCCCTCGTAATTCCCGAGCTGATTCTGGTTGCATCGAATAGGGAGGCTTCTCAGCCTCTATGACCTCGCACTTTTCAAATCTGAGTAGTTCGGGAGTGAGAGGAAAGATAATATCCAATGATTCTTCTAACCGCGCAGGGTCTTCTTTCTTCTTCGTGGTGGCTCTAGATACGCTTACGAAATCCCTGTGTGACATATACAATTCAGCGATGTAATCAAACTCGGAATCCTCGTACTGCCCTATGTCACACCCTTGTTCTTCTAATACGGCTTTGACTCTGGCCTTGGTTGCCTTCCCGTAATCTCTCGCATGCTCGCTTTTGTTGAATTCCGAAACAAACCAGTCAAGTCTCATTTCTGCAAAGTACCCCTTGCTAGTATGCCTGGACCCCTATGTTTATACCGGGGTAGCATGAGTCCGCAAACCCCATGAACAAGCGAATATGTGACTCCCCACCCGGCTTTGGTTATCGATAATTCCATTGTAAACTTCCTTACTTATACTGGAGCTAATAGTAACAGTAATGACTGACATATTCAAGCGAGGTAAGAAATGCCAGCAACGATCAAGCAAATGGCAAACAGACGAAAGGCTCACGGAATCACCCGCCGCGCAGTCCAACGCCATCTCGGTTGCTCCGAGTCCTGGCTGCGGTGGTTGGAGATGGGCCTGTACAAGGGACCGGCGGTGGAGGTGTGGCGAGGCCGCTACTGGCAAGCCCTTGAGGCACTCATCGAGGAGGGGCAGGCACGCAAGTGAGCGACAAGGAGGAGCGGCTGGTCGACGTTGTGGAGATGGCAAGGCTCCTCTCCTGGTCGCGTGACTCTCTGTACAGAAGCGTCCGCGAGGGCTGGCTCCCCTGCTATCACCTGGGGTCGAGGCTGATTCGGTTTGATCCTGCCGAGGTACGCCAAGCACTCAAGCAGCAAAGGGAGAACGCCAGATGACCACAGAAGCCCTCCTCGAAATGCACAAAGCCTTTAACAAGGCTGTGGTCCCCATCAAGCGCGGTCACAAGAGGCCTGACCCCACCATGAGCCGCCGGCAACGCGGCACAACTGCATGGAAGCAGGGCAGCGACTCCTACTACAACCGCCCTGCTACGTCAGATGAAGTCCGCGAGTGGGATGCTGCGGGGCTCGGGATCGGGATGATTGCGGGCCGCTCAGATGCCGTTGCCCTGGAGATCGATGCCCCCGACCTTTTCATGCCGATGCTTGAAGGCTTGTCCGGCATTCGCACCGCCACCTCAAAGACTCGGAGAGGCTATCACCTGTTTTTCAAAGCAGCTCCTGGGATTAGCAATCAAGATATTTCTTGCCCGGTGTTCAACGACAAGAACTCACCATGCTACTGCGGCGTGAGCCACCTTGCGTCAGTTCGTGCAGATAGTGAAGTAACCGTGTTGCCCCCCGCAGAGAATCGCGAATGGCTCCTCCACCCCAAAGATGTTGGGCTGGCTGAGATGCCCGCTGGTCTTCTGGGCCTCTGTGAGTTCTTCAAGGAGATCACGAAACAGCGCAAATCAGCCCCACGCCCAGGGGGCAAGCAACAGCCTGACGTTGTGACGACCCCGGTTGAGGGTGCTGTCCTGTTGGACTACGACGTCTGTGATGAGGTACTGAATCTCATTAAAGCTCCTGACTCCCCGCTCATTCCTGCAATCGTCCGCGACCTGGGCGGGCAGGGTCTTAAGGTTCGTTGTCCATACCACCCCCCCGACGACGACCCCTCGGCTACGCTCTGGCTCGGCAGAAGTGGCTGGACCCTGCTCGACCATCACTCCAGCCCTCCCGAGCATGTGATGCTCTCACAACTTAGCGCAGATCGGCTCACCGGCTATCTCGACCGTCTCACAGCCGGAGAGGCAAACCAGTATCGTCATCTCGTATCCCGGCAGAAGGGTCCCTTACGGAAGGTGAAGAGAGAGGGTTTTGTTTGGCTGGCCTTGCTGGCTGAAGAGGTCGGGGTCGTCGCTCTTCCTCCCAGCAAGCTCCCCGACAAACTCGAAGGCTTCTCACCTGACGGATTGCGAATGATGTGCTTCATCGAGCGATGGGATCAAGGTTACCGCGGCGTCTTCGGCTCAGAAGTCTTTCCTCTCGCCCGACGGTGGCTGATCAGTGTCGTCTTTGCGACAGACCCATATGACGAGAAGTCCGCAGCCTGGAAACTCGCATACAACGAGGTCGACAAGATACTTCTCCTCGCTATCGGGCAGGAGCTGGTAGAGCGAGTGGCCTTGGGCAAGGTTGGCTTCGGCGGGACGGCTACCCTTTACCGACTCTTGGGATAAAAGGGAGTTGACTGATGAAAGATGCGACATCCCAGCAGCTGGCTTCGCTGCATGCAGGTGCAATAAGCTCTGTACCCATTTACGACTATCTGAACTACGTTGAACCGCCGCACTGGGGTAGGTCGGGGGTAGTAGGGTAGGTATGGTACCGGTTATGTCATTTGAGATCGTACCTCGTTGATATACCTCATGAGTATAGGTGAGCATTAAAAAGGCTACCCCCTTAACCTTCGGAGCCCCAAGCTATAGAGGGCGTTATATCGATAGACAGCCTGTCTGGGTATTCCCGTCGCTTCTGAGGCCTCTATGGACGTCATCCCGGCCTCGGCAGCCCGCTTAAGAACTAAGCATCTATCAATCACCAGTGCCGCTCTTGACGGTCCTCCGCAACGCACCGCATGTTGAAGGCATGGAAGTGATTGAAACTCGGAACGAGACAAGCCAAATGACTCAGGCGCGTACCTGTTAGGATTGCATTTGCTGTATTTCCTGACTGTCTGTTCACTCAACCCGGTGACATCGGCAATCTGCCTGGCGGTCATGCCTTGCTGATCCAAATCGCGCACAGTTTCCTCAAACCATTGTGCTTCCTTGGTCATTGATGGGCCAGCGATGTCGGGCATTCTCGCTGCGATGATCTGTTGAACTCGTTGCCGTGATATGCCAAGTTCGTCTCCGATCTCCTGATAGGTGCAACCGTTGGCTTTCATCTCGGCTATCCGTCTATCGCGTTGTGTTCGGTCTAGGGACATGCTGGCCTCCTATTGAAGTCTCATGAACATGCTAATATGAACCGGCGGCAAGCGACGAATCTCATATCAAGGGGTAGAAAGATGGAATGCTCCAAATGCGGGAAAGAATATGATGATTCCTTTGCCTTCTGCCCTGACTGCGGGGAAACCGGCACCTGTTAGAGGAGGGACGTGGAGAATACCAGTCGCAGAAGACGCTCATTAATACTTGCCATTTTCCTCGTTGCACTACTTATTCGACTGCTATTCAATTTCGCGTTTCTTGGAATCAACTACGATACCATTCATTCAGCATTTCTGGTCGCGGACGACGTTTCTTACGTAAGGGCAGGAGAGCTTCTGAAGCATGACTTTGAATATAAAGTATTCCTTCGCCCTCCGCTGTATCCCGCCTTTCTTGCAATGAGCTTCACATTATTTGGGGACGATTCACTGCCTGTGCGCATTCTACAATCTATTATTGGCGCATTGACATGCGTTCTTATTTACCTCATCGCCGAGAGCTTATATGGCTCAAAGACGGGATATGTAGCAGCCTGCATAGCAATATTCTTTCTACCGCTATTCGTTTTGAATGGGCTGCTTCTTACGGAGACTCTTTTTACTTTTCTCTCTACTCTTGTGATTCTTCTTTTTATTAAATACTGTAAGAAACAAAATGGAAAATGGATAATTCTGTGCGGTATTTGCATGGGACTCGCTGCTTTGACAAGATCGGAATATCTCTTAACTATTGTCCTTATACTCTTCTTGATGATACCAATCTTGTTGCGACATCATCAGATAACATTAAAACACGCCCTCGCTCTTCTCATCACAATTATCCTTATGCTGACTCCTTGGATTACATATGCTTCTCTGCAACAACACGCATTCGTTCCCATTTCAACAATGGGTGGTACGGTATTTATCGGAGCGAATAACCCACAAGTGGATAAACAAAGAACGGGCTCATGGGTTCCGCCAGATATGACTGGGCTGTTGGATGAGAATGACAAACAAGAACTTCTCAGTAAAAATACGGCGGCACAAAGTTCTATTCTCTATAAGAAGTCTTTAGATTGGCTGGTAGCAAATCCCGAAAAGATTCCAGAATTAGTTTTTTGGAAGGAAAAAGCATTCTTATTATCATCTCATTATTATGCAACCCCAGTTGGTAGATATCACTACTTCAGATTTGCACAAGACATACCGTATCTAGTGCTGTTATTGCTAGCCTGCTTTGGCCTGGGACTTATTTATCAGCTAGAAAGGATTGGTCTTCGGAAACGGTTTCCTCTGTTCTATGTCTATATATTTTCAGGAATACTAACAACCGCTATCTATTGGGGGAATATTAGATTTAAAAACTACCTTGATCCGGTACTAATTATCTTTGCCTCAGTCGCGATAGTTACAATATTTAGCGGCGTGAGAACGAGAGGGCATGAAGTAGCGGGGTTCTGAATGTTTGGTCCCATCACGCGGGCGAGGACAAACCTGTTTCGGACTACCCTATCTTCCTTCACCAATAATCACAATATCAACATCTTCAACAGGAGTTAACTCCCGATTGAACCCGTTCCCGAATCCCTTATATGATGCTTTTTGTCCATAAAATCCTCATGACTAGGGGCTATGCCCCATCGCCTTTGATAGGCTTGCGCCTCTGCTTGTTGTACTAATGTGTATCAGCCATAGTGCCGAAAGCCATGTTAGCTGTAGTATTCAGAAGCGGTAGATGGGGAATCTCGATTAAGGGGTAATAATGGACTGCCCAAATTGTCGTGACACGTATAACGATGCAGAAAAGTCCTGCCCTATTTGTGGTGAGTTAAACCCCTTCTTGAAGACGAACAAGCAGGCTACTCCCATTCGGTCACAGCAGCCGCCAGTAGCAGGTAACCGAAGACAAAACAAATTACCACCTAAGAGTGACATTACCGATACTGGGCTCGTTGCCGCAGCGGGAGTGTCGTCTTCCAGGGGTTTAGAGAAGTATAGATTATTGATAGAAGATAACTTGAAGTGGATACTGGTTGGGCTCACGACAGTTCTTGCTCTCGTTGTGGTTTTTCTTGTGTCGGTCTTAATCATTGTTAGTGGGAGTGGAAATAACACAAACATCGGTAGCGCAAATAGCAGCAAGCCCATCAGCAGCACTACTTCGCTGGTACAGACGCCTCCAATCAGCACAATGCCAAACCCTTCGAGCGCACCGCCGAGTCCGATTGTTGTGACTGATATGACGATTTCCTCAACCCAACCGAGTTCAACCACGCCAACAAAAAAGACTGCAAGCACCAGCCCAGCACCAACCGTTGTTCAACCGACTCCAAGTAAGAATACATGTACTGTTTGTGGCGGCTCGGGAACTGTTACTCAGACTAATAAAGAAGAAATTCGGTCCAAGTGCGCTAGCTGCAAAGGACAAGGTAAGTATTACCTCTCGTGGGAAGACGTATTGGCCAGGTATGCACGTGGTGGTGTTACGCGCCTTTCCTATAAGGAAATGCAGAGGCTCAAAGCGATGGTGGGTTGGCATATCTGCGAAAGCTGTAACGGCACTGGCGTCAAAGTCGAATACGTGGAGAGGCAGCAAAGGACCACCTGCCCTCAGTGTAAGGGGAAAGGCAATCTCTAGCAGCATGGCTTGAATCTCCGATTTCGTCTCTTCTCTAAGGTTGCCGTGCGCTTTCTTAAGAATGGCGCAACCAACATCTTCAACAGGAGTCAAAAGCCGGTCGGACCCGTTCCCGAATCCCTTAGTAGTGTGTATGTGTTCGTAAAATCTTCAGAAGCGGGTTAACTATTCTTCGAGACCGAAGCTTACCGAAGTGTTTAATGCATCAAGTACCGTTTTATACCCTTGCCCAAGGGAATCGAGTCCGTTCTTCCAGTACTCAAAAAACTGGCCGACCTTGCTTTCGTTTGGGAAATTGAAGTCCTGAAGTGCCATGCGGTGCTCAAGTATTCCATTGACAAGACCTGCGATACCCGCCAGAAATGTTTCGTGAAGAACCAAGCACCTCGCTGGGGGTATCGCTGACAAAATGACTGTTCTGTGACCACTTACTTTGTCGTAGTACTCGTTATATTGAAGGTGGTACGCATTATAGATTGCCTGACAACGGCTATTAATCTGATACAAGGTCAGAGTGCCAGTTGGCAACGCATCAATTATCGTATCACCGAATATCGAGTACTCGTCAAACCAATCTAGTATTGCCATTGCTGTATCATCAATCAAAAGACTATACTCGAGTTCATCAAGGGATACCTTGATATGAGAATCTCGCTCAACTATTTCCAGGTCATCGTCAGACAGCTGATAGTGCTTATTCGTAGTCTTTGAGCAAACTACATACTTGAATTCTGGGCGGTTTGGATTTGGCACGATCTTCTCAATTATCACTGCTTCCCCTTCTGAATAAGCAGTTATACCTTCGGACACTATGTTTCGTTTTATTCTTGCAGCTGAGCCATCGTGTGCCAGTTTCTTTGGCGATAAGTCTGAGCCACAGTAACGGCATTTTATCGCCTTGGATTTTATTAACTCTCCACAAAAGGGGCATTCCTTTGTATCAGATTCGTCCGCATCAGGTGCTGGTAGTATCTGTATTAGGTCTGAAACAAGCGACTTGTCTGTAACTGGTGGAAGAGGAAACCGTGGTTCTTCAGGCAATGGTTGTTCTTGCGCATTTTCTACACGTAGATTCAAATAATGTGGATCATTTGCCATCTTTATGTAAGCCTCAAACGCTCTGTCTGATGTCCCTAAAACCCAAACTGGATATGTTGATTCTTTCTCATGAAATGTTTTTGATTCATTAAGGGTGAAATGTATTATCTCCCTCTTTTCAGCAAGCAGTTGTGTGGCGTAAGCTGTGCATAACTCCGATTTACCGCTTTCGCCTTTGGCGGAAAAGGCTCTAGCTTTGCGCGTCCATGCACTATCGAGCTTGGGACAGAGGTTAATCGCCTGTTCATAACATTGAATTGCATGTGAATGCTGACCTAACACCTCAAATGCATCTCCCTTGTCCATCCAGACTTGAGGTAATGTTGGATCCATCAGTAGCGTCCTTGATGCCATAGTGACTGAGATAGAAGCCCATTGATTTATCTCGTTCTGGGCGTGGCCCATTGCGGCTAGACAATTGCACTTGGTATTAAGAAACCACGGGTGTGGGAACAGACTTATGGCTTCATTTAATAAAGGGAGCGCAGCTTGGTATTTTCCTTTATTGTTAAGCGCGTTTCCTTTATCGAAAATTATTGATGCTTTCTGCAGTTCTTTTCTATCCAATTGCTACCTCCACTAGAAAGAGTTAAAAAGAGCTAGGATATTCCCTACCTGGGTAAGGTTGACCCACAATAGCGGCATTTTATTGCCTTCGCTTTGATTGTCTCCGCGCAATAAGGACATTCTCTAGTCCCTTCGCTCTCAATTCCCGGAATATTGGGAACGATTGATTTTGGATTATTCACAGAACCGGGAGGACCTGGTTCGAGCTTGGGGACAGCAGCCGCAATAATGAGTCCAAATATCCCTATTAGCAGCCCCAATAAGAAATACCCGAATGCGCTCCTATTCTTCGCGTGCGCTATGAAAGCACTGGCAAACGCACATAGGAGCCAGATAGCAGCCACGCTTCCCCATATGCCGTCCATGCGCGCAGGATTCTCCTAACTATTGAGAGACAAGCCGCGTCACTTGAGTTGCATCGAAGTTATACCCTTACGATCACTAAGATTCTAGCATCTTCCACGCCGTTGCTGTACAGGAATCCGATTCCGTGTGAAGGGCAGGAGCTTTTTGAGAATTCTGAAAAGTGGTGCGACCCTAAGGGATTAATATATGTACGTAGCACTAGATTAGTAAGTATCTGCCGGATTGCCTCGGGCCTGCGGTAGCCCGTGTGGCCCCAGCCTAAATGGTCCCAGAAGATTGTTGGGGCAAGACGGTGTGCGATGGTTCCATCCCTGTTGCTGGATCTCGGTGATTGCGAGATATTGCCCTTAAGATGTGCGGTGACCCGGTTCGGGTCCAGGCTGCGTTACGGACGTATGAAGGAAACGGACTTTCATGACTTCATACGAGACGGCGATATCGGAACATTGCCCCCGACGAAATGGGCCACCGGAATCGCGGAACAAGTAAGCCCATCTGGAGGCCATCATATCCCGCCAGGTGTTGTCGCTATTGTGTCGGCACGAATCCCACTACGTCGTGCCCACCTGTCCAGACGTTGTGATAGTTGAAGTACATCGGCCTCTCGGCGATTATCGGCTGGTCAGATGTTATCTTTGCAGATATGTCCTGGTCAGCGCCTACGTCGCTGTTGGCACTGACAGTCAGCCGGGTGTTGGCATTGACAGTCCAGTTCTTGTTAATCGTTTGTCCAGAGGCAAGGTAGTAGGTGATAACAACGTGAGCTTCATCTTTACTCGGGTTCTGCAAGCAAAGCCACTCGTCGAAGGTACCATCCGTACCGTTTTGCCTTGTCGTACCTTCTGCGAAGAACCAGGTCTTGGCCGTGCCGTTGGCTCCAAGTACGTCGTGGCCTCCGGTCCATGCATAGGGGTGATAACTGAAGTACATAGGTCGTTCGGCTATAAAGCCCGAACTTGAATGGAGATGCACACTGCAGTCCTTATCGGCTCCTATCTCCCTGTTCACCGATACAGTTAGTCTCTGCTGTGCCGGGATTGTATAAGACTTGGATACGGGACCACCCTGTCCAGCGGCCAACTGATAGGTGGCGTTCACAGCGATCGGGGAAGCACTCGGGTTCTGCAAGCACAGCCATTGTTCGAAAGCTCCGTCGATAGAGTTGTCCCTGGTGGTACCTTCGGCGAAATACCAGTCCGTGTTCGGGGAGTTGGTCCCCGCCGCGTCGGAGCCGCCCGTCCAGTTGTTTCCTGCCAGCCCCTGATAGTTGAAATACATGGGCCTTTCAGCGACAACGAGTTGGTCTGATTCCAGGTAGAGGCTGTCGTTCAGCCCGGCACCTATTTGGTCTTTGGTCTTGAAGGTAGCCCGGGAATGAGCCCCAACGGTACCTGTGGCAGTCTTTTCTCCCTGTCCTTCCACCATGTAGTGGAATGTAAGGTTGGCGCTAACGTCTCCAGGGTTGAGGACCGTTACGTACTGGTCGAATTCCGGTAGGGTGTTGCCCTCCGCGAAGTACCACTTCAGATTCGGGGTAGGAGCAATAGCCCCCAATGCATCTGAACCACCTGTCCAGACTCCCTTGTAGTTGAAGTACATCGGCCTCTCTGCCACCAGGTTCGGTGCGCTGGACAGAATCCTGATGGACACGTCCTTGTCTGGGCCCACCGCGTCGTTCACGTTCACGGTGTACCGGGATTTCGCAGGCAGGGTGTATTTGACATCTTTGGTAGTGCCGTCAGAGAACATGTAAGTGACATTAGCACTCGTATCAGAACCGTTTGGATTACCTATGCAGAGGTACTCGGCAAAGTTATCCCTGGTAGTCCCTTCGGCGAAGTAGAAGGCGGATATGTTTATCCCAAATGTCACCACCACGTTGTGGTCAGCAGTAACATTGTTTATTACATACTGGTTCGTGAACGTCTCCTGAACACCGTTGTCCGTGATGGTTTCCACATGGTAATCGGTATCGGGAGTTATTGTAACGGTGGCATTGCTTCCGTAGTTGACAGTCTGTGTCGGCGGTGTAACATTGCCGTGATCCCCCGAAACTGAAGCAGTCACAGTATAAGTATTGATGGCAAAATTGCCTGTGATTGTCCGGTCGGAAGTGGCGGTAAACGAGTAGTTCGGGTCAGTGGAGATTTTTGTTCCGTTCTCTGTCCAATTTATAAAGTGAAATCCTGGGTCGGGAGCGGCGTGTATGGTAACTGGTTCGCTGGGGGAGTAGTTGCCGCTTCCAGTCACGGTTCCACCTTTACCACCCACAGAGACCGCATAAACTTGGATGTTATAGACATTTGAGAAATTGCCTACCAAAGTCCTGTCGGCTGTCGCGGTAAACTGGTAGTTCGGGTCGGTCGAAACTTCGTTCCCGTTTTCTGTCCAATTAACAAAGTGGTATCCGTTGCTTGGGGTGGCACCCATCGTGACCGTATCGTCGTAGTTGTAGGTTCCGTCTCCTGAAACCGTCCCTCCTGCTACGGGGTTCGCGCTGGCCGAGATGGTGTGGGTGTCGAGAGCGAAGTTCGCCACTCCGTTGTGGTCGCTTTTAACAGTGAACGAAAGCGGGTTATCAAATGACTCGTATCCTCCTTCGGTCCACTTCACAAAATGGTATCCGGTATTCGGGGTGGCAGACAAAGTAGCAGTGTCCCCGTAGTTGTAAGTACCGGCTCCTGTTACAGTCCCACTACCGGCAGGGTTTACGCTTACGTTTATGGTGTAGGTGTCGATGTTGATTGCGAATGCCACTAATACACTGTGGGCTTCAGTCACGTTGTTAATGACGTATGAGTTGGTGGGGGTCTCGGGATTACCGTTGTCTGTGATAGTGTCGATGTGGTAGCCGGTGGCCGGTGTGATGTTGATGGTGGCAGTGTCGCCGTAATGGATATATTGGTAACTCGGTAGTGATGTACCTTGACCACCGATTACGGCAGTTTTTACAATTTGGGTGTCGTCGAAGTTCCCCACCAGAGTTCTGTCGGAAGTGATAGTAAACTGGTAATGAGGGTCAGTGGATACTTGCGTTCCCCCTTCAGTCCAGTTCACGAAGTGGTAGTTGGAGTTGGGGGTGGCCCACATCTGTACGGTATCTCCGTAGGTGTAGGGGCCGTCACCCGAGACCGTCCCGCCTGCGGGGGGGCTGGCGCTCGCGGAGATGGTGTAGGTGTCGATGGCGGAGTAGTAGATCCGGGTGGTCCCGTCGCTCCCGTTCCAGGTAACGTGGGGGTGGTTCAACGCGTCCAGCGCTATCTGTGGGGCGTAGTTAGCGGTGGGGGAGGTAGGGAGGGTACCGGATATGTTCACCGGCGTGGACCATACGCTTCCGTTGTACGCGGAGTAGTAGATCCGGTTGCCCCCCAAGCCGTCGATCCCGTTCCAGGTGACGTGGGGGTGGTTCAACGCGTCCAGCGCTATCTGCGGGTACTTGTTGCCGGTGGGGGAGGTAGGGAGGGTACCGGATATGTTCTCAGGCGTGGACCATACGCCCCCGGTGTACGCGGAGTAGTAGACCCGGGCGGTCGAGCCGTCCCAGCCGAACCAGGTGACGTGGGGGTTCCCCCCCGCGTCCAGCGCTATCTCGGGAGAGTAGCCGAGGAACGTATCGGATATGTTCTCCGGCGTGGACCATACGCCCCCGGTGTTCTCGGAGTAGTAGATCCGGTCGACCGACAAGGCGTCTTTCCCGTTCCAGGTAACGTGGGGGTGGTTCAACGCGTCCAGCGCTATCTGTGGGGCGTAGTTAGCGGTGGGGGAGGTAGGGAGGGTACCGGATATGTTCTCCGGCGTGGACCATACGCTTCCGTTGTACGCGGAGTAGTAGATACGTTGGGTTGAGCCGTCGTACCCGTACCAGGTGACGTGGGGGTTCCCCCCCGTGTCCAGCGCTATCTGCGGGACGTAGTTAGCGGTGGGGGAGGAGGTACCGGATATGTTCACCGGCGTGGACCATACGCTTCCGTTGTACGCGGAGTAGTAGATCCGGTCGACCGACAAGGCGTCTTTCCCGTTCCAGGTAACGTGGGGGTGGTTCAACGCGTCCAGCGCTATCTGTGGGGCATTGTTGCTGGTGGAGGTGGTGGATATGTTCACCGGCGCGGACCATCCGCCCCCGGTGTTCTCCGAGTAGTAGATACGTTGGGTCGAGCCGTCCCAGCCGTACCAGGTGACGTGGGGGTTCCCCCCCGCGTCCAGCGCTATCTGCGGGACAGCGTTGCTGGGGAGGGTACCGGATATGTTCTCCGGCGCGGACCATCCGGTAGAGGAGAGCGCGCAAGGAGATACGAGCAGAACGATGGTGAAGATGGCTATCACCGCCGTTACAAGCACTGGTATGATTCTTCCCGGCTTTTCCCCGCGGCGCGCTGGTCCATGAAGTGTCATCGGACGCATCTCCCTTTTACATGCGGCATACCCTGAATCGACTCTCAAATGATTTCAACCTGACATTTCCCATTTCCAGCCACCGACGCCATCATTATACCCCCCTGAAGCCGATCCCCGAGACGCAACCCCGCTCGCGGCTCTCTTTCTCGAAGTCGCCGCCTGCCGCGTGCCGGTCGAGGACTTCTTCGGTGACGTTTGAGGACCATTGACCGTTGTCTCTGCTTTCATGTGAACAGCACCTGTGTCTATCAAGTTGGCGCGCC
>JGI24138J36424_10000315_pt1 | contig 14630 bp, 9 predicted proteins | sample BarGraNGADG00312_2_FD_36424 | JGI IMG/M metagenome (IMG submission 36424) | reverse complement strand
ACTAGTAAGCCCATGCGCCAAAACGCAAGTTTTGGGGTCAGACCCCCGCGAAGCCATATTTCAACCATCATCGATTACACGCCACTCATCATTCCTACTGGTCAGCAGTCATCTTTGATTGTTTTATATATAGGGGGATGCAAGACGGGGGCAGGGTAAGCCTTTTGCGCAGCCTCCGCAGCGTCTCGGGGAGCATAGAGAGTCTGCTGATTTCAAAGACGCGAGGACAGCAAGCAAAAGGCTTACCCTGCCCCCGTCCCAATTCCGCTTACCGATTAACGCCAACGAGTTACAGCAGGATCTCCTCCAGCTTCTTGCGCGGCCTCGCCGCCGGCTTCTGGTCAGGGTATCCCAGCGTCAGCAGGTTGACGATCACCATCCCCTCGGGCAGGTCCAGTATCTCGCTTACCGCGGGCGGGTCGAACGCCCTCACCCAGCAGGTCCCCAGCCCCAGCGACTGGGCCTCGAGTATCATGTGCTCGACGGCGATGGTCACGTTCATGGTGCCGTTTATGACCACGCGCTCGGGGTCGAAGTCCTTGTCCTTGTTGCCGCGCACGGAGCGCAGCACCATCTCCAGGCTGGGTCGCACTCCGCGCAGGACCAGCTTCAGAGTCTGCCTTCCCCTTTCCTTGAAGGCCGAGAAATCCAGGCAGCAGGCGATGACCACCGGCGCCTCCTCGACGAACCTCTGCCCGTAGGCCACGTCCCTTATGCGCTTGCGCACGGCGGGGTCCGTGACGACCTTGAACCTCCACGACTGGGTGTTCGACGTCGAGGGCGCGATGCGCGCCGCCTCCAGCACTTTGTCCAGCAAGTCGTCGGGGACCGGCTTCTTCTTGTATTTCCTGATGCTGCGCCTGCCCTCGATAGCCTCGAAAACATCCATCTGGTAACCTCCTATTGGCGCCGCGCCTCGCGGCCTGTTTCACCGTTAGATTATATCGAAGGCAGCAACGTAAGCCGAAAGGAATCGTTTGAGCCGTCTCAACAGGAAGCTCCTGCGCGACCTCGTGACCCACTGGGCCCAGGTCGGAGCGATAGTCGCGGTGGTCGCGCTGGGAATAATAATGTTCACCGGGCCGCTGCTCGCCACGCGCGACCTGGAGAACTCGGTTCACGACATCTACAAGCGCACATCGTACGAAGATTTCTCGGTGACCGCGCAGAACGCTCCGGCGAGCTCGGCCGCCCAGGTCGGTGCCCTGCCCAACGTCAGCGCCGCCGAAGGCCGCATCGTGCGCGAGGCGCAGGGTAGCATCAAGACCGACAGGCTGACCCTGCGCGTCGTCTCGGTGCCCGACGTCGGGCGCCCGACCGTCAACGGCGTCATCATCGACAGCGGGACGGATTTGCCGGCCGGAAGCGGATACTGCCTGCTGGAGCGCCACGCCGCCGAGGCGCTACACGTCACGCCGGGCGCGACCATCCGGGTGAAGCGCGACAGCGGCGAGGTGCCGTTCCGCGTGTCGGGGGTGGCGGTCAGCCCCGAGTATCTGCGGTTGGTCCGCAGCCGCGCCGAGTACGTCACCGACCCGGCCCAGTTCGGCGTCATCTTCATGCGCTACTCGGACGCCGCCACGCTCTTCGGGATCAACGGCAAGATCGACGAGGTGGTCGCGCTCGTCCACGACCAGAAGAAACTCGACGCCACCATGGATGCCGCCGGCCACGTGATGGCCCCCTACGGCGTCACCGGCCTGACGTCCGGCACCAACGAGCCCGGTGCGATGACGCTCGACCTGGAGCTCAAGGACATCGGCCGCATCGCGCTGTTCTTCTCGCTGCTGCTGCTGGCGGTCGCCTCACTGGCGGTCTACATAACNATGACCCAGATCGTCTTCTCCCAGCAGAGGGAGATCGGGGTCACCAGGGCGCTGGGCTACGAGCGCGGGATCATCTCCGAGCACTACCTCGGCTACGGGGTCGTGCTGGGGGTGCTGGGCGGAGCCATCGGCGTGCTCGCCGGCTACTTCCTCTCGCGGGTGTACGCNCACATCTACGCGAACGTCTTCGGCCTCCCGCTGATCAAGACCGGGCTNAACGCNGTCATAGTGCTGGCCGGCGTGGGGGCGGGGCTTCTCTTCGCGATACTCGGGGCGGTGATCCCGGCGCGGCACGCGGTGCGGATGAAGCCGGCCGACGCGATGCGGACAGAGGCGGGAGTCGCCCTGGCGCCGGCGCGGCCCGTGCGCGCCTCCCGGATGCACGAGAGGCTGGGGACCTCGTCCTGGCTGCGGATATCGTTCCGCAACCTGGGCAGGAACAGGCGCCGCACCATCCTGACCCTCCTGGGCGTCATCGGCACCATCGCCTTGATGATCACCGCCAGCGGCGGCAAGGACTCGGTGGACTTCGCGGTGAGCAAGTACCTGCACGGCGTCCTGAAGTGGGACGTAGCCGCGGCCTGGCCACAGCCGATAGGCCGCGACATGCTGGCAAAGGTGAAGGCGATCGACGGCGTCGCCGTCGCCGAGCCGTTCATCGACGTGCCCGCGCGAGTGCTCGCCGGAGGCAAGTCCTCGGACGTGCAGATGCAGGCGTTCCAGGAGGGATCGACGATGCACGGGCTCTACCCGACGGCCGGTTCGGCTCGAACGCCCGGCCCCGCGCAGGTCCTGCTCAACAACGGCATCACCACCAAGCTCCCGGTGAAGAAAGGGAGCATCGTCACGATAAGCACGCAGGTCGGCTCGATCCCGTTCAGGGTGGCGGGATTCGTCGCCGAGCCGTTCGGCGGCATCTGCTACGTGAACCTCGCCTACGTCCAGGCCCTTGCCACACGCCTCAACGGCCAGCCCGACCAGTTCAACGGGGTGGTGATGAGGCTGAAGCCGGGGCACTCCGAGACGGCCGTGGCCAACCAGGTGCGCGACCTGCCCGAGGTGGCTCAAGTCATCACCAAGGGCGGCATATTGCGGATATTCGATGAGCTGGTGGGCGCGATAAAGGCGCTGTTCATAATCTTCTACGTCATGGCGTTCGCGATGGGCTTCGCCATCATCTTCTCGATGATCACGGTCAACCTGCTCGAGCGGGGGAGGGAGATCGCCACGATACGGACGCTGGGCGCGGGGAGAGGGATGATCTTCTCTTTCCTGACGGTGGAGACCGCGACGGTGGTGGTGGCCGCGCTCATCCCGGGCATCCTTTTAGGGCGCGTGCTGGAGTGGGTGGTCATNGACAAGCTGCTGACCTCGGACAGGCTGGCGCCGGACACGGTCATCTCCTGGGTGACGATNCTGTTCGTNGTGGTNGCGGCGCTGGCGGTGATGCTCATATCGGAGCTGCCGTCGGTGCGAAGGCTGTGGCACCTGGACCTGGCGAGGATGACCAAGGAGCGGGCGGACTGAGCCNGAGTGCCNCGCTCCATAAATCCGCTCGCATTCGATCAGCTGATCGGGNTGTCCTGGGGAAGCTCGAACCCGAAGGTCGCCCCGGAACCTTTGCGGCTCTCCACCCACATGCGCCCCCCGTGTGCCTCGACGATCCCCCTGGATATCGCCAGGCCCAGCCCCACGCCCTGGTTGCCGTCTGGCGAGCCCACCGAGAAGAACTTGTCGAAGACCTGCTGGTGGATGCTGGGCGGGATCCCGGGCCCCGAGTCGGTGACCGTGCAGATGACGCGGCTGGGCGTGCCGTCGATCCTGATGATGACTGCGCCCTCCGGGGTGAACTTGAGGGCGTTGTCGAGCAGGTTGGTCAGCACCTGCTCGATCCTGCGCGAGTCGCAGAGGACCTTCTGGGCCGAGTCGGTGTGCTNGAGCTCCAGCTCGANCCCCTTGGCCTGGAACCGGGGCNGGTAGAGCTCCATGACCCGACCGGCCAGCTCNACCGCGTCCACCGGGCGCAGCTCCAGCTTGAGCTGTCCCGACTCNATCCTGGTGATGTCCAGCAGGTCGTCCACCAGGTTGCCGAGCCTGTGCATCCCGCGCTCGACTATGCCGATGAGGTCGTTACGCTGCTGAGCCGTGGCCTCGTCGCCCAGGGCCTTCAAGGCGACCAGCCCGCTCTCGACCGCGGCGATCGGCGAGCGCAGCTCGTGAGAGACGATCCCCACGAACTCAGTCTTGAGGCGGTCCATCTCGCGCAGGCTCTCGTTCGCCTGCTCCAGGCGGCCGATCGTCTGGCGGATGAATACCTCGTACTGCTTTTTCTCGCTGATGTCCTCGACCCGGGCCCAGGTCCCCAGGACCTCTCCCGCGTCGTCGGTCACTGTCCACGACATCAGGCTTATCGGGATGACTGAGCCGTCCTTGCGCAGGTACTGCTTCTCGTAGAGGTCGGAATGGCCCGACTTCAAGAGCTGGTTCTCGATGACCTCGCGGTCCACCGAGTGCCACTCCCTGGGCGTGATGTCCCAGAGGCTGAGCCCCAACAGCTCGTCGCTGTCGTAGCCGAGCATTTCGGCGAAGGACTGGTTGCAGTCAAGGATGGTCCCCGACGAGTCCGCGTAGACGATGCCGTCGAAGGAGGACTCGAACAGGTTGCGGTACTTCTCCTCGGACTCCTCGACCATCTTCCTCATGTCGACCTCTTCGGTGACGTCGAGAGAGAGGATCGCCATCCTCACCACCTCGCCGCTATCGTCGAACACGGGCGAGACGGTGTGGCGGTAGTGCTTGCCCTGGTGGGTGATCACGTACTGGATCATCTTTTTGTCGGAGGCGACCGTGTCGCGAAGGTCCTTGAAGGAAACGGGGACCTCCAGAGCGCCCAGCTCCGAGATCGACTTGTCGACGAGTGCTTCAGGCGTGGTGCCCAACAGGCTGGCGGTCCTGTCGTTCACCGCCATGATGTTGCCGTGCANGTCGACCAGCGCGGCCGGAGCGATCGCCGCGTTCAAGAGCGCCTGCTCGTTTCCGCGCACGTCTTTCAACTCTTGTTCCGCCTCCGCGCGGGCCGACTCGGCCTCCCGCAACCGCACGATCGAGACGCGGGCGAACTCGTAGGCGAACAGCGTGACCAGTCCCACCAGGACCGCGGCCACCGCCGCGATGAGTATCGGGACCAGCTTGCTGCCTTCGCCGTACGATGCGTCGATGGCCGCGCCGGACGCGATCATCGCAACGCTGAGGAGGTAAACGCCGACCGCCAGGACCTTGATCCGCGCCAGGACCCGCTGCTCGGCCAGAGCTCTATTCTGGGGACTGCCAACCACTTGCCGTTTCACAAGAAGAAAATACCATAGCGGGACGTTTTCTTCGAGGAGCCATGCCACTTGCGCGTGGTTGCAACTCGTCCGCTAGCGATATACTTACCCGAGGGGACGGACCGAGCCCCCTGCCAGGATCTGACCGGAACGGAGTTCACTTGAGCGATATCGACGACGGCCGGCCTCCGGCACCCGTCCCACCAGGGCGGCAGGGGCTTCAGCCGCCGCCGCCGCCGCAACCTCCAGCCGCGACTCAGCCACCCGTGCCTGCTCAGGCGCCGGCTGCCCAGCAGCCACCTTCCGCGCAGCAGCAGCCACCCGCGGGCCAGGCGCCGCAGTCACCCGTCGTTCAGCAGCAGCCACCGGCCGCCGCGGTGGCGTACGAGGCGCCCCGCAGGGTCAAGCCATGGATGATAGTGCTGGGGATCGGGCTCATACTNGTGGTCCTGGGCTTCCTCGTCATCAAGACGAGCACCGGAGGGGTCGTCTACCAGCGGGTCTCGTTCACCACCGAGGGGTTCGACCAGAACCCTATCACTATCTCGGGCCTCCTGATAAAGCCGTCCGGGCAGATCGCCGGCAAGGTCCCCGGAGTCGTCTTCGCCAACGGGTTCACCGGCTGCAAGGAGTGGTACGTGCAGATGACCCGGGAGATGGCCAAGGAGGGGCTGGTCGTCCTCTCGATAGACCTGCGGGGCCACGGGCGTTCAGGCGGCGCGTCCGCGATGGGCAGCGACGAGGCGAACGACATGCTCGCAGCGGGCGCCTGGATGCGCAAGAACGTGCCCGAGGTGGACGCCGCCCACATCACCGCCATGGGGCATTCGCTCGGCGGGGTGACCGCGACGCGCGCNGGCGTGGTGCAGCAGGANAAGACGTTCTCCTCGGTGGTGGCCGTCTGGTGCTGGACCAACTGGAAGGACGTCATGACCGACATGATGGGNCCGATCGACGCNTTCGTGGGCAGGTCGTGGCTCTTNACNGTCTTCGCCCCCAAGCTGGATATCAACGCGCCGGACAACGACGCGCGCTTCAACATGGTCAACATGGTCAATGACACCAAGCCTCCGAACTACCTGCTGGAGGTCGGCAGCGTCGACGAGATGGTCAGTGTCGACCGGGAGGACCAGATAATCGAGAAGGCGACCGCGAGCGCCCGGCGGGTCGGCCCGGAGCCGAAGGTCAAGGAGAGCGTGACCTACGGGAGTTTCGCGGACGGCACCGCCCGCATGCTGGTGGTGACCAACGATGACCACTTGGGCGAGCTCGTGAGCGGCGCGATCACGGTGCAGGCGGTCGACTGGATCAAGCAGAGCGCGGGGATGCCCGCGGCCGTGAGCCCGAAGGCGCCGTTCCTGGTGACGAGGGTGTTGGGCCTTCTGGTGCTGGGGATCGGCGTCCTGCTGCTCGTCATCGGCGCGCTTTCGCTGACGCGCCACCGCCTGTTCCCCGAGGACGGCGAGATTGTGGTGGAGCCGGTCTTCGACGGCCCATCGACCAGGGGCTACCTCGACGTCCTGATCTACGCTTTGCCCGTCCTTGCGGCGTCGCTGCTGGCGATGCCTCTGGCGAAGCTGTTCGGGATGACATCTTTGGCGCCTTACATGGTCATCAACGAGACGGGGATCTTCAACCTGGCGAGGACTCTGCTCCTCCTGCCGCTCCTCGTGGCCCTGCTGGTGTTCGTGGCATTGAGAGCATCGGCTGCCGGCAAACTGGGGCCGAAGATGCGCGAGGGAGCAGCCAGGTGGGTCAGGAGCGCCGGCTACGGGCTCATCCCCGTGGTTCTGACAGTCGTGGTGCTGGCGGTCATCGGCGGGCCGCTGCTACTTCCCAGGGTCTTTCCGATGATGCCTGCGTTCTTCATCCTGGGGATCGTGGTGATCGGCGGCGCGTTCTGGCTCGAGGACTACCTCTTCTACAAGCTCGCCTACTCCGCGCTGAAGGCGCCCGATGGCGAGACGAGCCAGTGGAAGGTGCTGCTGGTGAGGACGGTCGTCCTGGACCTGGTGCTCATTTTCGCTCTGCTGCCCCTGATGAACGGTCTGGGTGTCTCGATCCACCTGTACGTGCTGTCGCTGCCGCTGGTGCTGGTGCTGGTGTTCGCGGCCCCGTTCCTGGCCGGCATGGCCAAGATGTCGATGCGCCTGCGCGCCCTGACGGGGGGAAGCCTGGCGTTCGCGCTGATGCTCTCGTCGCTGCTCGCCTGGGCCGTTACGACGATCGTCGGCGTCCGCGGCCACTAGAGGGACAGGTACTTTCTACTTTTTTTTCTACTCATACGACTGGCTTGTCGATTGAATTTGAGGACACCGGTCCAGAGTAGAAAAAAAGTAGAAAGTACCTGTCCCCGCTCTTCCCTCAGCGGTCTTTGAGGGAGAACTCGAAGCAGGCCCCACCGTTCGGAAAGACCTTGATCTCGCCGCCGTAGAGCTTGACCAGCTTCTCCACGATCGTGAGACCGATACCCGTGGAGCCGTCCTCCCCCTTGAAGAAGGGGAGGAAGATATTGTCGACGTCCTCCGGCAGTATCCCGGCGCCGTTGTCCTTGACCCGGTAGACGTGCCCGGTGGCCCCTTCACCCAGATAATCCACCTCGACGACCGGCGAAGGATTGTGGTTATGCTTGATGCCGTTGTCGATGAGGTTGCTGAACAGCTGGTAGACGTGTGTCGGGTTCGCCCGCACCTTTCCCAGGTCGTCAGCGACGACGAACGAGACGCCCCTGGTGGCCACGACCGGCTCATGCTCCTCGATTATCCTCATCACGGTCTCGCGGACGTCCACGTCGGAGACCTCCTCCGGCTGCTGGCCGGCCCTGGCGAGCGATAGCAGGTCCGCGATCAGCTCCTCCGCCTGGTTGGTGCTGGCCTTGAGGATCTCGGCGACCCGTCTCACCTCGGAGTCGAGGTCCTCGACGCTGTCTCGCGCCTCCCAGTAGTTGGCCCAGGTGGTCGGCTGCGAGCTTGATAGCCGTGAGCGGGCTCTTCAGGTCGTGTGAGACCGTCTGCGCGTATCCCTCCAGTTCCCGGTTGAGTCGTTTGAGTTCGTCCTCGGCCCGCTTCCTGCTGGTTATGTCCCGGGCGAGCCCCAGTATGCCCACGACCTCGCCGTCCTCTATGATGGGGGTCGCGTTCACGTCGTAGAGGTGGACCGGCCCTCGAGTGGTCTTCCCCGGGACCTCGAGCCCCTTGACCTCCCGGCCCTCGTTCACGGTCTTGAACGCCTCCAGCACCTGGCTCGGGTCTTCCACGACGACGTAGTCCATCACGCTCGTACTGATTATCTCCTCCGCCGGGAGCCCCATGCGGTCGACCACGGCCTTGTTGACCTCGAGCAGACGGCCCTCCGGGGTCATCAGGAAGACGAAGTCCGGCGTGAGCGCGAAGATGCTCTTGTAGCGGCCCTCGCTGGACTTGCCGGCGGCCTCGGCCTCGCCGCGGTAGCGTTTGAGCTCCTCGCGCTCCTTGACCCGCTCGGTGATGTCGCGCCCGATACCGCTGTAGCCGACCGGGATGCCGTCGTAGTTCCGCAGCATGCGCCCCGCCAGCTCGTAGTAGCGGTGCTCGCCCTGCTTGGTCTCGAGTACCACCTCGTCGATCGCATAGCCCTCGTCGCGCAGCCGCTGCATCCCCTCGACCAGCCTGGGCCGGTCCTCCTCGCGGAAGAGCTCGACGATATTCATGTTGGAGACCTCGGCTTTTGTGTAGCCGGTGATCTCGCTTACCTTCTCGTTCCAGCGGAAGAACTTGCCCTCGGTGTCGACAACGGCGAATAGGTCGGGGAGGCCGTTCAGGGCGTCCTCGATGAAGACCTTCTCCTCCAGCAGTTCCCTCTCGACGCGCTTGAGGCTTATCTCCGCGATGGCCTTCTCGACGGCGTCCACCAGCATCTCCGGCAGCTTGGCGTCCTTGACCACGTACCCCGACGCCCTCGACCTGAACGAGCGCGCCGCGGTGTCCTCGTCGCCGTGGCCGGTGACCATGATGACGGGAGGGTGGTCACCGCCGCCCTCGGTGATCTCGTCGAGGAGGTCGAGGCCCGCGCCGTCGGGGAGGCGGTAGTCAAGGGTGACGATGTCGAAGTCCTGCTCGAGCAGGCGGCGGCGCGCGGTAGCGCAGTCGTAAGCGACCTCGACGTCGAACGAGAACTTGTTGCCTATGATCCTCTTCAAGAGGTTGGCCATCTCGCGGTCGTCTTCGATGACGAGCGCTTTGATGCTGTTGTGCAATTCCATAATGACCGAGTTTAAAAGCCGCAATGACGCCGGATTTACGCCGTCCCGCAAGGATTGTAACACCGGCGCCGCGCCGGTGACAAAGCGATGGATCAGCCTGCCGGACCCTTCTCCGGGGCTACGCCAGTACCTTCTTCGCCGCCTTGACGCCGGAGTGGAGCGCGGCCTCCACCGACGGCATCCCGAAGTACTCGCCCACCAGGTGCAGGCCCTCGAAGTCGCGCAGGCCTATCTTCAGCTTCTGCACGGCGGTGATCTGTCCGGGGCCGCAGAGGCATACCGCCTCGGGCCAGCGGAAGATCTCGGTGAAGAGGGGCTCGTCCGGGAACCGCGGGATGACACTTTGTATCTCGTCGATCATCTTGCGGGTGATCTTGGCGTCGTCCCAGTCCAGCATCTCGCGGGCGAACTTGCCATAGGTGAAGCAGTGCATAAGGCTGGTGTTCGGCGGCGCGTAGCCGGGGGACTTGTTGGCGTTATCCACGAAGCCGGCCACCGAGAGACCCTCGCGGCGAGGAGTGGCGATAGCGTACATGTCGTCGATCATCTTGCCCTTGGTGGCCATCATGACGTGGGCGCAGGCGCTGTACTTCACGTTGGTGAGGATATCGAGCATCGCCGCTGGCAGTTCGCCGAGGAGCTGGGCGGCCTGCGGCGCCAGTGTGCCGCATATGACGTGGTCGGCGTCGATCGTCTCCTTGCCGGAGTCGCTTGAGACCTCCACCCCTTTGACCTTGCCGTTCTCCATGACGATCCTGGTGGCCGCGGTGTTCATCCTGACGTCCTTGACGTTCTTGATTAGCGACTCTGCCAGGTAGCCGATGCCCTTTGTCGTCGTGCTCAAGCCCGCTATCGCGTACCAGGCAAGCCCCATCCCGTAGGCCGCGGAGAGCTCCTCGGGGTCGCCCAGCGAGAGGGCGCTGTCGATGGGCTGGATGCCGTACTCGAGTATCTCGTCCCCCCAGCGCCTGCGCGCGTACTCCGCCGCCGAGACGTTGTCGAGCTCGATCGCTTTCAGCGGGTCGTTGAAGTCGAGCTTCTTGCCCATGCGGAGGAAGTCGATCGCGACCTTGAGCCCGCGCCTCTTGCCGCTGTTGGAGAGCGCGCCGAACTTCAGGCCAGCGGTGGGGTGCTTGAGGTTGTCCATTATCCTCGGAGATATCACGTGCACGGTGCCGTCGCGCAGGATGCCGACCGGCTTGGCGAACTTCACGCGCTCCTGGAAGATGCCGAGCTGCCGCATGAGGTCGTACGTCGTGTGGTACCTGGTGAAGAAGAACTGCGCCCCGAGGTCCAGTGTGAACCCCTCCTTCTCGACGCCGTAGATCCTCCCCCCACAGAAGTCGCCTTTCTCGATGACGACGTAATCGGCTCCCGCTCTCTCCAAGGTGTAGGCTGCTGCCAGTCCGGCTGTGCCACCACCGATGACGACGGTCTTTCCCATCACGGCCTCCCTCTTGATCCAGGTATCCAAGCAAAGGGAATTATATCAAAAGCGCTAATGACTCCGAGGTCAGGATTGGTAATCACGCAAAATTCAAGAATAGGGTCAGACCACTTTCTTGAATAATCAGTATTTGATCCACTCGGGCTGCCAGCGCCCGTCGGCCCAGCGCGCGAAGCGCTCGAAGGCCCGTCGCCTGGCGCCGGAAGCGCGTCCCCCCAGCAACAGCCTGTCGATCGCAAGCTCGCCCAGCCTGCCCGCGGCGGCCGGCTTCGTCTCGAAGAGCTTCGCGTAGGTGTAGGCGAGTGTGTGGAAGTTGCTCTTGGCCGCGGTGTCCTCCCAGCCGTTGCTCGACGGCCGCAGTGGCGAGCGACCTTCGAAGATCGAGTCCACCCGCTCGCCCTCGATCAGGCCCCTCTCCTCGCAGAGCTTGAAAAGCTCGGTGCCCGGGTAAGGTATGAAGGTCGACACCTGGATGGTGTCCGGATGGCAGCGCCCGTTCATCTTGATTGTGTCGAGCACCATGGACGTGTCCTCCAGCGGCAGCCCGAACATGTTGGTCGAGACCGTCTTCATCCCGGCGTCCCTGCAGGCGGCGAAGGCCCGGGTGATCTGGGCGTCCGACATGTGTCGGTTCAGCACCTCCTCGCGGAACCGCGCGTTGCCGCTCTCGATGCCCATGCAGACGACCTCGCAGCCCATCTCCGCCAGCGCACGGCGAGCTCCTCGCTCATGAAGTTCACCCGCGAGTTGCATATGAACGGCATGTGCACGCGCTCGCGGTAGAGCGCCGAGAGCTCGGCGAACCACTTGCGATCGGTGGTGAGGATGTCGTCGTCGAAGCGGATGTACTCGATGGCGCCGTCAGATGCCAGCATCTGCTCGATCTCGGCGATGACGTTGCCGGGGCTGCGGTAGCGCACGTACTTCTCGGGGTTGGGGTAGACGCTCTTCTGCGCGTGGTTCGAGCAGTAGGTGCAGTTGAACGGGCATCCGCGCGAGGCCATCAGCGTCCCGCGCGGGTGCTGGTCGGCGCAGAACAGGGCCGGGTCGAAGATGCTCCGGTCCGGGAAGGGCAGCGAGTCGAGGTCGGTCGCCAGAGGCCGCGCCGGGTTGCGCGCGACGGACCCGTCCGGGCGCGAGGCCCAGAGCCCGGCGATCCCCGAGGGGTCGGCGCCACACGAGAGCGCCTCGCAAAGCTCGAGGAGCGTGTCCTCGGCCTCGCCCACCACGGCGAAGTCTATGCCGCGCGTTTCGGCGACCTCGTCCGTAGCGATGGTGGGGTGCACGCCCCCGCAGGCCACCGGCACGTCCATCTCGTCCGCGATCCAGCCGGCCCAGCGCGCCACGTGCCTGAACATGTGCGTGGTGCTGGAGAAGCCGACCAGGTCGGGCGACGTGGCCTTCACCCGCTGCAACAGCCACTCGCGCTCGGGCGGCTCGACCACGTGCACCAGCGCCGTCTCGTGCCCGGCCCGCTTGAGGACGGCGGAGAGATAGGCGACGCCCAGGTAGATCCTTCCCTCGGGCATGAAAGTGCCGTCGGGGTACTGGAAGAAATCAGGGTAGACGAACGTGACCTTCAAAGGCGGACCGCCCTAGTGCTTGAGGTACATGAGCGACTTGACCATGTAGGTCCGGAACGCGGCGTTCTTGCTGGTGACCGCCAGCAGCGGCCGCATGAACGACGTCCGGTTGCCCCACTTTATGCTCATGAGACCGTGGTTGAAGTAATGCTGGTAGCGGTCGACGAGCTTGTCGCGGAACGAGTCTCCGTCGGGGTCGACGTGGAAGCCATGCCCGCTCATCCGGCTCCCCATGATGTGGTCGGCCGCCATCTCTCCGGTCTCGAGCGCGTAGGTGATGCCCTCGCCGCTCACCGGGTTGGTCATGCTGGCGGCGTCGCCGACCAGGATCATCCCCGGGCACTCGACCTTGCTGCCGCCGAGCCCGCACCGCAGCAGCGCGCCGCGCAGCGGGGATATGGGTTTCGCGTTCTTCAGCTTGGGGGCGACGTGCTCGGTGTCATGTATCATCGTATCGAAGAACTTATGCAGGCTGATCTTGTCACGCTGCATGTGGTAGAGCATGGCACCCACGCCGACGTTGGCGACCCCATCGCGCGTGACCGGGAAGATCCAGCCGCTGCCGGGGCTGACCTCCCGCTCGGGGTAGACCTCGAGGTAGTCGCCGATGTCCTCGACTCCCTCCCAGTACTGCCTGATGGATATGCCCAGGAATTGCGGGTCGTTGACCAGCAGGCCCATCTTGGCGCCCAGCACCGAGTGCGGGCCGTCCGCGCCGACCGTCACCGGCGCCCTGACCTCGACCGCCTGGCCGCCCCGCTTCGCCCTGACCCCGACGACGCGCCCGCCCTCGATGATGGGCTCGGTGACCTTGCAGTCCTCCCAGACCTGCGCGCCGTGCTCGCGCGCGTAGTCGAGGAGGATCTTGTCGAAGTCGATGCGCCGGACGATGTACCCGTGGTCGGGGAACCGCGCCAGCTGGGGTATGGGAGTCTCCACCACCGACTTGCCCGCGCCGGCGAACCTGAAGCCGTGAAACTTGTTGAACTGCCCGTCGAAGCGCTCCTGCAGGCCCATCTTGTAGAGGTTGCGCACGGCGCGCGGGGCGATGCCGTCCCCGCATATCTTCTCGCGCGGGAACGTGCACTTGTCCATCAGGATGACGTTCACGCCTTGACGCGCCAGGTAGTATGCGGTTGTGGAGCCGGCCGGCCCTCCGCCGGCGATGACTACGTCGCAGTCCATCTGTCCTCCATGGCTGGCAAACACGGTAATTATATCAGTGAGGAAGCGGCGGGGCCGCGCGGCCCGGGATCAGACGACAACAGGGAGCGCATAGCCGCAGGAGACGCACTTGAAGTCGTCGGTGAGGTCGCGCTCCAGCCTTCCCTCCCAGCGCTCGAGCAGCGTCTCGCCGCACTGGGGGCAATAGGTGTTCGCGAGCCTGTGGCCCGCTACGTTGCCGACGTAGGGGAAGTTGATGCCCGCCTCTTTGGCCATGCCGTGCGCCTTCTGGAGGAACTCGACCGACGTGGCCGGCGCCTCGAAGCGGTGGGCGGGGAAGTAGGCGTTGATGTGCAGGGGTACGTCCGGGCCGGCGTACTCGAGGTGCCTGGAGATGATATCAGCGAAGGCCTTCTCGTTGTCGTTGAGGCCCGTCACCACCAGGTGGACGACCTCGACGTGCATGCCCATCTCCACCGCGTTGCGCACGGTCTCCCAGGCCGGCAGCGCACCCTCGGCGGCTCCGCAGAAGTCCTGGTAGACGCGGTCGGAGCCCTTGATGTCGACGCTGATCGCGTCGAGCCCTGCGCGCGACAGCATGTGGAGCGCGTCCGAGGTCATGTAGCCGTTGGAGACGAACGCGCAGGCCATCCTGCCCGAGCCCGCCTCGCGGAAGAGCCCCAGGCAGTACTCGAACAGCATCAGCGGCTCGGTGATGCTCACGCAGACCCCGACGTCTCCGTTGGCCCGCGCCTGGTCGACCACGTCCCGCATCGGAACGTGGTTCGCGACCAGAGGCCTGGGCTCGGCGCCCGACTGCGCGTGGTTCTGGCACCAGGGGCACTCCAGGTTGCACGAAGCGGTCGCGATGGTGAGCATCGTCTTGCCGGGATGGTAGTGGAAGAACGGCTTGAGCTCAACCGCCCTGCTCTCGCTGGCGATGATGTCGCCGTAGGTGAGCGTGTAGAGCTGGCCCTCCAGGTTGAGGCGCGTCCTGCAGGCGCCGCGCTCGCCCGGGTCTATCTCGCAATGCCGCCGGCACAC
>JGI24138J36424_10000303_pt1 | contig 14839 bp, 19 predicted proteins | sample BarGraNGADG00312_2_FD_36424 | JGI IMG/M metagenome (IMG submission 36424) | reverse complement strand
CACCGCCGCGCCCTCGCCGCTGAGGGAGCCGTCCGCCGGGCACACGAAGCTGCCGTCGTGGACGCCGTCGGCCGCTGCGAAGCGCGCGACCCCGCATTACGCGCCAGAAGAGGGGCCAGGGGTCCGCGACTCCTAGATTGCGGTCTCGCCGCGCGCGACGTGCATGTAGGCGTCGTGGATCTGATCGTCGGAGACGGCGATGAAGTACGGTCCTAACTCGCGGAACAGGCGGGCGAGGTCGGGCTGGTCGCAGCAAGCGTCCTGGGCTGTCGTGCCGGCGCTCGCGGCGGCCGCCTTCACAGCTGCGAGCGCCTTCTGCACGGCGACCACCGTGTCGGTCAACGTGTACCAGGCAGCGACGTACTCGGGTGCGTAGCCGTGGGCGTCGTCGGCCGGCCTGTCGGCGGCCAGTTCGATCTCGGAGAAGTGGAGGTACGAGCGATGTGCTCCGGCGACTGCCAACGCCGCCCTCTTGAACGCCGCGACGCTCGCGGTCAAGTCCGGCAGGGTCGGCGGCGTCGCTGCCGGCGTCCGTGGCGCCGAAAGGACGGCGGCGGCCGGCACGGCCCCGCGGCGCACGACCACCGTCTTGGCGGCGAGGTCGCCGAGGCGCTTGTTCCTGGTGCTCGCCAGGCACGAGATGCCCGAGGGGACGTACCAGAAGATGACCTCGGGCAGGCGGACGAGGTTGCGCATCACGATCGCCACGCCCGTTGGCCGGGTACCGTCGTCCATGACCACGCGCATCCCGAAAACGAGTTTGCCGACACTCGCGCACGTGAGCGCTTCGAGGAGCGTGTAGTACACGAACACGAGGCCATACGTTACCACATAGAGCCATGCGGGCGCTGTCCGATTGAGCCCGAATCCGCCGCTCAGGGTCGGGTCGTTGACGTCGAGGGCTCCCGACGCGGCGGCGATGCTGAAGATGACGACCAGGGCCAGGAAGAGGACGATCGTGTCGATGACGATCGCGGCGAAGCGAAGACCGAGACTCGCATAGTGCATCTGCTCCGGGGCGCGTAGCTCCTGCAATCGTGCCTCCCTGGGGGTCGGGCGCTCGTGGGGATTGTATACGCCGTGGTCGACCGGCGTCGGCGCCCGACGCGGACCCGGCGTCGGCGCGGCGAGTCCCGGAGGCGCGTTCAGCGTTGGAGGACGGCCTCCAGCTTGGCGACCAGCGGAGGCAGGTCGCCCCGCACCGTCTCCCAGAGGATCGAAGGGTCGACGCCGAAGTACTCGTGCACCACCACGTTGCGCACGCCGCGCATGTCGCGCCACGGGACCTCGGGGTTGGCGTCGAGGATGAGCTCGGGGATCCAGCGGATGGACTCGCCCATGGTCATGAGGTTACGGATCACCGCGTCCATCGTTCTGCCGTCGGCCACGAACGCCGCGTGGGTCATGCCGTCCGTGTAGTCGGCGATCGCCTGCACGGCCGTGAGGATGTCGCGCACGCGAAAGCGCCAGTCGCGAAAGCGGAGCTTGGCCTGGCGTTCCGCGTAGCCCGGCTGCCGGCGGTCGGGCGGGTATCCGGCGCTCTCGCCGCGCCGTGGCGCGGCAGCGCCGGGCCGCTCAGAAGGCACGGACGGCCTCCTCGAGGATTTCGCTGCGCATCTCCGCGCGCAGGGCGTCGGGCGTGGCCAGGTCGATGCGCGTGCCCATCACGTCCGAGAGGTAGTCGAGCAGGCGCACGAAGGCGAACAGCCCCACGCGCTGCTCCGGATCGAACTCGACCAGAAGGTCGACGTCGCTGTGTGGGGTGGCCTGGTCGCGGGCCGTGGAGCCGAACACCGCGATGTGGTGAACGCTGTAGGTGCGCAGCTTCTCGCGGTTGCGCGTGAGGCGGCGGAGGGCTTCGTGACGGGTCATGGCGAGATCCTGCCGCTCAGCGAGCCACCGCGGGCCTTGCGCAGGTCACGCAGGAACCCCTTGCCCAGGAAGCTGTCGTCGCCCAGCGCGCAGAGCTGCGCGAACATGGGGACCGTGACCGTGAAGGCCAGAACGCCGGGTGGGATCTGCTCGCGCATCGCGATGTCGGTGCCTCCGATGGTCGCTTGCGGCCTCTCGAGGTCGCGGAACGTGACCACCAGTTCCATGCACCCCGAGCCGAACGGCACCGTGACGGGGTCGGGCTCGCCCCAGATGTGGTGATGGTACGCGCCGTGCTGCAGCACGCTGAGCTGGTCGGNATTCGCCCAGAAGGTCACCGTCTTGAGGTGGCNGGACAGCTCGGGCTTGAGCGGTCCGATAAGGATATGGCCGTGGGTCGAGTGGTAGGTGGGTGCGTTGTCCACCCAGGCCGCCATGAGCTCGCGGCTGCCGCGCAGCCCTTCATCCTTCCAGAGGAAGTCGATGAAGCCGTCGCGCGGCCGCGCCTGGATGCCGAAGAAGGCGCGGCCGCAGCCGCCGCAGCCGAACGCGCTCGGCGTCAGATGCAGCGTCTCGCCGTTCCGCCAGCGCCGGAAGTAGTCGAACACACAAGGGCCGCGCCCCGCGCCTGCCTTGGGCGCCGTCAGCGGCGCGAACGCCTCCGGGTCGGGGGCGTCGTACAAGCCGGTGAGCGGGAGACGGAGGTCCAGCTCCTCAACAAGGCGAGTGGGGTCGGGCTGGGCGGACTGATCGGGCATGGGTCCCTCCCGGGGTGCGGACGACGGGTGCCGGTCGCGAGCGATCGTCGTCAGGCTCGTTTCTCTACGGCNCGAGCGAGACACTTGCCTGGCTGACGGCGACGTGTGTGTCCAGCGAAGGCAGCTCACCGCGGGGGTCTGAGCGCGTGATCTGGACCACCAAACGCGTGGCGTCGCCGAGGGTGGCGCGTGGGACGACCAAGGTGCCCTCGCAGGTGTAGCCCACCGGGTCGGTGGCGGGGGACACGTTGGGCAGCGTGACCGGCAGGCGGCCGAGCCACGGCCCGGGGAGCCCGTCGGCGCTCGGGGTCGCCCAGNCCACGTAGAAANGCGCCTCGACGCCCCGGGGGCCATCCACTCGATCGGTGGCAAGTACCTGGAGGTAGAGCACGATGTCACCTGGTGTGCTCGGCAGTGTCTGGAACGCCCAGAGCGATGTCTGCTCGTGNGCGGAGTCGCGCAGCCAATACCAGCCGGAGATGAGGTCGCCGTCGGAGGCGAAAGACGTAGCGGCAAGCAGCGACGGCGAGGGCGACGGCGAGGGCGACGGCGTGGGTGTCGGCGTCTGGGACGGCGGCAGCGGTACGGGCGGTGGCGCCTCGGTCTGGGTCTTGCCACAGGCCGCCAGGCCGAGGGCGAGCACTGTGAGGGCCAGCGTCAGCATAGCGGCGGCGCGTTTGCCGCACACGACCGGCCGTCGGCAGGGCGGGGTCATCGTCTCACCTCCGTACCCGATGGTCGAAGCAGTCGGATTGTATACGCGAACGCCGGAAGATGTAGGTCACCGTACCCAGGCGACCTCCTCCGTCGTCCCGGCCTTGAGTACGCCTGCGCGCCGCTGCCGAAGGTGACCACAGCCGCCACGGCGCTGGCCAGCGGGATGATGCTCTTCGTGCGTCTCCTCATGGACGGAGTGTTCCTCGAGGGCAGGCGGATGCGGGCGCGATTAGGAGGCCACGAACTTCGCCGTGCTGCCGGTCTTGCCGGCGCTGATCTCGAGACGCGCATCGATGCGCTCTCTGAGCTCACTGACGTGCGAGATGATCCCGACCAGGCGTCCGCCGTCGTTGAGACCCATGAGCGAGCTTATCGCCAGGTCGAGCGACTCGTCGTCGAGTGAGCCGAAGCCCTCGTCGACGAACACCGTGTCCAGCCGGATGCCGCCGGCATGCGCCTGCACGACCTCAGCGAGTCCCAGGGCGAGCGAAAGAGCCGCCATGAAGGTCTCGCCGCCCGAGAGCGTGGCGACCGGCCGGGCGATGCCCGTCCAGGAGTCGTAGGCCTCCAGGCCGAGCCCGGCGGCGAACTTGCCGCCCGAACGCCGCTCTGTGCGCTCGAGGCGGTAGCGGCCGTTGCTCATGACCTGCAGGCGGTGCGAGGCGGCCACCAGCACGTCGTCCAGAAAGGCGCCCAGCACGTAGCGCTGGAAACTCAGGTGGCGCGGGTTGGCGCCCGAAGCGACGTCGGCCAGGCGGCCGATGATCTGGTAGCGCGCGCCGAGCTCGGCCTCCTCGTCGGCGAGATCGCCGAGGCGGCCGAGCTGCTTCTTGGCCGTGTTGGCGCCGGCGGCCAGGCCGCTGGCGGCTTCGTGTGCTTGGCGCGCGCGCGCCGTCGTTTCGTCGGTGGCCTTCGCGAGGCCCTCGACGTCCGGCCGCGAGACGCCTTTCGCGGCCGTTCGTGCGAGACGCACGCGCTCCGCGGCCTTGAGCTTGGCTTCTGCATGGCCGGCCACCAGCGCGTCGAGGCGCTCGATCACCGCGGTCTCCCGCCGCGCCGCCTGCCACTCAGCGTCGGCGGCAAAGCCCAGGCCGGAGAGCCGGTCAGCGAGCCTGCCGGCGGTCTCCCGCTGCGCCGCCTCGGCTAGGGCGAGGACCTCGGCGTACCCGGCCCGGGCGGCCTCGGCCGCCGCCGCCTCGACCTCGGCCGCGTGAGCGCCGGCGACGGCGGTCTCGTGAGCCGCGCGGAGCTCGGCGGTCAGCCGCTCGGCGGCGGCGATGGTTACGGTCAGCGTGGCCGGGTCAGCGTACTCCGCCGGAGCGGCCTTTCGACGCTCGGCGAGGAGCGCCGCCGCCGCGGCGGCGCTCCTCTCGGTCCCGGCGAGGCCGGTCTGGACCTCATCACGGCGAGTCAGGAGCGCGGCGACCTCGGAGCGCAGGTCCTCGATGTCGCTCTGCGTGGCGGTGCCTTGGGCCGGCCGGGCCGGGGCCGGGTGCTCCTGCGCCCCGCACACGGGGCAGGGCTCGCCATCGCGAAGCTCGCGGGCCAACAAGCCTGACTGACGCTCGCGCCACCCGGCCTCCAGTTCGGTCAGCTCGCGCTGGACGTCGCGCCATTCCCGGTCCGCGGCGTCCGCCCGCGTGCGTGCGACTCTCGCGGCGGCCTCTTTGGCGGCAGCGGCGCTCTGCGCCGCGGCCAAGTCTTCGGCGGCGCCGACATAGCCCTTGAGACGCTGCACCTCGGCGACGGCGCGGTCGCGCTCTCCGCTGCGCGACTCCTCGACGNCCAGGGCGGCGTGGGCGCCGTTCAGGACCTCGGCGGCTTCGGCGTGCCGCAGAGCGCCTTGCGCGGCGCGGGCACGGCAGCTCTCCAGGGAGGCTTGCGCCTCCGCGGCCTGCCGCGCGACATCCTCGAGGCTCGCCGCGCGGCGGGCCGCGGCCAGCTCCGCTCCCCAGGCGGCNGCCTCGGTGTCGCGAGCTTCGAGCTCGGCGAGCGCCTTGACGGCTGCGTCCGTCTCGTCGAGCCTGGCGGTCGCGTCGCGNGCCTCCCCGAGGCGCTGCTGGGCCGCGGCGCGCGCCAGCTCGACCTCGTCGGCGTGGCCGGCCGCCTCGTCCGCCTCGACGCTCAGGCGGGCGCACGTTCGCGGAGCTCGTCGAGGCTCTCGGCTGCGGCCTGGCGCAGTACCTCGTCGCGCTGTGTGGTCACTTTGTCGGCGCTGCGGCGCAGGTCGCCGGCCTCGTCCTTGAGCGCCACCTCGAGGTGCATGTAGTGGCCGGTGTCGAAGAGGGCGCGCAGGATCTGCTCCCGCTCCCTCGAGTCGGCCTCGAGGAGCTTCTGGAAGCGTCCCTGGGGCAGCATGACGACCTGGCGGAACTGCTCGCCGCGGAAGCCGAGGATGTCCTCGGCCTTGGCGCTGACCTTGGTCCAGCCCGTGGCCAGGGGGCGCCCGTCGATCTCGAGGCAGCCGTCGTCGTCGGCGCGGCGGAGCCGCCACATGGTGGCCTCCTGGAGCTGGGTCGTGGTGCCCTCGCCGCGTCGCTTGGGGCGCTCCTGCTCGGGGATGCGCTCGATGCGGTACAGGTCGGCGCCGAGGGCGAAGTCGAACCGCACCAGGGTGGGGGTGTCGGGGTGCGCGTGGTCGCTGCGCATGGCGGCGCCGGAGCGGCCGCCCTCGTTTTCGGGGCCGCCGCTGGTGACGCCGTACAGGGCGAAGGACATCGCGTCGAGGATGGTGGTCTTGCCGGAGCCGGTGGACCCCGTGATGAGGAAGAAACCGGCCCCGCGCAAGTCGGCGAAGTCGAGGGACTGCTCGCCCGCGTAGGGCCCGAAGGCCTGCATGACGACCACCAGCGGTCTCATGGCTTGGCCTCGCGACGGCGGCGCTCGAGCGCGTCGATGACGGCCGCCAATTGGGTGCGCTGGTCAGAGCTCATGGAATCGCCGTTCGCATATCTGAAGAACGCGTCGAACAGGTCGAGGTCGCCGACGGCGCCGGGCCGCGGGCGACGCTCCTCCTCGCTCCCGGCCTGGTCATACAGAGGACGCTCGATGGCAAGGGCGTTGGGGTACGCGGAGCGTAGCTGGCCGATGGGGTCGAGCAGGGCGCCCTTGTCGAGCAGTGCCGCGAGAACGTAGTCGTCATGTCGCGGGTCGGTGCGCCCCAGGGCCAGGATCTCGGCCAGCGTGCCCTCCAGGCGGCGCACGTCGCGCGGGGGCGTGAGGGCGACCGTCTCTATGGCGACACGGGCTCGGCCTTCGGCGCCGGCGGCGTTGAGGCGCTCCCCGGCGCGCCGATCTCGACGACGCTCACCGACTTGTCGTGGCTGTGCTCGGAGAAGGAGTACTTCATCAGCGAGCCGGCGTAGCGCACCGTGTCGGCGCCGCATCGCTGGGGGCGGTGCAGGTGGCCGAGGGCGACGTAGTCGAAGCCGCCGAAGACGGCGGCAGGGACCTGCGTGCTGCCGCCGACGCTGAGTGGACGTTCGCTTTCGGGGGTCTCCTCAGCGCCGGCGACGAGAGCGTGCGCCACCGCGACACGGCGCTCTCCCGCCGGCGTGGCTGCGAGGACGCGCGCCACGCCGGTCGCGGCGACGGCTTCCTGATCGTGGATGGTGTCGTCGCCGTAGGCGTAGCGCGCGTCCGCCGGGTCGGCGAAGGGCAGCGGGTGGACGTGCACGGGCCCGTGCTCGTCCGTGAGGACGACAGGCGCTGGCTCGCGCGGCAGCTCGCCGATCATGTGCAGGCCGCGCTCGCGCAGCAACGTGGAGGCAAAGCCCAGGCGCGCGGCGCTGTCGTGGTTGCCGGAGATCGCGATGACCGGGACGCCGTGACCGACGACGATCCGGGTGAGGACGTCGTCGAGCAGCTCCACCGCCTCCGTGGGNGGCACCGCGCGGTCGTAGATGTCGCCGGCGATGAGTACGGCCGANGGGCGGACCTCGNCGANCAGGGCCACAAGCTGCTCGAGCACCTGCTCCTGGTCGCGCGTGAGGTGGACGGTGTGGAACAGCCGCCCGAGGTGCCAGTCGGCCGTGTGGATGAGCCTCATGGCCGCGACATTACCACAGGCTCGCGACGGAGAACGGGCAACTGTCGGCCTCGCCCTCGGCCGGCAGCCCGCGTCGGTGGGCGCGAGAGGATAGAATGGGTATGATGCGTACCTTTCGTCTCTCCAANTCCAGGGTCACTGCCGGTCTGCAATGCGGCAANCGTCTCTGGCTGGCCNTCCATCGTCCCGAGCTCGAGGTATACAGCGCCGACACCCAGCGCCGCTTCGCCGCCGGGAACAGCGTCGGCGAGATCGCTCGCGAGCTCTACGGCGACGGTAGGCTCATCGGCGAGGGTGTCCCGCTCAGCCAGGCGTTGCGCGACACGGAGGCGGCGCTCGCCGAGCCCGGCGACATGACCCTGTACGAGGCGACCTTCCGCCACCGCGGCGTCCTCATCCGCGCCGACATCCTCGAGCGGCGCGGCGGCCGCTACCGCATGGTCGAGGTNAAGTCGGCNACGCGCCTCAAGGAGTACCACCTGCAGGACGTCGCCATCCAGGCCTGGGTGACCGAGGGCGCCGGGGTGCCTCTGGACGTCGTCGGCGTGGCCGTCATCGACACCGGCTTCGTCTACCCGGGCGGCGGCGACTACCGTGGCCTGCTGCGCGAGGTCCCGGTGGCCGACCAGGCGCGGCCGCTCATGGCCCACATCCCCGGCTGGGTGCGCGGCTTCAACGAGCTCCTCGGCGGCCCACTGCCGGCCATCAGGACCGGCCAGCAGTGCCGGCGTCCGTTCGAGTGCCCGTTCATCCCGTTCTGCGAGGAGCAGGAGGGCAAGCTGCCCTGCGCCAAGGACGATGAGCTCGACCTCGCCGGCGCCTGCGCCCCGCGTGCCCCCGCCGACCCCGCCGACGGCAGCCTCGACCCGGCCGCGGCGGACTTCCTCGCTGCGCTGCCCTATCCACGCTACTACCTCGACTTCGAGACGGTGCAGTTCGCGGTCCCGCTCTGGGCCGGCACGAAGCCGTATCAGCAGCTCGTCTTCCAGTGGTCGTGTCACGTCGAAGATCGCCCCGGCGAGCTCGAGCACCGTGAGTTCCTGGACACCAGCGGGGACGCGCCGATGCGCGCCGCGGCGGAGGCTCTCCTCGCGGCGCTCGGCGATCAGGGCCCCATCTTCGTCTATCACGACTTCGAGAAGTGGCGGCTGGTCGAGATGGCGCAGCTGTTCCCCGATCTCGCGCCTGCCCTCGAGGCGGTCACCGGCCGCCTGGTCGACCTGCTGCGCCTGACGCGCGATCACTACGGGCATCCGGCGCTCAACGGTTCGTACTCGCTCAAGGTGGTGCTGCCGACCATCGCCCCCGAGCTCGACCATGCGTTGCTCGAGGACGTCCATGACGGCCTGTCCGCCCAGGCAGCTTTCCACGAAGCGCTTGCGCCCGACACCACGGAGGAACGCCGCGCGGTCATCCGCCGCGTATTGCTGGAGTACTGCGCTCTCGACACGCTGGCGCTGGTACGCGTCGCCCATCACCTGGGCAGTGGCTGAGAGGAGCCCCTTGGATCACCGCATCGAGGTGGACATCGACGGCCAGGCCGTCATCACGCTCGCCGACATCCTGCCGGCGCGCGGACCCCTGCAGGTGCTCTTCATCGGCAAGGCCCCATCGCCGGCGAGCGTCGAGGCCGGCCACTACTTCCCGGGGCGCATCGGCAAGGGGCTATGGAAGCGGCTCGACGAAGTCGGGCTGCTGCATGCCGTTCAGGGCCAGTTTCCCGACGACCTGCTGCTCGACAGCGGCTACGGCATGACCGATGTGTGCAAGGTGCCGCGCCCCTTCGGCCACGAGCCCACGGAGGCGGACTACACGGCCGGCTGGGAGCGCGTGAACGGCATCATCACGCGCACGCGGCCGCGCATCCTGGTCTTCGTGTACAAGGGCGCCCTGGACAAGGTGCTCCAGTACTCCTACGGCTGGGAGCACAAGAGCGGCTACGGTTTCAACGACGACCTGATGCGCACCTTTGGGCGCCGGGTGTTCGCCTTTCCGCTTCCCGGCGTGTCGTGCACGCTGCGCGAGTCACAGCGTCACCTGGCGGACCTCGCCGGGGCGCTCAACGTAGTCTGAAGCGCCGGTCGTCACCGCAGCGGTCGGCATCACCCCGTACGAGGAGATGATGGCGGATGAAAGTGGTGGCGTTCAACGGCAGCTCGCGCAAGGACGGCAACACGGCCATCCTCTTGCGTCGCGTGCTGACCGAACTCGAGAAGGCCGGCATCGAGGCCGAGCTGGTGCAGCTTGCCCACAAGCGTCTCGCCGGTTGCACCGCCTGCCTGAAGTGCGCCGAGACCATGGACAACCGGTGCTCGGGGCTCAAGGACGATGGCCTCAACGAATGCATCGAGAAGATGCTCGCCGCCGACGCCATCATCATCGGCTCGCCGACCTACTACGCCAACTGCACGGCGACGACCCAGGCGCTCATGGAGCGTGCCGGGTACGCGACGCGCAAGAACGGCAACCCACTGGCGCGCAAGGTGGGCGCCGCCGTGGTGGCCGTCAGGCGGGGCGGCGCCATCCATGCCTTCGACTCGATCAACCACTGGTTCCAGATCAACGAGATGATCGTCATCGGTTCCAGCTACTGGAACATCGGTATCGGCCGTGAGGTCGGCGACGTGGAGATGGACGAGGAGGGTCTGCAGACGATGACGACGCTCGGCCGCACCATGGCCTGGGCGCTCAAGAAGCTCACCGCGTGACAGGGCCCGGCGGTCACGTGACCGTCGGGCCCTCAGCACGCGTCCCTCGTCGGCGAGCGACTTCAGCGGTTACGACTTGCCGTGTTTGATCTCGCCGATCCGGGTCGCGGGGTGGTGCATCGTCTTGTTGTTCCAGGTTGGTGGGGGTCCCTTGCGCTTCGCGGGGGCCGGCCAGCCCGGACGGTCATCACGGTGCTCGTGCCGCCTGGCGCTGCGGTTCCTTGCGGCGTCGCTCTCTTCGGGTCTCATCCTCCACCTCCCGTGACGAGGCATCTACCAGGNTGGTACCCNGGCAGGGCAGGCCGTAACAGTCGCCGTTGTGTGGACGAGGCNGGCGGCGGCGGAANCCGCCGGCCCCGGCGCGCCGTTAGTTGCTGCTCTTGGGGAGCAGCGGGATCAGCCAACCCACGAAGGCCGCCTCGCTGCGGGTCTGCATGAAGAAGGTGCCGGGTCCGGTGAGGGTGACCACGAAGCCCTCGCCGCTCAGGAACAGCGACTTGAGGCCGCCGACCTTGTGCACNTCGATGGGCAGGCNCTCNGGCCAGGCNACGAGGTGGCCTGAGTCGACGGTGTACTGCTGGCCCGCCTGCAGGTCGATGCGGCGCAGGGCGCCGTAGGTGGCCACGATGGCCTTGCCCTGGCCGCTGCACCTGACAACGAAGAACGACGAGGCTCCGAAGGCTCCCTTGAGGCCACCCCACTTGGTGTCGAGGTCGATGCCCTCCTCGGATGCGATGAAGCCGTCGCGGTGGAAGAGCCAGGTCTCGCCCTGCAGGTCGACGTAGGTCATGTCGCCGGGCAGCGACGACGCCAGCAGGATCTCCCCGCCCGACGGTGGCGCGGTGAACATGTTCATGAAGAAGGATTCGCCGGAGATCGAGCGCTTGAGACCCTTGAGGATCCCGCCCTGGGTCGTGGTCTCGATCTGCGTGCCGGTGGTCATGCTGATCATGGCGCCGCTCTCGGCGCGCAGCCTCTCCCCGCCGGCCAGGCGGGCGACGGCGACGGTGAAGGCCGGACCGTTCTGGAACTCGACTTCCATGGACTCCTCCTCGTGGGGGCCTGCATCACTGTGTCTCTGATACCCAGACATCGGCCTCGGGCGCCGTTGACTGGAGTCCGTACCGGGGTGACGTCGNGCAGTGCGCGAGCCCGTCGCCGGCCCCTCGGAGGCGCCCGGCGGCCACGCCCCCCGGCACGCCGCGTCAGCGAACCAGCGACTCGACCGCCTCACGGAAGACCGCTGTGTGCCGATCCACATCCGCCGCGGTCGTCTGCGGCGCCATCAGCGCCATGTTGTGGAACGGCGTCATCAGGATGCCGCGGTTGAGCATGAAGAGGTGCAGGTAGCGGTCGAGCTGCTCGTCCTCGGCGGCGGCCGCCTCGCCGCCGTTCTTTGGCGGCACGGGCCGCGGCCAATACTCGGCCCGGCAGCCCAGGCGTTTCACGACCCAGGGCAGCCGGTGCTCGTCGATCACGCTCTGGACGCCGTCGGCCCAGCGCTCGGCGAGCGGGATCGTGCGCGCGAAGGCCGCCTCGGTGAGCACCTCGCCGAGTGTGGCGCGCATCGCCGCCAGGGACAGCGCGTTGCCGGCCAGCGTGCCGCCTCTACCGCACTCGTCGGCGGCGTGGTAGTCCCAGTCGGCGTGGATGAGGTCGGCGATCGACTGACCGAAGCCGTAGACGGCGCTCGGCACGCCGCTGCCGATGGGCTTCCCCAGCGTGACCATGTCGCGGTCGAGCCCCCAGGCCCGCGTGCAGCCGCCCGGGCCGGCGCAGATGGTGTGCGTCTCGTCGATCACGAGCAGGGTGCCCGTCTCGCGCGTCAGCCGGCGCAACGCGTCGTGGTAGCCGGGCTCGGGCAGCACGATGCCGATGTTGGTGAGGGCGGGCTCCGCGAGAACGCAAGCCACGTCGCCGGGCGCCAGCGCTTCCTCGAGAGCAGCGAGGTCGTTCCACTCGATCACCTTGGTCGTGACCGTGGGGTCGACGGGCGGGCCGGCGTTCCCCGGCTTGGGGCCCGGCAAGCCGTCGTTGATGGTGATGATCGTCTCGTCGACCGACCCGTGGTAGCAGTAGCTGTAGACGAGGATCTTCCTCGCTTCGTCACCTGCCGGGCGAGCCGCAGGGCGAAGCGGTTGGCGTCGGTCGCCGTGAGCGCCATCTNCCAGTACTGCAGGCCGAAGCGGCGCGACAGCTCGCCGGCCACCCACAGCGAATCCTCGGTAGGCAGCATCGTGGTGATGCCGCGCGCCAGCTGCGCCTGCGCGGCGGCCACCGGGGCGGCCGGCGAGTGGCCGGTCATGGCGCCGGTGTCGCCGAGGCAGAAGTCGATGTACGTGTGGCCGTCGACGCAGGTGAACGAGGCGCCGTGGGCCTCGGCCACGAACGGCGGGTATGGACTCGACCAGCGCGTCATCCAGTTCATGGGGACGCCGTCGAGCATGTGGTCGTGCGCCCGCTCGGAGAGCTCCAGGGAGCGAGGGCGGCGGGCGCGGAACAGCTCGTCCTCGCGCACCTTGAGGCCCGCCAGACGGTCGCGGTCGATGGTCGCGGTCAAATTGGTCACCTCCGGATACGGCGGCCCGCAGCGTCAAGGGCCAGCCTAGTCTGTGTATGGTAGCGTCGGCGACGGCGGTGGGGAAGAGACGAGCGCGCCGGCCTCCGCTTCCTCGGGCGTCCCCTGAGTGGCATACTCTTGCCTGAGGCGCGCCGGCGGAGCCGGCGCGCGGGCCGGCCCATCTCGAGCGGGAGCGCACCATGGCCAAGCAGTTCTTCGGCGGCTTCTTCATCACCCTGGCGTTCGTGGCCGTGGTCCTCGCGGCCCTGTTCGGGATCTTCATCCTGATAAGCTACCTGGCCGGTCCGGTCGGAGGGTGAGCCCGGCGTCGGCGGCGCCGTTGGTTGTGATCGCCGCAGTGTCCAAGAACATCGAGGTCGCCCAGGCCTTGATGAGCGTCGTCCAGGCCCCCATGATGTTCTTGAGCGGCAGCTTCCTCCGATGAACGATGCTCCGGCGTGGCTCTCCAGCCCATCGTGAAGGTGTTTCCGCACACGTGGGTCGCCAACGCTCTGCGCGCGGTGATCATCGACGACGCCTCGTTGTGGGCGGCGCGCTGGGACCTCGTCGTCCCGGTCGCCGTCGGCGGCGTCTTCGTGGTGGTCGCTCGGCGCTGCTTCCGCCAGGAGTGAGAGAGGAGACCGATCCTTCGTGGCCCGTTTCGTCGACCGATCCAAGTACGACTGGTGGGACACCACCTGGAAACTCACCATCTTCGTCGCCATCGTGGTGTTCGCGGTGGCCGTCGTGTACCCATGGCGCGGGTTCCTGCCCACGTTCCTGCTGATCATGGCCGGACTATGGATGTACGTCAGCCTCGTGTCGCGCAAGTCGGGGTATCGCTGCGCGAAGTGCGACAAGGCCTTCCAGGTGCCCACCACGGTCAACTTCTTCACCAGTTCGCAGGTAGGCAAGAACCCGGACGGCACGTACTACAGCTACAAGACGCTCACCTGCCCGTACTGCGGCGAGCGCACCAAGGCGCGGCTGGTCAAGCGGGTCGGGGCCGACACGGCCATGGGGAGCGGCAAGCTGCTCAAGTAGGCGCGGGCGTCGCGCCCGAGGCCGGCCTCGCGCAGCACCTTGAGGTGATACGAGGCCTTCGACTGCGNGAGCCCGAAGCGGCTCTGCGCCTCGCAGCCGCACACGCCCTCCGGAGACGAGGCGTCGGCGCCGCCGGATTCAGGTGCCGTCGACCACGCCCGCTGCGAGGCGCCGCAGCTGGTGGTCCACCACGGCGGCGAGCTCGGCCGGAGCGGCGTCCACGACCTCGAGGTCGGGGAGGCTGCCGATGAAGGCGCCGCGGTAGTTCTTCTGCGACAGGCGGTGGTCCAGCACCACGACGACGCCCGTGTCGGACTCGGTGCGGATGAGACGCCCGAAGCCCTGCCTGAACTTGAGGACTGCTTCGGGCAGGTAGAAGCGTTCGAACCAGCGCTCGCCGTTCGCTTCGCAGGCACGCCGGCGCGCTTGGAACACCGGGTCCTGGCGCGGGAACGGCAGCTTGGCGATCACCAGACAGACCAGCGCGTCGCCGGGGAAGTCCTGGCCGGTCCACAGCGTGTCGACCCCGAGCAGGATCGTCTCAGGGTGGTTGCGAAACTCCTCCGCCAATGCGGCGGCGCTGCCGTGAAGCCCTTGCGCCAGCACGAGCACGCCGTCGTTTTCCACGTGCGCCCCCACCTCGGCGGCCACGCGGTGCATGTCGCGCTTGTTGGTGAACAACGCCAGGGTGCGGCCGCCGGTGACCTCCGCCAGCCGTTTGAGGCGCTCGCCCTGGCGTTCGGCGAGGTGGTCGGGTCGCCAGGCGCCGCCGGGGTCGTGCTCGAGGACGAGCACCGCCTGACGGCGGAAGTCGAAGGGGGAGGGGAAGATGTGCTCCGCTACGTCCACGTCGGCGTCCAGCCCCGTCATGTCGCGGAAGTAGGCGAACGATCCGGAGACCGTGAGCGTGGCGCTGGTGAGCACGGCGCCGCGCAGGCGGTCCCACAGGGCGTCGCGCACGAGGCGCGCCGGGGTGAGTGGCGTGCGCGTGAGCGTCCAGCGCGGCGCCGCTGCCATGCCGCGCCCCGCACTTCGGGCGCCGCCGCGCCCCGGGGCCTCGATCTCTCCCCAGACGACCGCGTCGGAGCCGCCGCTCTCGGGCAGCTCGCCGAGGAGCGCGGCGTGCGCCGCC
>JGI24138J36424_10000294_pt1 | contig 15007 bp, 17 predicted proteins | sample BarGraNGADG00312_2_FD_36424 | JGI IMG/M metagenome (IMG submission 36424) | reverse complement strand
ACATGCTCCCGGCCGACCGCTGGGCCGCGTGGCGCGACGGGCCGGTCGGCGCCCGCTACGAGCCAGAGGGGTTCGCGGCCGACGGTTTCGTCCGGTGCACGGACGGCGCCGAGCAGATGGGGGCGGACGTACCGCCACGAGGTCGGTACCATAGGTGGTCCCGCCGCCAGCAGGCGATGACCGAATAGAGGGACGCGGTGGTGCGAGTGCCACTCCGGTATGGCGCCGGCATCGTGACCGTTGAGCTACCGGCTGACCGGACCGTGGTCGTCGAGCCAGTCCATTGGCCGGCCGCCTCCGATCCCCGCAGTCTCCTCCGCGAGGCGCTTCGGCGCCCGGTCACGGGTCCGCCATTGCGAGATCTGGCTCACCGTGGCCAGCGGGTTGCGGTCTCCGTCTGCGATATCACCCGGCCCCAGCCGAGGCGGCTGATGGTCGAAGCGCTCCTCGACGAGCTTGACGGGCTCATCCGGCCCGAGGATGTCACGGTCTTGGTCGCCGCCGGGACACATCGTGCGAACACGCCTTTTGAGCTGGAAACGATGCTGGGCCCCGAGATCCTGGTCGCTTGCCGGACCATCAATCATGTGGCCCGCGACGGGGCGACGTTGGCCGACCTCGGCGAGGTCGCTGGCGTCCCGGTCCANCTCAACCGGGAATGGGTGGAAGCAGACCTCCGGATTACGACCGGCTTCGTCGAGCCGCANTTCTTCGCCGGTTTCAGTGGCGGGCCGAAGATGGTCGCGCCTGGACTCGCCGGCATCGACACGGTGCTCNAGCTGCACAACGCCCGGAGGATCGGAGATCCCAGCGCCACATGGGGCATCTGCGAAGGCAACCCCGTCCACGACGCCGTCCGTGCGATTGCGCTGGCCACGGGCGTTGACTTCGCGCTCGATGTCCTGCTCAACAGCGACCAACAGATCACTCGAGCCTTCGGCGGACCGATCCTCGAGATGCACGCCNCGGCCCGCGCGGTGGCGCGCAAAGAGNCGATGCGCCCGGTGGCTGCCCGATACGACATCGTGATCACCACCAATAGCGGCTACCCGCTCGACCAGAACCTGTACCAGACCGTGAAGGGGATGTCGGCAGCAGCAGAGATCGTTCGTGATGGCGGCACGATCATCTGCGCCTCGGAATGTCGGGATGGCCTTCCCGCTCACGGTTCGTATGGCGAGCTGCTGCACGCTCGGGACACGCCGCTCGAGCTGCTCGAGATGATCGCCGCTTCGCCGGTCACAATCCCAGACCAGTGGCAGGTTCAGATCCAGGCCCGCATCCAGTCCCGCTCCCGGGTCCTCCTCAAGGCCGACGGCCTCGATGCGACTGATATTGTGGCGGCGCATCTTGAGCCGATTATCGACCTGCAGGCGACGATCAGCCGGTTGCTCCACGACGATCCGGGGGCACGCGTGGCGGTCCTGCCGCAGGGACCCCAGACCATCGCCTATGTGGCCTGACAGCTCGGAGAATGAAGAAGAGCCGCTCGGGACCCGACGAATCGAATGCGTCCGGTCAGCCGCACTGAACGAGGACCGCGTTCTGTATACCGACACGAGGAAAATCGGGCGATCGATTAGGATCGTCTCTCAGGTCGGCATGCGACTGCCCGCTCACTGCTCAGGAGTGGGTAAGGCGCTACTGGCGAGTTTTCCGCCCGCGCAGCTCCCGCGCACGGTCGTCTCTCAGGGCCTTCCCAGCTTCACCGGCAACACCATAGTCGATCTGCGCGGCGCCTGAAAGAGGAGTCGGAGCTGATCCGGGAGAGGGGTTACGCGGTCGACAACGAGGAGATCATGGAAGGGCTTCGCTGTATGGCGGCCCCGATCAGAACAACTTCGGAGTGGTCCGCGCCGTCATAAGTGCTTCCCGACCGGTGGCGCGGCTGGTTGGAGACAGGTTCGCGCGTGGTCGAGATCGTGATGGTGACCCCGCGGAAATCTCGGCTGGCCTCGGTTTCGGGCCTTCTAGAAATGGTGAGCCTCATGGAGCTAAGGGAGTTCCTGTTCCAACCGCTTGAGAGCCGCTCCTTTCGGTTTGCCATCAGGGCGCGAGAAGCAGGCATTCTCAGCGGCGCGACTGATCTTGGAGAGCGGGCTGGGGAGATTGGTCTGGAGATCATCTCCCTTCTGCCAGAGGGCGCTTCTCTGGCCCCGGGCAAGGCGGTGCTGGTGGCCCGGGGCAGCGCCGAGAAAGTGGCCCGGGCGGAGGAGATGCTTCCTGGCGCCATCGGCAAGCCTTCGGGTGTCGCCACGGCAGCCGCGGCGATGGTGAGGCGGGCGGGTGGAATGAAGGTGGTCTGCGGTGCCTGGAAGAAAGTCGACTCGTCCATCAGGGCCGAGCTACGGCGGGCCGTTCTCACGGGCGGCGCAGGCATCCGCATCTCTGATCACCCCTTCGTCTACCTTGACAAGAACTACGTGCGGATGTTCGGCGACGTCCAGAGGGCGGTGAACAGGGCGAAGTCCTACGACTCTGGGCGACTTGTGGCCGTCCAGCTCCGTGGCGAGGAGCGGGCCATTGCCGCGGAAGCAAGCGCGGCCTTGGCCGGAGGTGCCGACATCCTGATGGTCGATACCGGCCGGCTGGAAGATCTGGAGGCGGTGGCTCGTGAGGGCCATGTCGGCGGATGGCGAGGGAAAGTGCAGCTGGCTTTCGGCGGCGGCGTGACCCTCCGGACGGTAGTGGAAGTTGCGGCGGCGGGTGCGGAAATTGTGGACGTGGGCAGGGCCATCATCGATGCCCCGTTGCTGGATTTTGGCCTGGATGTGGAGGAATAGGGGCCGGTGGATTGGGACCTTCTGGAGAAGACGACCTTCTGGGTCGAGCAGATAGAGCTTGAGGGCGCCAACCTGGGTGATCTGGCAACGGCCGCCGCGGGCACGCTCGGGCTGCGTCCCGAAGAGGTCATAGTGGTGGACGTGCGGCCGGGAATAGTGGCCTTCGATGTGTTGCGGCGCCAGGTGGCGGCCGAAGCCGTGGCGGGCAAGGAGACGGCGATACTCGGGGCGCTCGGCTCGGTTGCCGGGGTAAGCCTTGGTGCGGGGGCAGGTGTGCACTCCGAGGGAGTCCTTGGGCTTATCGCTCTGGAGCCACAGGCAGCAGAGGAAGTGCTGTCCGCGTCGGCCAAGATGGCCCGACAGATCACCGAGACGGTGTCACGCCGGGCAATGGTATTCGCTTCGGGATCCGAGGTAATCGCCGGGAAGATCGAGGACACCAACTCGCCATACATCATCCGAGGGCTGGAGCAGAACGGCTTTATCGCCCGATTCGGCGGCATCCTGGAAGACAGCGCGGCCGCGGCCGCCGCCCGGCTGGAGGACGCTCTCGGTGCCGGGTACGGGCTGGTGATCACGACCGGTGGGGTGGGAGCGGAGGACAAGGATTTCTCCGTCGAGGCCATCCTGCGGCTCGACCCCAATGCTCACACGCCCTGGATCCTGAAGTTCAAGCCGGACTTTCGCCGTCATCACAAGGAAGGCGTTCGGATAGCCGTCGGGCAGGTCGGACTAGCCCGGTTGGTGGCGCTGCCGGGCCCTCACGAGGAGGCCCGGCTTGGGTGCGATCGATTGCTGGACGGGCTGGCCAGGGGGTTGGGTGCTGCCGACCTGGCGGAATCGGTCGCCGCGGCCTTGCGGGAGCGCTGGCTTGAAGCCATGCACGGACACCATGCGTGAATCGTAGGTCGTGGGTCGTAGTCGTAGGTTGGGGGCCTCCTCGACTCACGACTTCCCCAAGGCGAAGGGAGTGCACATGGATCACACCGAGGGAGTGCACATGGATCACCAAGTCATTGCGCGCGAGCTTCGTCGAGCCGAGGCGGAGAGGGCGGCCATCGCCCCTCTGACGGCGACCTACTCGAAGATCACTGTTGAGGATGCATACGAGATACAGCTGGAGAACGTTGCCGTGAGGCTGGCCGAGGGCCGGAAGGTGATCGGCAAAAAGATCGGACTCACGAGCAAGGGCATGCAGCGACTGCTGGGAGTCGCCCAGCCCGACTACGGCCATCTCCTCGACGACATGCTGATCGCCGAGGGGGAGCCGTGCCGGCGGGACGAGCTGATCTATCCGCGGATCGAGGGCGAGTTGGCTTTCATTCTGAAGGACACCTTGAAGGGGCCGGGGGTCACCATCGCCGACGTCTATCGAGCCACGGAAGGCGTCATGGCGGCCTTCGAGATCGTGGACAGCCGGATCGTGGACTGGAAGATCAAGCTCGCGGACACCGTCGCCGACAACGCCTCCAGCGCCCGTCTCGTGCTTGGTGGGCGCATGTCTTCCATCAAAGATGTGGACCTGCGGCTGGTCGGCATGGTCATGGAGAAGAACGGGGAGGTGGTGAGCACCGGGGCCGGAGCAGCCGTCTGGGGGCATCCGGCGGCGGCCGTGGCGTGGTTGGCCAACAAGTTGGCAGCCTTCGACATCGCCCTCCAAGCGGGGGAGATCGTCCTTTCCGGCGCGGTCACGGCGGCCGAGACCGTCTCGGCGGGTGACGTCTTCACCGTCTCCTTCGATAGCCTGGGAAGCCTGAACCAGAGGTTNATTTAGGAAAGGAACTGCAGATGACGACAGGCAAGGTGAAAGTGGCCGTGATCGGCCCCGGGAATATCGGCTCGGACCTGATGTACAAGGTCATGCGGAGCCGCTACCTGGAAATGGTCCTGATGGCCGGCATCGTGGAGTCGGAGGGAATCCAGAGGGCTCGCTCCCTCGGGATCAAGACGTCCCTCGACGGGGTCCATGCCGTGGTGTCCGACGAGAGCGTCANGATAGTATTCGACGCCACCAGTGCCCGGGCACACCTGGTTGCTGCCCCGCTTCTCAAGGAAGCCGGCAAGCTGACCTTCGATCTGACCCCCGCGGCTATCGGGCCCTACGTCGTGCCCAGCGTCAATCTGGATGCCGTGAGGGGCGAACCGAACCTCAACATGGTCACCTGCGGTGGCCAGGCCACTGTGCCTATCGTCAACGCCATCCACCGTGCGGCNGGAGCCATCTACGCCGAGATCGTCGCGTGCATCGCGAGCAAGAGCGCCGGCCCTGGCACGCGGCAGAACATCGACGAGTTCACGCAGACCACGGCCAGGGCGCTCACCAAAGTAGGCGGGGCGAAAGAGGGAAAAGCGCTCATCGTCCTCAACCCTGCGGAGCCGCCCATGATGATGACCAACACAATCTACGTCGAGGTCGAGGATCCGGACGAGAGGGCAATAGCGGCTGCCGTGGCAGCCAGGGTCAGGGAGATCCAGGAGTACGTGCCGGGCTACCGGGTGCGGGTACCTCCCATNGTCGACGGCAACAGGGTAACGACCATAATCGAGGTGGAAGGGGCGGGCGACTTCCTGCCCACATACTCTGGAAACCTCGACATCATGAATTCGGCCGCCGTGGCCGCGGCAGAGAGGCTTGCCCAGGAGCTCCTGGCAGAAGGGGTGGGAGGGTGAGCGGCGTGAAGCAGATACACATCGTCGACTCGACTCTCAGGGACGGCAGCCACGCCGTCAGCCACCAGTACACCGCCGAGCAGTACGCTGCGATAGCCGGTGGTCTTGACGCCGCGGGCATCGAGTACATCGAGGTATCCCACGGCGACGGCCTGGCCGGCTCCTCCATCAACTACGGCCGGTCGGCCCTGACCGACGAGGAGATGCTGAAAGCGGCCGCCTCCACCATGAAGCGGGCCAAGCTCGCCGTCCTCCTGATCCCGGGCATCGGCACTCAGGAGGACTTGAAGATGGCAGCCGACAACGGCACCAGAACGGTGCGGGTGGCGACCCACGTCACCGAGGCCGACATCGGCGAGCAGCATATCGGGCTGGCCAAGAAGCTGGGCATGGAGGCCGTCGGCTTCCTGATGATGGTTCACATGTCCCCGCCCGAGAAAGTGGTTGAGCAGGCCAGGCTGTTCGAGTCCTTCGGCGCCGACTGGATCAACATCGCGGACTCGGCCGGCGCGATGCTGCCAGAGGACGTAAGGGCCCGGGTGGGCGCCGTGGTCGACGCAGTCAAGGTGCCGGTGGGCTTCCACGCCCACAACAACCTGACCGTGGCTACGGCCAACTCCCTGGCCGCGGTCGAGGTAGGCGCCACCTATCTCGACGCCTGCTGCCGTGGTCTGGGAGCCGGAGCCGGCAATACGCAGACGGAGGCGCTGGTGGCGGTTCTTGACAAGGCCGGCTACCAGACTGGTGTAGACCTCTTCAAGATCATGGATGTGGCCGAAAACCTCGTCGGGCCCGCCATGCACCGGCCTCAGGAAGTGCGCAATGCTCCCCTCATGCTGGGCTACGCCGGCGTTTACTCCAGCTTCCTCCTGCACGCCTACAGGGCAGCCGAGAAGTTCGGCCTTGATCCGCGCGACATCCTGGTGGAGTTGGGAAGGCGGAAGATGGTAGGGGGACAGGAAGACATGATCATCGACGTCGCTTATCAGTTGGCGCACAGGTAAGGGAGGTTGTCCCGGGTTCCGTTGAACTTTGAGGTGAGGGTCCTCCATCCGAAGCGTGCCCTGGCACGCTTCGGGAGACCGACAAGTCTCGCAGGAGGACCCGATGGGATACTCGCCCGCCACAGCTCCGAGGCGGGCACGGTCACCGTCATCGTCGCCGCCTCCTGGGTCTGCCGACCGCGCGTCCGATCGGCCGATGGCGCAGCCGAGTTGCGGCTCCGCCGCGATCGCGGCCTCGATGCGTCCGGAGGCTTCGTCCTCGATCGCGGCACGGCGCTCGGCGCCGCGGTCCGCTCGACTTCGGTGGCGAGGCGCTCGTGCGGCGCTGCCGTCGGCACAGGAACGCAACATCGTCGAGCACCTGCCCGAAGCCGAGCGGCCGCTCGTCCTGCGTCGACCGCGGGCCGCTCCGGCGGAGCCTGATCCCAAGCGAGCGAAGGTGGCCCTGTTCGTGATCGCCGGGGGTCTCGCTCACCAGCGCCCGGGTGTCGCCGCGTCGCTTCGCGAGGGGCTCGCCGACACCCTCACGATCAATCACTCCCGAGCGCGACGGGCAAGCTTCGGCGCGCGCTCAAGTCGACCAACCCGATGGAGTTGTTGACATTCCCCAAGCGTATGATTCAGCCTCGGAGGCGTTCACCGAAGTTCCACGACGAGCGGGAGATCCTCAGGTAGGGAGGTGCCACGTGAAGGTAGTCAGCCTGCTGGCTGTGGTCGATGCAGACAAATGCAATGGCTGCAACATTTGCGAAAGCGTCTGCCCCGTGCTGGCCATTACCAGGGAAAATCGGAAGGCTGTGGTTGAAGATCCGCGCTGCAGCGGTTGCGGGGCCTGCGAGCAACGCTGCCCCACCTANGCNATGACGATGGTCAAGCGAGATCAACCTTTCATCGTGAAGGCCGACGTCGGCGCGGTCGACTACGAGNAGGTCAAGGATGTCTGCCGCATCGCCAGGCTGAACCCGGAGCAATTGGTCTGCTACTGCACGGCAACCAGGGCCGAGGAAGTGGCCGCCGCCATCCTGCAGGGTGCCGATTCGCCGGAGGAGATATCCCACCGGACCGGCGTGCGCACCGGCTGCAAGGTGGAGTGCATCCAGCCTGTCCTGCGCCTGCTGGAAGCTGCTGGCGTCAAGCCCACCCGGCCGAAGGGCTGGCAGTGGTATGGAAGGACGGTTACCGCCTGGGAGATCCCCCCTGAGATCAGGGAGAAGTACTCCAGCCGCGGCTTCTACTTCGACGAGGACCTCAAGCTGCTCGACGCGATCGCGGCAGCGCCTCTGCAAGGAAGGAGGGTCGAATGATGCGTGCCCCAATCACTCCGTTGCCGCCTCGCAAGTCGCAGTACGGCATCGATCCCGCCCTGGTCAAGACGCGTGTCTCGGAACTGCCGGGCATGACCTCGTTGCTCCTCAAGGAGCTCTTTCCNAGCCTGCCTGATGTGATCTTCCCGGGCGGGCGTGGGCTCGAAGCCGTGCGCGAGGCAACCAGAAATGCGCTCCGGCGAGTGGACATGTCCAGGATAAAGCCGGAGCACTCGGTCAACATCCTTGCCTCTCACCATGGCTTCACGTTGCTCGGGGGCGAGCCTTACGCCGAGATGCTCAAGAGCATACGGGACGTCGTCGAGGAGCGGACCGGCTGCAAGAACATTCGGCTCCGGGCCGGCGTCGGCCTCCGTTTCCGCGAGACGGAGGAGTACATCAAGCGCTACGGCCTGGATGTGCACTTTCACGGCAAAGCCCTTGGCATTGCTCCTATCGACGAGGGCATTCCCATCGAGACCGAGATCGGCACCCTCTACGGCATCAAGAGGGCCTACGACGCCGANTGGATCATTCACGCCCACAATAGCGATGTGCGCGAGGTGCACTTCCACCGCCAGGTGGACCGCGCCGTCAAACCCTTCGGCATGTCGTACGCACGCATCGANACCAGGTCCACATATCACCAGAACCTTGGCCCCAGGGCGGCCAATTTCGTCGCCCGGGCCATCTTCGATTCGCCCTTCGTGCAGGGCAAGTTCATGTTCGCCTCGTTCCTCACAGTTGCGCCGAACGGGATCATCGGGGTAGACGCGGACAGCGACCTCTACGCCTTGAACGAGCGGGTGACGGAGATCGGCTGCCGCCACTACGGCAAGATGATGACGCTGTTTGGCGAGATCGACGAGTGCATCGCNGCGCTGGACTTCCCAGCTCCGGCGGTGTACGTCTTCTCGGCCGGCGTGATCTACGCCAACTTCGCGGGCGCGAACACCGACCTGTACGACCTGGAGATGCCCCTCCCTCCCTACACGTGGTACACGGAGGCTTTCTATGGCAAGGCGGGCAGGCCGCTCCTGGAGGGCATCCCACCCCTGAACCCGGCCATCAAGATGTGCGTCCACAACTACGCCTGGACAGGGTACCCCTGCGCTTTCTTCACGGAGCACATCCCGACNGTCGTGGTTGGCCAGGAGCAGGCCGAACTCTTCAATCGCGACCCGCAGAACCTNAACTACATGAAGCACGCGNTCCTCGCGGAGACGACTGAGGGGGCGATGGAGGTCGCCTACAAGACCGCCGGCACCCGAAACGTGATCATCTTCGACGGCGCCATGGGGGGAATCAACCTGAGCGAGCCATTGGCGGATCTGCTGCTTAAGAAGGCCCCCGAAGTGGAGCGCAGGGTTGAGGAGGTCCTCCTGCCGAAGTGGCTACGCCAGAGGGGTATCGATCCTTCGAGGAGGATGGCTCTGGTGTAGTGCAGCCTCACCTAATCCGCTACGAGCCGACCTATGCTGACGCGCTAGAAGAACGTGGATACGGGCCCCTAAACGAGCTTGGCCGATCAGGACTCGACCAAGCTCGACCACGGGAGCTGGATTCGAACAATGATTGCGGAGGGCCTCCCATGACATTGAAGATCCCCTACGAAACAGCTGAGGAGCGCGGAGTCTTCCTGGAGCTGGATGTTGCCCAGGAGAACCTGGTAGCCAGTTTTGTNCCGCGGGAGCAAGCAGCCCTGGCCGATATCCGGCAGGCGGTGTCGGCAGCATTAGAAAACCCAATTGGCNGCAAGAAACTGTCTGAACTGCTGGCGGGGGCCAGGAAAGTAACCATCATTACCGAAAACCAGTTTCGCCAGGCGCCGACGCGAGAGATCCTGCCTGTCCTTATAGACAAGGCGAGAAAGGCAGGCGCGGCGGTAACGATCGTTATCGGTTGTGGGAAGGTGCCACCCCTGTCGGCGAGTGAGATAGTCGAAAAGCTAGGCGCGGATGTCGTTGGAAGCGGCGTAGAAATCTATAGCAACGACGTGAGCCAGACGGACGGCTACGTGTTCAAAGGAGTCACTTCCGCCGGTACCCCNGTCTGGATCCATCGCAAGGTGGCCGAGGCCGATGTGATCCTCACCATTAGCACGACNCAGGCCACCTTGTGGGGGTACGGTGGCTCAGGGATGATTATCCCGGCCGTGACCAGTAACGAGACGACCGAGACAAACCATNTCATGTCCTTGGCCCCAGACTGCGTACCAGGCAACAATGAGTGCCGTATGCAACTTGACAAGTACGAAGCCGCTCGCTTGGCCGGTGTTGCCATGGGGATCAACGTGATCGTCAATAACGGCTTCGACGTTACCTATGTCAATGCCGGCGATTTTGTTGCCGCCCACAAAGAAGCCGTCAAGGTATACGACCAGGTTTACAGGTTTGATGCCTCCGCCCTTAAGGACAACAAGGCCGACATTGTCATCGCCGGGTCTTCGGCCCCCACCGACCATCTCTTCTTCCATACCGGCTGGGTCAACGTCAACTGCAGGCCAATTGTAAGAAAGGGCGGGACAGTAATCCTCACCACCCCTTGTCCGGGCTACGGTGACTGGCCGGGGTTCGCCCTCATGGACCTGATGAAGGAGTTCATGCCGCCCACGCCGGAGAACAACGAGAAGGCTCTCANGGCTTTCTACGACCGTAGCCGTGAGCTGTGGGCAGGATGCATCTGGTACAAGATCTACGAGGGCATGCTCCACGCCGACTACTATGTTGTCACCCGGCCAGAGAATCTGGCCGCGGCGCGGGAATTCGGTTTCACTGCTTATGACAACGTCGAACAGGCTTATGAGGATGCCCTGGCCAAGCANGGCACGAGTGCCCGGGTCGCTTTCGTCCCNTACGGTCGTTACACCGTGCTGGATGCCTGACNGGATCGCCGTGATCGATTGCGCTGGTCNNAGACCAGNTANCGGTGGCCGGCTGGAAACGACCTCCCGGCCGCCGANATCCCCCCTCGGGCGGGTCGCCTCCCCCGAGGCGCCGTACGTGATCGGCGCCGCNCTCNTCGTGGACGGCGGGTACCTCATCCGATGACCATCTCGACGGTGCCGCGGGGCCTCCCCGGCGACCCGACCGCCCCGGATGTGCTGGCCGCCAAGGCGACAGCCGTTCGGGCGGCCCTGGCCGGGCTCGGCGGCGCCGTCGTGGCCTTCTCCGGTGGGGTCGACAGTTCGGTCGTCGCCGCCTTTGCCATCGAGATGCTCGACGAGCGGGCCCTCGCCTGCACAATCGTGTCTGGGTTGCTGCCTGACGAGGAGATCCGCGAGGCGGAGGCGATCGCGGCGGCACTCGGGATCCGTCACCGGCTCGTGCCGCTCGACGTGCTCGCCCTGCCCGCCTTCGTCGCGAACCCGCCCGATCGCTGCTACCACTGCAAGGCCCGCGTCCTGGCGACGCTCCGAGAGGTCGCCGATGCCGAAGGCTTCGAGGCGATCCTCCATGGCGAGAACGCGGACGACCAAGCCGTCTACCGTCCCGGTGCCCGGGCCGCGGAGGAGGCCGGCGCAATCGCGCCGCTCGCCGGCGCCGGGATCACCAAGGCCGAGGTCCGGGCGCTGGCCCGGGAGTTCGGGCTGCCCAACGCTGACCGCCCGTCGGCGCCGTGTCTCGCCACCCGGATCCCGTATGGCGAGCCGGTGACCCTCGAGCGGATGCGCCGAATCGGGGTTGCCGAGGCGGTCCTGCGCCGTGCCGGGTTCGGGGTGGTCCGCGTCCGCGACCACGGAGCGATCGCGCGTATCGAGGTCCCCCTTGGCGGACCTGCCGCGGCTCCTCGCCCCCGGCCTCCGGGAGCGGGTGTCGGCCGAGGTCCGGGCGGCCGGCTATGCCCACGTCACGATCGACCTCGACGGATACCGCTCGGGCAGCTTCGACCTCGCCCGGGCGGCCTCGGGGACGGGAGGCGGAGATGGATAGGTCTCACCTGGCCTCGCTCCTCGATCATGTCCGCGACGGTGACGTCGACGTGGGCGCCGCGGTCGGCGGGATCCCGCGCCGATGAGCGCGTCCGCGCGACGAACGGAGGCAAATCGCCTGCCGTCGCCTGTCCTGGAGCGGCTGGGCGAGCTTCGCCGGATCCTGCAGGGGTTCGAGAGCGCGATCGTCGCGTACTCGGGCGGTGTCGACAGCACGGTGCTTGCGCGGGTNGCGGCCGAGGTGCTCGGCGATCGGGTGATCGCCTGNACCGCGGTCTCGCCGAGCCTCGCCGCCGCCGAGCTCGCCGCGGCGCAGGAGGCGGCCCGGGCGATGGGGATCGAGCTCCGGCTCGTGCGCACCGGCGAGGTGGAGCGGGAGGACTACGCCCGGAACATGCCGGACCGGTGCTACGTCTGCAAGGGGACCCTCTTCGCGCGGCTGGCCGAGATCGCCCAGTCCGAGGGGTTCCGGCACATCCTGTACGGCGCGAACGCCGACGACGGGACCGACTACCGGCCGGGCGCCCGGGCCGCGGTTGAGGCAGGTGTTCACGCGCCACTCGCCGAGGCCGGCCTGACGAAGGACGACGTACGGGCGATCGCTCGCGTCTACGGATTGCCGAACTGGGACAAACCGGCGTCACCGTGCCTCGCCTCGCGGATCCCGTACGGGCAGCGGGTCACCGTCGAGAAGCTCCGGCAGATCGAGGACGGCGAGCAGATTCTGCGCCGCCTCGGGTTCCGCGAGGCCCGGGTGCGCCACCACGGCGACATTGCGCGCATCGAGGTCTCGCGAGCCGAGCTTCCGCGGGTCATTGCCCCCGAGACCGCGGACGAGATCAGCCAGGGCCTGGTGCGACTGGGCTTCACGCACGTGGCGGTGGACCTTCGCGGGTTCCGGTCCGGGAGCCTGAACGAGGCCCTGCCGCGAGCCCGCGANGTCCCTGTGCCGGTGCCGCCGACCGCCGAGCTGATCACGCTCGCCCCGCGGAATCGCCAGGGGCTGACGTCATGAACCAGCATCGCCTTCGCTCGATCCTCGAGGACGTCCGGGCGGGCCGGCTCGACATCGAGGGAGCGTCCGACCGTCTCCGCGATCTGCCATACGAGGAGGTGGGCGGCTTCGCATGCGTGGACCACCACCGAGCCGTCCGCCAGGGGATGTCCGAGGTCGTCCTGGCCGAGGGGAAGACGACCGAGCAGGTCGTGGCGATCGTCGAGCGCCTCGCAGCCCACGGCGGCCCNGTNCTGGCCACGCGNGCCGCGCCCGCTGTGTACGACGCGGTGCGCGAACGGGTGCCGGCCGCGGAGTACAACCCGCTCGCCCGGACGATCCTCGTGCCCGACCCCGACGCCCCGCCCGGGCGACCGGGGATCCTGATCCTCACGGCTGGCACGGCGGACGTTCCGGTGGCCGAGGAGGCGGCCGTCACCGCGATCGCCATGGGTAACCTCGTCGAGCGCGTCTATGACGTCGGCGTGGCTGGGATCCACCGGCTCCTCGACCGGCTCGACGCCCTGGGGCGGGCGCGGGTCATCGTGGTCGTGGCGGGCATGGACGGCGCTCTCCCGAGCGTCGTCGGCGGCCTCGTCGACGTGCCGGTCATCGCCGTGCCGACGTCCGTGGGGTATGGCGCCGCGTTCGGGGGGCTTTCTGCACTCCTGACGATGCTCACGAGCTGCGCGGCCGGGATCACGGTCGTGAACATCGACAACGGGTTCGGCGCCGGCTTCGCGGCGGCCCTGATCAACCGGCTCGGCCCCGCCCCGGAGCCCGCCCCGTGATCGGCTTCGTCGACTGCTATTCGGGTGTCAGCGGGGACATGCTGCTGGGCGCCGTGGTCGATGCGGGCGTGCCGCTGGCAACGCTCCGGGCGGCCATGTCCGGGCTCTCCGTCCGGGACGAGTTCCAGCTCGAGGCGGACGAGGTCCGGCGCGCCGGACTCCGGGCCATGAAGGTCCGCGTGGTGGCCGCCCCGGGCCACCACCACCGCCCGTTCCGAGAGGTCCGGGCCGTGGTCCGCGACGCCGGGCTTCCCGCGGTCGAGCGCGACCGGGCGCTCGCGGTGCTGGAGCGCCTGGCCATCGCCGAGGGCCGCATCCACGGCGCCCCGCCCGACGCGGTCGAGCTACATGAGGTCGGCGCGATCGATTCGATTGTCGACGTGGTGGGGACCGTGCTCGGGCTCTCGTTCCTGGGGATCGAGGAGCTGCACGTCTCGTCGGTGCCGGTCTCGACCGGTTCGATCGCGTCATCCGGCCACCGGCTCCCGGCGCCCGCACCCGCGACGCTCGCGATCCTGGCCGAGGCGGGGATCCCGACTCGCCCGTTCGGAGAGGGCCGGGAGCTCGTCACGCCGACGGGTGCGGCGATTCTGGCGACGCTGGGCCGGGTCGGCCAGCCGGCCATGATCGTCGACCGGGTTGGCTATGGCGCCGGCGACGCCGACTTCGAATGGCCGAACGTGCTGCGGCTGTGGGTCGGGCGGCCGGCGGACGGCGGCGATGTGGCGCAGCGGGCGCCTCTGGGCGACCACGTCGTGATCGAGACGAACATCGACGACATGAACCCTCAGCTCCTCGCGCCGGTCGGGGAGGCTCTCCTGGCCGCAGGGGCCCTGGACGTGACGGTGACGCCGCTCCAGATGAAGAAGGGGCGGGCCGGCGTCCAGGTGTCGGTCGTGGCCCGGATGGACGACGAGGGCAGGCTCGCCGGGATCCTCCTCGCGGAGACGACCACGCTCGGGGTCCGGGTCCACACCGTCCGCCGCTACGAGGCTGGCCGGTCGTTCGTCGAGGTTGTCACGCCATTCGGCCCGGTCGTCGTCAAGCAGAAGGTTCTCGGGGGACGGGTCGTTGCGGCGATGCCCGAGTTCGAATCGGTGCGCGCTCGGGCAACCGAGACAGGGGTCCCGTTGGCGCAAGTCCATGCCGCCGCCACGGCGGCGGCAGGACCGGCCGGGGACGCCCTCGACGCGGCGGACGCGGCTCCGGAAGCCGGATTCGAGAGGGATCGGCCGGGGGNTGCAGGCGGCTGACTGCCCCGGCGACCGTGCCCGCGGAAGGCCGCGGAGATGCGGCCTGGCGGTCGTCACGTTCCCGGGGAGCAAACGGAGNTTCGCCGTCAAGACGATCGTGGGGAGGAACGCCGGAGACCCGGCGGCGCCCGCGTGGCGGCCCCGCGTCGCCGCCGGCCTGACGCGATCGTGACGAGCGCTGGCCGCTCGCTTTGACACTCCACCGGGGTCGGGCTATCATCCGCACCCGACCGGACTTCGGGCGCGCCCACCAGCGAGGCAGCCGCCCGGGGTTCTT
>JGI24138J36424_10000285_pt1 | contig 15213 bp, 12 predicted proteins | sample BarGraNGADG00312_2_FD_36424 | JGI IMG/M metagenome (IMG submission 36424) | reverse complement strand
ACCAAATAGACGGTTTCGTCAGGGAAAGCCTGGCGAATATTTTCTGCCGCCTGTTCCAGCGCCTGATCGTTTTTATTGGCCAGCAGCATCCGTTTTTTCTCACGGATCAGATGGTAAATTTCATGATCGCTGGCTTCCAAATGCCGCGAAGCATCCACCATGAAAATCACGGCATCGGCCTGGGCGATTTTATCCAGGCTGCGTCGCATGCCCTGATTTTCGATGTCGTCTCCCGTACCAGTGCGAATGCCGGCCATATCGGTGATTTGGAACGGCAAACCGTCCAGATACAATTTTTCCTGGATATAATCTCGGGTGGTGCCGGGCAAAGGGGAAATAATCGACCGCTCCTTCATCAGCAGGGCGTTGAACAAGGAGGATTTTCCCACGTTGACCTTGCCGGCAATGACGATATGCATGCCTTGGTCAAGGATATCGTTGAAACGGCTTTGACTTAGAATTTTTTCCAAATCATTGACCGCCACCGTCAACCCGGAATCAACTGCAACAGTTTCCAGCATTTGATCTTCAGCAAATTCAATCTCAGTTTCAATAGCAATCGCCATCTGCAGGAGCCGGTCGCGGATTGAGCCGACCATTTGGGAAAGCCGCCCTTCCAAATTAGCGAATTCCATCAAGGCATAGACCCGCGAATTGGCTTTAATCAGGTCATTGACCGCTTCAGCCTGAAGCAAGTCCATTTTGCCATTGCGGAAGGCCCGGTAGGTAAATTCGCCGGGCAAAGCCAGTCGGGCACCGAGCCGGCAGGCCAGGCCGATCACCTCTTCGATGATTGACAAATTGGAATGAAGCGCAATTTCGACAATGTCCTCGCCGCTGTAGGAACGCGGCGCTTTAAAAAGAGTCACCAAACATTCATCGATACGCCGCCCCTGGGATTGGATGAACCCGTGATAGCTTTTGCGGGCTTGCCAGGCGGGCGGCAGCGGCTCGAACAAATCGTGGGCAATGGCTTGGCTTTTGCTCCCGGAAAGTCGAATAATAGCTATGCCTGCCTTGCCCGAAGGTGTCGCCAGGGCTACAATCGTCTCATCATCCATGCAGCTTTTTTCTGATGGTTATGACCTTCAGAAAACTATCACCATCGCTTTTGGATTCCAAATCCTCGTATTTGTTAATGGTCATGTGGATGATCCGCCGTTCAAAAGGATTCAGCTCCGGCAATTCAACGGCCTGGCCATTGCGGCGGATCTGGCGGGCATGGCGATGGGCCAGCGTGCTTAACTCCGCTTCCTTTTTTTTGCGGTAATTTTCACATTCGCAGAAAATCTTTTTGCCGATCTGGTCCGCGAAGAGACGGTTGAGTAAATACTGGACGGCATTGAGCAGGTTGCCATTCTGATACAGCATCAGTTTATAATCTTCACCGACAAAGTTGACCCTCAGGAAATCCGCGTTGCTTTCAAACTTAAACTGCAAATCGAGTTTCATGGCCTCAACCAGCAATTTGACAAAATCTTCGAGCTCTTTTTGGTCACTGCCATCGGAACTCCAGGCTTCGATGAATATTTCCCTTTGCTTGTGGCCGAAATATTTTGTTTTTTCAGTGATGATGCGATATTTCAGTTTTTCTTCTGGAATATTGAATTCTTCAGCCGCCTTTTGAATGGCATCTTTCAGAGAATTTGCGACAAATTCCTTTTTGTCCATCATTTCTCTTTGGCTCCTTTTTTTCTTTTCAAGATTTTAATTTCCTTTATTTCCTCTTTCTTCTTTTTATGAATCTTCTCGTTGATGATGTACTGCTGGCCGATCTGCAACACGTTGGACATGCACCAGTACAGGTTCAGGCCGCTGGGAAAGGAGGCGAACATGATGGTCATGACGAAAGGCATGATGTACATGAGCTTTTTCTGGGTTTCATCACCGCTGGAAGGTGTCATGCGCTGCTGGATGAGTTGGGTCACGCCCATCAGGATCGGCAGAACGTAAAACCGATCTTTTTTCGAAAGATCTGTGATCCACAGTATCCACGGCTCATGGCGTACATTGATGGAGACCGCGAGCAAGCGGAAAATTCCCCACAGAAGCGGCAGCTGCAGCAGCATCGGCAGGCAGCCGCCGGCCGGGTTGACCTTCTCCTGCTTGTACAAGGCCATGATTTCCATGTTCATCAGCTTACGCTGCTCCATGTCTTTGGTGTTTTTGTACTTTTTCTTGATGGCCTTCATCTTGGGCTGCAGGTTCTGCATCTTGGCCATGGACACGCTGGATGAATAGGTCAGCGGAAAAAGGATCAGTTTCAATAACAAGGTAAAAACAATCAAAGCCCAACCGTAATTGGGAATGAAGCTGTGGATAAAAACGATGCCCTTAAGCATGACCTTGGCAATGGCGCCGAACCAGCCGTATTCGATGATTTTATTCAGATCGGGAAATTCCTTTTCCACTGCGCCCAATATTTTTTCATCCTTGGGACCGATGAAAATCGCCGTCGGGTTGGTGACCACCAAATAGGAATACAATTTGCTTTGGTTTTTTCCCAGCGGCTGCTTGATCACCTGATAAGCAAGCTTGGATTTAAGCAGATCGGTTTTGAAAACAGCGGCGAAATAGGTAGTTTCATAGGCCGCCCAGTAAAAACCTGACCCTTTTTCGCCCGCGGCCTTTTCAAAAGTCTGACCGGCCTGGGGAACAGTCTTTTGCTTGGCAAATTCAACTGTTTCCAGTTTTTCGTTCGCGTAAGCGGCGATTTTCAGATTCATCATCATGGCCCGGTCACGGCTGTCGTTATTTTCCAGATCGGGGCCGAAAACCACAGGCAGGGCATCAACCACCCGCCCGTTCTTGCTGACCTGGAACTCCAGCCGGATGATATAACTGTTTTCGCTGAAAATAAATTTTTTGGTGGCCTTCAGGTTCTGGGCCAGGTCGGCATATTCAAAAACAATCTCATTGGCTTCCAGCCCGCCGATTTTTACCTCGGCAGCACCACGGTATAAAAACAAGACCTTGTTCAGGATCCCGGAAAAATCGTTTTTTTCCGAGTAGAAATAAAAAGGGTAAAAATTCGACTCTTTGGCGCTGCGCGATATCAGATCCATGGGGTTTCCGGCGTCATCCTTGTATTTTTTCAAGACAAAGGAAATAAGACCGGCGCCGCGGTTGGTGAAAACGGCGGTAAAATAAGAATTGTCCACGGTGATCTGCTTTTCTTTTTCAGCCATCAGATTTTCGGACACGGTTTGCAGCGGCAGTTCCTTTTCCGCAGCAATCGTTTCCGTTCCGGATTGATTAAGTATGGAACCGATGTCAGGTGCCGCGCCACCCTTGGTTTCCGCAGCGGCTTCGGTCTTTTGGTGCTGGGCAGCGGCGGGCAGGAAAGCCCGGTTTTGCGCCACGGGTTTGGGCATGAAAAAATACTGATAGACCAGCAGCACTGTCACCGACAACACAATGGCCAGAATTAGTTTTTTTGTATCCATTAAAATTTCACCTCGTTTTTTTCAGGAACCGGATCAAAGCCGCCGTCATGAAAGGGGTGGCATTTGAGAATTCTTTTCACGCCCAGGTAGATCCCCCGGCCGGCGCCATACTTTTCGATTGCTCCGTACGTATACTCGGAACAAGTGGGAAAAAACCGGCAATGATTGCCCAGCAATGGGGAAAGTGTTTTTTTATAGAGCCTGATCAGCAAAAGGAGCGCTTTTTTCATGTTCTAATTATATTTGATTTTGATCAAGGCATCCAAAAACAGAGTTTCCACCTGCGCAGCACTGCAACGATCAAATCTTTTTTTTATGGAAATCCACAGGTCGTAGGAATCGTCAAGCAAAAACTGATTCAATCTGAACCATTCTTTCATTTTTCTTTTTATAAAATTTCTTTGAACTGAGTTCCCGATTTTGCGGTTAACGGAGATGGCAAATCTGCTGCCCGGGCGGTTGTTTTTTAAAAAATACAAAAAAAAAATCATTCTTCACTTTTTTGGCATTTTTCAACAAATAAACAAATTCACCTTCTTTCTTGATCCGCTGGAAATCTCTAAACGCAAAAGTCATTGATCAGGCGGTAAGATTCTTTCTTCCCTTTCTTCTTCTGCGATTAATAACTTCACGGCCACCCTTGGTTTCCATGCGCGCCCTGAAGCCATGGTTTTTTTTTCTTTTTAAATTGTTAGGTTGAAATGTTCTTTTCACCAGACCACTCCTTAATCATTTGCAATTAAAGCATATGATATTAAAAAAAACGCTTCTTGTCAAGGCAGCACAAATTATCCACCTATCTTGGCGGATTTAATTTGTCTGTCCCGAAAGGAAAGAGCGATTTTTTGAACTGAAAAGGATCGAAAAAAACTATTTTTTTATTTTACTTTCAGCAAAAATCATTTATAATCATCCGTGGAGGTCACCATGAAATATCCCGATATTTTGGAACGATTTTTAAGCTACGTGGCTATCGACACCCAATCGAGCGAAACATCCGCAACATTTCCCTCAACCGCCAAGCAAAAAGATCTGGCTGCCAAGCTCAAACCAGAACTCGAAGCGCTGGGCATGAAAGGCGTCCAGATCACCCCTTGGGGATACGTACTGGCAGGCCTTGAGACCAATCAAAAGCATAAAGTCCCGACCATCGCCCTGATCGCCCATATGGATACGTCGCCCTCTGTTTCCGGCACAGCAGTGCAACCNCAGCTGCATAAGAATTACCAGGGTCAGGACTTGGTGCTGTCAGCAAGTGAAAATGTNATCCTGAAAACCAGCGACAACCCTTATTTATTGGAAAAAACCGGCAAAACCATCATTACCGCTTCGGGGAACACGCTGCTGGGCGCCGACAACAAGGCCGGCATCGCCGCCATCATGGACACCCTGACCCAATTGCACAGCCATCCCGACCTGCCGCGCCCGAACCTGAAAATCGTCTTCACTCCCGATGAAGAGACGGGCCGGGGCGTGGAACACATCACCGCCGCCGAGATCGGGGCTGATTTCGGCTACACGGTCGACGGCGAAAAAGTAGGGGAAGTAGAGGACGAAACATTCTGCGCTGACTCGCTGGAAATAAAAATATCGGGAATCAACGTTCACCCGGGTTTTGCCAAAAACAAAATGGTTAACGCCGTCAAGATCGCCGCCCGCATCATCGAAAGACTGCCGCACCAGACCCTTTCCCCCGAAACCACCGCAGGCCGGGAAGGCTACGTCCATCCGCACCAGATCAGCGGCAGCGAGGAGGAGGCGACCATAAAATTCCTGATCCGCGATTTCACCGATAATGGGCTGAAGGAGGCCGAAGCACTGATAAAAAAAATCAGCGAAGATGTCACCGGCGAATTTCCCGGCGCCAAAAGCGAGGTCAAGGTCTCAGAATCCTACCGCAATATGAAAGTTGTGCTCGACAAATATCCCGAAGTGCTGGAGAAAGCCGAAAAAGCCGCAGCCATGGCCGGGCTCAAGCCAAAGCGCGCCAGCATCCGCGGCGGCACTGACGGTGCCCGCCTGTGTTTTATGGGCCTGCCCACGCCCAATATCTTTACCGGCGGCAACAACTTCCATTCCAAATATGAGTGGATCGCCTTGGAGGACATGCAGAAAACCTCGGAAACGCTGGTCCACCTGCTCAAACTTTGGGCCCAGGAATAATCTGACTCAGACCAGCAGTTCGATTGGGTAATTTTAGGCGTTTACGGTAATGGCTGTTTAGACAAATACCGGAACTTCAATAATCGGGCCACATGCCGCAGGTATTTCCATCGCTCCCAGAGGGTCAGTTTACTTTTGCCGTCACCCCGGTTTTCAAACACGATAGGCAATTCACGAATATTCTGCGGCCGCAGCTTGACCATAAGCTCCAGGCCGATCTTGAAACCAATGGGATTCAACGTAATATCCCGATGCCATAAACGCCGCGGAAATGCGAAAAATCCGGACAATGGATCATGTACCGAAACCAGCAGGCGAGCCGGCCAACGAGATAATTCGGCATTAAGTCGCCGCCACCAACCAAAACTGGCGCTGCCTCCGTCAATAAACCGGCTGCCGATGACAAAATCCGCTCGCTGCTGGCGGATTTCTTCCACCATGCGGGGAATGACTTCTGGCGGATGACTCAGGTCCCCATCCATCACTACCAGCGTTTCACCCCTGGCCAGCGACAGGCCATCCAATACTGAAAGTGACAAATCCCTAGGCAGGCTCCGCCGGACTTTCAGTGAAACCGGGTATTGAGGTTGCAGCGTGCGGACGACATCTTCGATCCCATCGCGAGAATCATCATCGACAATAATCACTTCATAGGTTTTCCGGAGTTCTTGGGCAATGCGCTCGACCAGCAGGCAGATATTTCCGGCTTCACGAAAAGTCGGTATGATTACTGATATGTCTGGTTTTTCCACTGCAACATCCTGACAATAACTGCGATAAACTATATTACGACGGGTTCCCGTTAAAGTCAAAGCCGGTGCCATGCTTTTTCAATTCGGATAGAAAAAAAAGTAATGCCGTAAAGCAAAGCGTCAAAACCGACCAGTGCATATAACGCAAAAAAAGTTCACGCCCCCACAAATCGTATAACCCGACTCCGATCAGTATCCATATTCCAAAGAGCACCCAACGCCAGGGGCCCGGAAAAAGGTCCTGGTAATTCACAAGCAAAATCAGCGCAGCCGTCGCCGAAATGAAGGTATAATCCCAACCCAGGGGAGAAAAAAGCGGAATCAGGACTAACAAACCGGCACCATCAAGGTATTCGTTTAATGCCGAAGAGCATTCTGACCGCTTCCGGATCACAAGCCAAAACAACAGCACGGCAATCATCATGACCGTAACGCCCAGCAGACCAGGTGATATTGTTTTGCCCCATTTAGTAAAAAACCCCAGGAGTGACACATTGTCAAATGAGCCGAACAAGCCAGGAGAAGATTGTCCAAGCGTCAGCCGCCATTGATGCAGCAGCGCTAAATTGCCTTTCCAACCGTAAAACAATGCCGGCATGAGTAACACCAACAGCAGACCCGCAAAGGTTATGGCAACCTCACGAAAACGCTTTTTAAAAAGGAAATACGGTATAAATATCAAGGCATACGGTTTGATCGCCGCAGCCAGACTCAAGCTCAACGAGCAACGCCAGGATTTACGTTGGATAAATGCCGCCAACATGAACAACAATGACGCATTCATCAAGGCATTGGCCTGGCCAAGACTGATTTCCCGGGCATAGAACCGGCCTAACACCAGCAGCGGGATAAAAACCAGCCAGAATATGTTGCGCTGTCGCTGCGGCAACATCCCGAGACTGTAGCGAAACATCGAAACTAAAGCAGCGACAATCAACCAGAACCAAGCCTGGCATGCCAGCGGATAGGGCAGAAGCGCCAGCGGAGCCATCAACAAAGCAAAAAACGGCGGATATTTGAATTGATAATGTCCATCGCTGGACCGATAGAGTATCTCGCCCGCTGAAAAACGCTCACCGGCCTGGTAAAAAACAGCGAAGTCGGCCATTTTGAAACGCACCTTGAATAGGAATGCAGCCTGCAGCAGCAGAATGACCAGGAGCAGCAAAAGAATTTTTTTCTTTTTTGACATGATGATTTGACAGATCACTTTACGCCGGCAGTTCGATGATGAAACGGGCGCCCCGGGGCTGATTGTCAATCACCGAAATCAGGCCGTTATGCTCTTCAATGATGTTGTGGGCAATAGCTAGGCCCAGGCCGGTTCCGGAACTCTTTTTGGAAAAGTAAGGCAGAAAAACTTTCTGCTTGTCTTCATCGCTGATACCGGGCCCATTGTCGGCAAACTCGATGCTGATGAACTTGCTTTCCCCATTATAGCGGGTAGAAATTTCGATTTCGCCTTCTTTGCCGATGACCTCCAGAGCATTGTCCAGAATATTGACAAAAACTCTCTTGATCTGTTCGACATCGAGCTTGACCAACGACGGCAGTGCGACATCGAGCTTGACCTTGAACTGGATATTCTGGTAAATCGAAGTGTAAACAGCGAGCATTTTTTCCAGAATTTCATTAATATCGCCCTGGGTGAATTTAATTTCGGGCAAGCGGGCGAAATTAGCGAATTCCTCAGCCAGTTTTTTAATTGAATCGAATTCCTGGGAAATAATATGCATACTATCTTCGACAATAGCGCGGAATTTATCCGGCGGCTGGTCCAGGCTGCGCAAAATCCTTTGCGACGAAATTTGAATGGGGGTCAGCGGATTTTTTATTTCATGGGCAATCCGCTTGGCCACTTCGCGCCAGACCAGCAAGCGTTGGGCCTTGATCAATTCGGTCAAGTCGGTAAAAACCACCAGTAAACCGGAGAAACGGTTGTTGATCGGGTTGCGCAATTGGGTGATTTTCACGGCCAGGTTGATGACTCTGCCCTGCAACTTGACGTCGATTTCTTTTTCGATCAATTTGAAGCGCGTCTCAAAGGCTTTGCTTATTAAGGCATGGATATCTTGGTAAATGGTTTCAGAAATCACATTAGCGAAATTTTTTCGGGAAACAACTTCCACGTCCAATGACAGCATGCGGGCCGCTTCAGGGTTTAGGGCGATAATTTCGCCTTTTGAATTCAGGGCCATGACCCCGGAAGTTATATTTTTCATGATGGTTTCAATGATGCTGCGCCGGTGGCGCAGCTCAATGGTGCGCCGGTTCAGCTTGTCCCGGTTTTCCTTTAGATCAAAGGCCATGCGGTTGAATTCATTGATCAGGATGTTGAATTCATCCTTGGCCGCGTAGTCAATGCGCACGTCTAGGTTGCCTTTGGCGATTTCGGTGGTCGCCGATATCAGTTTCTCAATCGGCACAGTGATTCCCTTGGCCAGGTAAAAACCCAGCCAGGAAGCTGAAAAGATAATCAGAATGGTGATAAATAAAAAAAGCAGCATATAGGTATTTTTGACCGGATCGCGCAAAACCCTCATCTGGCTGTGCTTGTTGACCATTGCTGCCAGGATGTTGAGACTGCGGGTATAACTTTCGGGAAAATACTTTCCGGTGATGATCAGCATTTTGTCACCCTGCTCGATATCAAAAGCGACCCCGTTGCGGATCAGTTCACCATTTTTCAGAGTGTCAATTTTGGTAAATCCGGCTCCGCCCAGGCCGCTGTAAACGATATTCAAAGGCAGGTTTTTGTATTCCTGCATGGGGATGCGCGGATTGAAAATGGCAAAAATTTCATTTTTGTTCTTATAAATATTGACCACGTCAAGCTTGTATTCCAGCATCTTCTCCTTGAGCCTGTTCTGCAGGAAACCCTTGTTTTCTTCGGTGTACATTCGCTTCTGCTGGATCATGACGGCTATGATTCCGGAGAAATGCTCCAGATCTTCGTTGATTTTGCTGTAGTAATTAGTTTTGACGTCATCGACATTTTTCATGATGTTTTCAATCGGCGTTTTGAACCATTGTTCGATGCTCTGCGAAATGACATCGGTGGCGAAATAAAATAGCAGCAGGGTGGGAACAATGGAAAAGGCGATGAAAAAAAAGACCAGGCGGTTCTTAAAGCTATGACCGGCGCCACCCTGGTTTTTTTCATAATACATTTTCAAAATGTTGCGGATCAGGATGAAAAGAAAAGTCAAACCGAAAAGGATGATGATGATCCACAAACCGAAAATCAGAGTATTGCCTTTCAGGAATTGCGGCGAAAAATTCTTGCTCTCTTCAAAATAAATGCGGATGATGACAAAAGCGATAAAAAACAAGACTATGGCCGTCACGATTAGACGCACGCCCCTGATGTTTTTGTTTTTCATTCTCCAATTCCTTGTCGCCAGTTTTGGTAAAATACACAAATGGCAACCCTGCCCTTGATAATTTAACACGATCACCGCCAAAGGTCAATTGACATATGAAGCGAAAAATGATATTGCTGTACTCTTGCGCCTGTAGCTCAAAGGATAGAGCATGGGATTCCTAATCCCAGGGTTGGATGTTCGAGTCATCTCAGGCGCAATAATGAGGTCTAAATGAAAAGAAAAGAAAAAGAACACTTAAAGGCCGATCCGTTTGTCAATTTTGTCGAAAAAGCTATCACGTTTTTAAAAAATAACCGCCGCCTGCTTCTGGCCGGAGCAGGAATCGCGCTGCTATTGGTCATCGCCTTATTGGTCGTGTTTTTTTTCACCAACCTTAGCGCTGCCGGGGAAAACAAACTATACGCCAGCGCCTTCAGCATCAGCGGCAACACCAACATGAGCATTGATCAAAAAATCAGCAAACTGCAGGAATTGAAATTTAAAAAAGGCATTTCAAGCGTAGGACAACTTTTCATCGCCGCCCTGTACTATGAAAAAGGTGATCTGCCCAATGCCGAAAAAACCCTGCAGCAATACTCCGGTAGCAGCATCGCCATCATCAATGATCAAAAGAAAACGCTCGAAGCCCAGGTATTGGCAGCCGGCGGCAAAAGCCAGGAAGCAATGAATCTACTCAATCGGATGCTGGAAGACAAACAGACCCAAATGGGCAAAGANCTCATTATCATGATNCTCGCCAAAATTCAAACCAAAAGCCTGCGCCAGGAAGAAGCCGTTTCCAGCCTGAAAAGAATCATCAGCGAATATCCCAATACCCCCAGCGCCAATGAAGCGCAAACCCTTTTGAGCGCCAGCGAAGCCGCTGACTCGGCAGCGCAATAACCTTTCGTCATTTTTCTTCCTAAAAATCACCGCCCCTCATATAGTACGGCGGGTTGAAACGGCCGGCAAAGCAGACCTGCCGCCTCGACAGAGCAGTGATCGTTTTTTATCTTTTTACGGCCTGATAGGGACTGCCTTTCTTAAATTGCGGAAAAGTAGATTCCATGCTCAGGCGGTAGCCGACGTCGAAATAAAAGCGAATATCTTCCAGCATGCCCGACAGATCCCAGTCGGAAGTGTATTCATCGGATGGCTGGTGATAATTCTTGCGGTTGTAGGCATCGCGTTGTTGCTGGCCCCAGACTTTGCCTTTTTGCCGGTGATCCACACCAGAAGAGGCGTTCAAGGCCGGAACGCCGGCCAGAATAAAAGGAAAATGGTCGGAACGGTAAAATCCGCCGCGCTCGGGATGGCTTTCGGGCACTACATACCGCCCTTGGCGGGCGGCTGCGGCGCGGGCATATTCGTCCAGATCCGAAATGCCGTAACCAACGACTTGCACGTCCTTCATGGGCCCGAAGATGTTCAAGGCATCCATATTGATTACCGCCGCGGTCTTGGCCAGTGGGACCACGGGGTGGGACACGTAGTAGGTCGAACCCAGCAGCCCCTGCTCTTCGCCGGTCACAGCTATGAACAGAACGGAACGACGTGGGGGTGTTCCAAGTCTGACGAAAGCCGCCGCCAATTCGATGAGCGCCGCGGTACCGGTGGCATTGTCCAGCGCCCCATTGTAAATGTTGTCTCCACTGAGTTTTTCGTCTTTGCCGAAATGATCCCAATGGGCGACGTAGATCACACACTCATCGGCCCGGTCAGCTCCCTGGACGCGAGCGATTACGTTATGGGAAACGTTCTTGGTCAAAACGTTGCTAAATGCAATCGACGCCTTGAGCGGCAGGACCCGAGGGGAAAAATCCTTCGCCAAAGCCGCTTTCTTAAGCAGTTCCAGCTCGCTTCCAGCAGCAGCACAAAGCCGTTGTGCCGCATCCAGCGAAATCCAGGTTTCCAATTCGCACTTGCCGGCGTTGGCTTCACCTGTATCGAGACTAAAGATCGGTCGGCCCCAGCTATTGCGCACCACGTCCCAGCCGTACGACGCCGGAGAGGTTTCATGGATCAAAACCGCCGCCGTTGCCCCTTGTCGACCAGCTTCGGCAAATTTATAAGTCCAGCGCCCGTAATAGGTCATGCTTTTGCCGCGGAACAAGTTGGGATTATAAAAACCCGGATCGTTAACCAGCATGATCACGGTTTTACCGTGGACATCCAAACCGCGGTAATCGTTCCAATCGTATTCGGGGGCCACAATGCCGAAACCGACAAAGACCGTTTCCGAGTCTTGAATGGCGATTCTCTCTTTGAATTGTGAAGAGAAGCCGATGAAATCGTTGCCATAAGCAAGTGCCAATGGTGATTTGCCGCCGGTAAAAGTCAAGATTCCCGGCTGATCATTGGCGATTTTCAGCATGGGCACGTCCTGGTAATAGCTGAGGCCGTTTCCGGGGATCGCTCCCACGCGCGCAAATTCCCGGCTCAGAAATTCGATGGTGCGGGTTTCGCCTGGCGAGGCCGGGTAGCGGCCTTCGAAGGCGTCGCTGCTCAGCGTCCGGATGGCAGCATCCAAATCGGCCCGGTTAATGGCGGTCAGCGCCGCCTTTATGTTTGGTTTTTTTGGGGCCGCATAAAACAAGGTTCCGGCAACAATCATAGCAATTAGTCCGGCAAATAAAAAACGTTTCATGTCATCCTCCAAAGGAAAAGCGTTTAAAAGCCAATATAAACGGCTCGGCGCTTTCTGTCAAGCGGACGGCGGGTATCGACAAGTAAACCTGTGCGCAAAGAGTCTATACCAACACTATGTTTTTGCACTAGATGGTTCCATATAACAATCGAACTGTATGGAACCATAGTGCAAAAACATCTAGTGTTTGTATACTTCAAATCATCCCGAACCGTCAGGTGCTGGATTAATTTGTATATCCCCAAGNGGGATAGTCACACTAAATAGTCCCACTATAGTTTCAGCTAATTTGGAAATCGCTGAAACCATCTAGTGGGACTATAGTGTGACTATTTACAGCCCGGGCAAAGCATGGCATAATTGAGCCATGCAAGATGAAAGCGGATTGATCGAGGAAAACCGCTGTTTGGGCGAAAATTATTATTTGCTGAAAATCACCGCCCCGCGTATCGCCCAAGAGGCAAGACCAGGAAATTTCGTCATGGTCCGGGTAGCACCATCATTGGATCCGCTGCTGCGCCGGCCGTTCGGCATTTTGCAAAGCCAGCCGCCCCATATCTGGTTGTACTTCCAGGTCAAAGGTCGCGGCACTTCGCTGTTGAAGGCCCGTCAGGCCGGTGATCGCCTGGATATTCTCGGTCCCCTGGGAAACGCTTTGCCTGAGTTGCCGAACAAGAAAATTCTCCTCATCGCCGGCGGCCGGGGCATTGTTCCCTTGTTCCATTATGCCAAAAATTATGCCGCTCGCCAGCCGCTGCTGTTACTGTACGGCGGCCGCAGCGCCGCCGATTTACAGCTGTTGGCTGAAATAGGAGCCATACCCCTGCACAAAAGCTATATTTTCAGCGAAGACGGCAGCCGCGGCCAAAAAGGGTTGCTGACCCAAGGCCTGGAAAATGTAATTCGTGAACAGCAACCACAAGTCACCATGGCCTGCGGTCCNGAAGCCATGCTGGCCGCATTGGCCAAAATGCTCAAACCTGAAAATCTGGAAAATTACGTTTCCATGGAAGCCATGATGGGTTGCGGTTTCGGTGTTTGCCACAGTTGCGCGGTCGCCGCCGCCAACGGCCAATACCGGAAAGTATGCGACGAGGGACCGGTTTTCCCCCTGGATGAAATTCAATGGCCGATCTGAGTGTTGACCTGGGCTTTTACACCCTGAAAAATCCGCTCATCCCGGCTTCGGGCACTTTCGGTTACGGCGAGGAATTCGCTCCGTTTTTGGACCTGGATATCCTAGGCGCCCTGGTTTTAAAAGGGATTTATAAAAATGCCCGCCCGGGNAATCCGCCGCCGCGCCTTTACGAAACCCCGGCCGGGTTGCTTAATTCCATCGGCCTGGCCGGCCCCGGCGCCGCCGAACTCCAAGCCATCATCCGCCGCCTGAGCGCCAAAACCAGCACTCCGATAATCGTCAATGTCTGCGGCCAGGACGACCAGGAATTTCAGGAAGTTGCCGAAATCTTTACCACCATGCCCGAAGTGGCCATGCTGGAATTGAATATATCATGCCCCAACATCAAAAAAGGCGGCGCCTGCCCGGCCCAGGACGAAAAACACACCTACCGCCTGGTCAAGCGCGTCAAGGAGCACGTCAACAAGCCCTTGATCGTCAAGCTCTCACCCAACACCGCCAATATCGCTGCCGTGGCCCGTTCGGCCCAGGAAGCCGGGGCCGACGCCTTGTCCCTGGTCAACACCTTCCTGGGTCTCGCCGTGGACGTGGAAAAGCGCCGGCCCGTCTTTGCCAACACCTTAGCCGGACTCTCCGGGCCGGCCATCAAACCTCTGGCTTTGAGAATGGTCTGGGAAGTCTGCAACCAGGTACAAATCCCGGTCATTGGCATGGGCGGAATCACTTCGGGCCTGGATGTTCTGGAATATATCCTGGTCGGCGCGGCCGCTGTTCAAATCGGCACTATCAACTTTTGCGAGCCGGCCGCTGTTGTGCGCATCCTCGGCGAGCTTGAACAAGAAATGGAAAAACTGCACATAGAAAATTTAGCCGAAATCAGGGGCAAGCTGGCTATATAGATAAATTCAATTATACCGCGCCGATTTTTTAACCATTTCACCTGCGGGTGGCAACCATCCCGGTTCTTGTCTATGCCGCTTTCTTTCTGGAGAATTTCTGGGTCAGGTCGTCCAGTAATGAATATACGACCGGCACAACCACCAGGGTGAGAATGGTCGAACTGATCAGTCCGCCGATGATGGTAAAGCCGATCGGCGCCCGGAAGTCGTTGCTCGTGCCGAAGCCGAAAGCCACGGGAAGCATGCCCAGGATCATGGCCAGCGAGGTCATGAGTATCGGCCGCAGCCGGGTGGCGCCGGCTTCAATGATCGCCTCGCTGCGGTTCATGCCGCGGCGGCGCAGCACATTGGTGTAATCGATGAGCAGGATCGAGTTCTTGGTGACCAGGCCCATCAACATGATCAATCCGATGAAGGCCACAATGTCAAAAAGTTTGCCGGCCAGCAGCAGGCCCAAGACGGCACCGATGAGCGAGAGCGGCAAGGCCAGCATCAGGGCGAAGGGCTGGACGAAGGATGCGAACTGCGAGGCCAGGATCATATAGACGAATACAACGGCCAGGATCAGTGTCGTGATCAGGGTGGCGAACATCTCTGTGTTCTGTTCCACCTGCCCGCCGAAGGTAAAGGTCACATCGCCCGGCAACGTGAGGGCCTGGAGGCGGTTTTGCACGGCGGTCTGCATATCGTTGAGGCCGACGCCTTTGAGGATGTTGCCGCCGACTACGATCTGGCGCATGCGGTTCTTGCGCTTAATCTGGCTGGGGCCGGCCTCCACCTGGAGTTTGGCCACCTGATCCAGG
>JGI24138J36424_10000281_pt1 | contig 15344 bp, 27 predicted proteins | sample BarGraNGADG00312_2_FD_36424 | JGI IMG/M metagenome (IMG submission 36424) | reverse complement strand
CGGAGGTCCAGGTCGACTGGCACGGGACCTCGCGGCTCGACCTCGTTGCGCGCCAGACGGGTTACCCGTTTGTGGTGGCGCTGGAGGAGAGTGCGCTGTCTCGAGTCTTCGGCCACGCCCAGCGCGAGCTCGACTTCAGGGCTGACTTCCTCGAACAGTCCGGCGCGTTCCTGCGAGGAGCGGCCCGCGAGTGGCGCCGCACCATCTTCACCTATCCTGCGGGACCCGCCCGGGTCCCGCTGGTCCCGTACCGGGCTGTCGAGTCGTTCACACGGATGCTGATCCCCGACAACACGGTGCTCCTGTTCGCGGTGACGGAGCGTGGGCAGGTGTGGGCCTCGGCTGTCGTCAGTTGGCGCGATGGCGATTTCTGGTTGTTGAGCTCGCTCGATACTGTTGGCATGGAGGAAAGCGACCTGAGGGACGGAGGCCTCGAAGCCGCGTGCGAGAAGCTCTCGCGCAGGTTCGGTGGGAGAGTCCGCGCCGTGGTCACGGAGCGTTCGGAGCTGGAGCGCCTTGCGCGCTCGCGCCTCCCCGCGGTCGACATCCTGTGGGCGCTCAACACGGGGGACATCCGCATGATCGACGTGCCCAGGCGCTGGAAGGCGCTCCTGTCCGCGGCCTCCCTGGCGGCAACCCGGAGATAAGAAACGCACCACTGGGGTCAGGCACCGGTGGTGCATTTTTATTGGCTGTTATGACTCAGCGGTGGTGCATTTCTTCGAAACGCACCACCGCTGTGATTGTTGAGGCGCCAATGCGCCGTTCGGTCAGGTTAAAACCTGCCCTCTAGACCAGCTCGAGGATCACCATCGACGCGTTGTCGCCCTGGCGAGGCCCCAGCTTGAGTATCCTCGTGTACCCGCCGTTGCGGTCCACGTACCTCGGGGCGACCTCGGCAAAGAGGCGATGCACCACGTCGCGGTCGTTGATCACCTTGAGGGCCTCGCGCCTGGCGGCGACGTCGCCCTTCTTCCCGTAGGTGACCAGCCTCTCGACCAGGGGCTTGGCCATCTTCGCCCTCGTCTCGGTCGTGGTTATCCGGCCGTGTATTATCACCTCGCGCGCGAGGTTGGACATCATGGCCTTCTGGTGGGAGGGGCTCCCTCCGAGTCGCGGTCCTTTTTTCGGCTTCGGCATCTTTCTTTCACCCAGTCTTACTCGGGCTGCTTCAGGGACAGGCCGCGCGTGTCGAGCTTCTCCTTGATGAGCTCGACCGTCTTCGCGCCCAGGTTCCTGATGCCAAGCAGCTCTTCTTCGGTGTGGCTCACCAGGTCGGCGAGCGTCTCTATCTTCGCCCTCTGCAGGCAATTGTAAGCGCGCACGTTCAGGTCCAGCTCGCTGATGCTCGCGTCCAGCCCGGCGGCGCTCGAGGCCTCGGTCGGCTCGAAGACGTCACCGATGCCCGGCTCCTCCGCGAGGTCCGCGAGCAGCGTGATGTGCTCGATCAGTATCCTCGACCCGATGCTCACTACCTCGTCGGGCTTCATGCTGCCGTCGGTCCGCACGAACAGTGTGAGCTTGTCGAAGTCCGTCCTCTGTCCGACCCTGGTGTATTCCACCTTGAACGTCACNTTGCTGACCGGCGAGAAGATCGAGTCGACCGGGATGAGCCCTATCGGGTCTCCCTCGTGCTCGTTCTCTTCCGCGGAGGCGAACCCACGGCCCTTCTCCACCGTCATCTCCATCTCGAGCTTGCCCTTCTTGGTGAGGGTTGCGATGTGGTGCTCGGGGTTGACCACCGCCACGTTGGACGGCGTCTCGATGTCAGCGGCGGTCACCGCCCCCGCCTTGGTGACCCGCAACCTCACGGTCGCCGTCTCGTCGCCGTCCAGTGACAGCACGAGCTCTTTCAGGTTCAAGAGGATCTCTATGGTATCCTCGCGCACGCCCTCGATCGCCGAGTACTCGTGCTGGACGCCGGTGATCTTGACCTGCGTCACCGCGGCCCCCGGGATAGAGGACAGCAGTATCCGTCTGATGCTGTTCCCGAGCGTGTGGCCGAGCCCTCTCTCGAGAGGCTCGATGACGAACACTCCCTCGGTGTCGTTCAGGTCAAGCACCTTAATCTGCGGCTTCTGTATTCCTAGCAACAGTTTTCCCTCCGTATTCCGGGATTTATCGTGAATAGAGCTCTACTATGAGCTCGTCGCGTATCGGCACGTCAGGGCTTATCCCTTGCGGCGCCTCGATGAGTGACGCGGTCATGCCTTTCCTGTCCACCTGGAGCCATGGCACCTGCTCGCGCTGGAAGCTCGCGGCCGCGATCTTGAAGACCTCGGACTCGCGTGACTTGGGGGCGACCGATATAGCCATGGCCGGCTTCACCAGGAAGGAAGGTATGTCAACCTTCTTGCCGTTCACCTGGATGTGCCCGTGGCGCACGAGCTGACGGGCCTGCTTGCGGCTCACCGCGAACCCGCACCTGTACACTATGTTGTCGAGGCGGCTCTCCAGTATCCGCAGCAGGTTCTCGCCGGTGCGCCCCTTCTCGCGCACCGCCTGCGCGTAGTAGTCACGGAACTGCTTCTCCATGACCCCGTAGACGCGCCTCGCCTTTTGCTTCTCCCTGAGCTGTATCAGGTAATCGGTCTCTTTGACCCGGCGCCGGCCGTGCTGACCGGGCGGATAGGTGCGCCGCTCCACCGAGCATCGGTCGGTGGTGCACCTGTCACCCTTGAGGAACAGCTTGGTCCTCTCTCTTCGGCACAGCTTACAGACTGGTCCCGTGTATCTCGCCATAGCACGATTGAGGGCTTCTAGCCCTACACTCTCCTTTTCTTCTTGGGCCGGCAGCCGTTATGCGGCACCGGCGTGACGTCCTTGATAGAGCCCACCTCGAGCCCGTTCGCCTGCAGCGTGCGAATAGCCGTCTCCCTTCCGGAGCCCGGCCCCTTCACGCGCACCTCGACCTTACGCATCCCGTGCTCCGCCGCCTGCTTGGCGACGGCCTCGGCAGCCTGCTGAGCGGCATAGGGCGTACTCTTGCGCGAGCCCTTGAAGCCTATCGTTCCCGCGCTCGCCCAGGCGATGGTGTTGCCCTCCGGGTCGGTGATGTTGATTATGGTGTTGTTGAACGTCGCCTTGATGTTGGCAATGCCGTTGGGGACGTTCTTCTTTACTTTCTTGCGTCCCCTCGACTTGGCTTTTCCTGGCTTTGGCACCTGCCGTTCCCCTTTCGATTACCTGCCGGCAGCCTGGCGCTGCTTCTTCTTGATGCCTACCTGCGGCCTCGGGCCCTTGCGGGTGCGCGCGTTGGTGTGGGTCCTCTGCCCCCGCACCGGGAGGCCGCGGCGGTGACGAAGTCCCCTGTAGCACCCTATCTCCATGAGCCTCTTGATGTTCTGGGCGCGCTCGCGCCTCAAGTCACCCTCTATCTGGAAGTTGGCGTCGATGAACTCGCGCAGCCTTACGATCTCCTCGTCGGTGAGGTCGCGCACCTTGGTCTCGGCGTTCACCCCGACTCCCACGCACGCCTTTATCGCGCTCGTCCTGCCTATGCCGTAGATGTAGGTCAGCGCGATCTGGACCTGCTTGTCCCTTGGAAGGTCGATACCCGCGATTCTAGCCAAAGCATGTCCTCCGTATTATCTTCCCTGCCGCTGCTTGTGCCGGGGGTTGCTGCAGATGACCATGACCTTACCGTGCCTTCTGATCACCTTGCACTTGTCACACATCTTCTTTACCGATGGCCTGACTTTCATCTCTGGTCCTCACATTTCCACGCCGCCGCTACTTGTGGCGGTAGGTAATCCTGCCCCGGGACAGATCGTAGGGCGAGAGCTCAACCGTGACCTTGTCGCCCGGCAGGATGCGAATGTAGTGCATCCTCATCTTGCCCGATATGTGCGCGAGCACCTTGTGGCCGTTGTCCAGCTCGACTCTGAACATGGCATTGGGCAGCGGCTCAAGCACTGTGCCCTCTATCTCTATCGCTTCATCCTTTGGTGCCAAACCTAAACTATTCCCCCTAAAAAGCGCACAAAACTATATTTTATGCGAACCGGCTCTTTTTTTCCAGGCCGCTCTCGCCCTCTTCGCCGCGCACGGCGGTCAGGACTTCCGCTCCCGCCTCGGTGATGGCGACCGTCTGTTCGAAATGCGCCGACAGGGCACCGTCTTTGGTGACGACGGGCCAGCAATCCTGCGAGGCCTGCACGTCCGACCCTCCCATGTTGACCATGGGCTCCAGCGCGAGCACCATCCCCGCCTTCAGCGTGGGGCCGGTCCCGGCCACCCCGTAGTTGGGCACCGGCGGGTCCTCGTGCATCTGCCTGCCTATTCCGTGGCCGACGAACCTCCTGACCACCGAGAAACCCGCGACCTCGGCAACCGTCTGTATGGCGCTGGAGATATCCCCCAGCCGGAGGCCCGGCCTGCACGCGTCGATCCCGGCGTCCAGGGCGTTTCGCGTCACCTGGACCAGGCTCTGCGCGCCGGTCGAGGCGTTGCCGACGATGATGGACACCGCCGCGTCTCCGAAATAGCCGTCCATCTCGACCCCGGTGTCGATGCTCAGTATGTCGCCGTCCGCCAGGGGCCTCAGGCCGGGGACCCCGTGCACGACCTCCTCGTTGATGGAGGTGCACAGCGTCGCGGGGAACGGGCCGCACCTCACGAAGTCCGGCTCGTAGCCTTTGAACGCCGGTACCGCGCCCGCTTCGCGGATCATGGCCTCGGCCATCTCGTCAAGCTCGAGGGTGGTCACCCCGACGTCCACTTTGTCGACGACGGCGTCCAGGACCTGGCGGACGAGCCGCCCGGCCCTTCGCATCTTATCGATCTCCTGGCGGGACTTGAGGATGATCAACTCACTTACCGGCCTCTGCGTTCTCTACCGCGTCCCGTATCTGCTCGAAGACGTAATCTGGATGCTGCGCCCCGTCGATGTCCGCTATCTTGCCCCGCGGCCTGTAGTATTCNATGAGCGGCTCGGTCTCCGTGCGATAGACCTCGAGCCTGTTGCGCACGGTGGCCTCGTTNTCGTCGTCACGCTGGTACAGCTCGCCGCCGCACTCCCCGCAGACACCCTCCGCGGCGGAAGGGTCCGTCAGCACGTGGGTGATGCCCTGGCAGTCGCGGCACATCCGCCTTCCGGTCAGGCGCTTCACCAGCTCTTCCGGATCGACTTCGATATTGATGACCAGGTCCATCCCCTTGCCCTTGCCCTCCAGGTAAGCGTCCAGCGCCTCCGCCTGGTGAAGGTTCCTGGGGAAGCCATCGAGGATGAACCCGCCGGTGACGTCGTCGGCCTTGAGCCTGTCGGTGACTATCCTCTCCGTGACCTCATTTGGGACCAGCTCGCCTGCGTCCATGTACTTCTTGGCCTCGAGNCCGAGTGGGGTGCCCTTCGACAGGTTCGCCCTGAAGATGTCACCCGTCGAGATCGGCACCAGGTCGTAACCGTCCGCCATTCTCTCGCTCTGTGTGCCTTTTCCAGCCCCGGGAGGCCCGAGGAGTATCACGTTCATGCTCGGTCCTTACTTGCTCAGGAAGCCTTCGTAATGGCGCATCTGCATCTGCGCCTCGATCTGTTTCATGGTCTCGAGGGCGACGCCGACGATGATCAGGATCGCCGCGCCGCCGAACGGCACGTCCCGCACACCGAACAGCACCAGCGTGACCGCCGGTATCAGGGCGATAGCAGCCAGGTACAGTGACCCCGGCAGGTTGATGCGGTTGACGACCTTCGAGACGTAGTTGGTGGTGGGCATGCCGGGCCTGATGCCCGGTATGAAACCGCCGTACTTCTTCAGGTTGTCGGCCAGCTCGAACGGGTCGAAGATTATCGCCGTGTAGAAGTAGGCGAAGAAGACTATGAGGCCCGTGTACAGGATGAAATATGCCACCGACCCCTGGGCGAAGGAGTTGGCGAACCCCTTAAGCGCCGGGAAGAACTGCGCGATTATCAGCGGGAACGACAGCACCGCCGACGCGAAGATGATCGGGATCACACCTGAGGTGTTTACCTTCACGGGGATGTAGGTGCTCGCCCCCGAGTACATCTTGCGACCGCGCACCTGCTTCGCGTACTGCACGGGTATCCTTCTCTCGCCCTGCTCGATATAGACCACCCCCGCGATGATCGCCAGGGCCGCCCCCGCGATCAGCACCAGCAGGGCCGGCTGCTTGGCCATCACGGTCCTGACCAGGTTGGAGAGCTCTCCGGGCAACGCGGCGATGATGCCGGCGAATATCAGGATGGACATCCCGTTGCCGACCCCGCGGTCGGTGATGAGCTCGCCCAGCCACATCAGAAGAGCCATGCCGGCGACCAGCGTAGCCACGATCAGGGCGCCCTTCGCCAGGTTCATTCCCGGCAGTATCTGCTCGCCGGTGGTGCCCCGGGAGAGCGAGACCACCAGGCTCGCCGACTGGACAAAGGCCAGCACGAGAGTCATGTAGCGCGTGATCTGGGTGATCTTCTTTCGCCCGATCTCGCCTTCCTCGTGCCACTCCTTGATCTTGGGGATGACGGCCGAGAGCAGCTCCATGATGATGGACGCCGTTATGTACGGCATGATCCCCAGGCCGAAGATCGCCATACGCGCAAGACCGCCGCCGGTGAACAGGTTGAGGAAGCGGAGCAGGCCGCTGCCCTGCATCTGCTTTGCAAGGTTTGAGATGCTGACCCCGGGGGCGGGGATCCAGCAGCCGATGCGATACAGAGCAAGGATGAAGAAAGTGAAAAGGATCTTCTTTCTCAAGTCCGGGATCTTGAAAGCATCCCGGAACCCGGAGAATATCCTCAAGCTATCACCTCGGCCTTACCTCCGGCGGCCTCGATCTTCTCGCGCGCGCCGCGCGTGAAGGCGTGGGCCTTGACAGTCAGGCTTTTGGTGAGCTCCCCGTCACCGAGGATCTTAACGGTCTCGCGCTCCTTCTTTATGAGGCCGGCGCCGGCAAGGGCCGCGGGATCGACCACGGCGGCCTTCTCGAAGCGCTGCTCCAGGTCAGAGACGTTGACTATCGCGAATACCTTGCGGCTCCTCGGGGTGAAGCCTCCCAGCTTGGGGAGGCGCCTGTAGAGGGGCATCTGCCCGCCCTCGAAGCCGACCCTGCTCTTCGAGCCGGACCGGGAGTTCTGGCCTTTCTGCCCCCGGCCGGAAGTCTTGCCGCTGCCCGATCCGTGGCCGCGCCCAATGCGCTTCCGCTCGGTTCGCGAGCCGGCCGCCGGCTTCAGGTTGTGAAGGCGCATCTGCTCGTTTGCTTCCATTTACTTTCCTTCGTCCCCGGAGACCGCCTTGCCCTCCGGTATCTCCTCGACCGAGACCAGGTGCTTGACCTTGAAGATCATGCCCCGTATCTCGGGCCTGTCGTCCTTTACCACCGTGTGGCCGATGCGCTTGAGGCCGAGCGCGCGCACTGTGCCGCGCTGGTCCTCGGGCCTTCCGACCAGGCCCTTCTTCAAGGTCACCTTAAGTCTCGAGCTCATCGAACACGCTCCTCCCGCGGATCTCCTCGACGCGCTTGCCGCGCAGGCGGGCGACCTCGGACGGGCTCCGGAGCGACTGCAGCCCGTTCACGGTGGCCTTTATCACGTTGAGCTTGTTGTCCGAGCCGAGGCTCTTGGTCAGGATGTCCTTGATGCCCGAGAGCTCCATGACAGGCCTTACCGCGCCGCCGGCGATGATGCCGGTGCCCGGTGAGGCGGGCTTCAACAGGACGCGGGCCGCTCCGAATTTCCCCTCGATCTGGTGCGTGATGGTCTGCCCGGACATGGGTATGCGGAACATGCTCCGGCGCGCCTTCTGCGCTCCCTTCTCGATGGCGAGCGGAACCTCGCGCGCCTTGCCGTAGCCGACACCCACTCTTCCCTTGCCGTCACCGACGACCACGAGCGCCGTGAAAGAGAACCTGCGCCCGCCCTTGACGACCTTGGCCACCCTGTTTATGTGGACTACCTGCTCTTCTATTTCTTCTGATGAGACCTCGAGGTCCATCACACCTCCTAAAAGACGAGCCCGTTCTCACGGGCCGCATCGGCGAGCGCTTTGACCCGCCCGTGGTACTTGTAGCCTCCGCGGTCGAAGACCACCTGGCCGACACCTTTCTCTACAGCACGCGTCGCTATCTGAGCGCCGAGCGCTTTAGCCGCTTCGGTCTTGTTGAGCTTGCCCCGCGCGCGGAACTCCTTTTCCAGGGTCGACGCAGACACTATGGTGACGCCGTTCACGTCATCGATCACCTGGACGTTCATCTCTTTGTTGCCGCGGAAGACTGAGAGCCTCGGGCGCTGGGGGGTCCCCGCGAGCTTCTTGCGGATGCTCTTGCGCCGGCGAGCCCTGCCTTTCGTCGCCTTGATGACTACGCGCTTGCTCACTTTATCGCCTTTCCGACTTTCCGGCGTACCAGCTCGCCACGGTACCTGATGCCCTTGCCTTTGTACGGGTCAGGCTTGCGCAGCGACCTGATGTCCGCCGCCACCTGGCCGACGAGCTGCTTGTCTATGCCCTTCACGATGATCCGCGTCGGGACCGGCACCTCGAAAGCAATCCCCGGCGGTGGCGTGACCTGCCTGGGGTTCGAGTACCCGAGCTGGAGCTCGATGCTGGTGCCCTTCAGCGCCGCCCTGTAGCCGACGCCCTGGATCTCGAGCTGTTTCTCGAAACCTTCGGTCACCCCGTGGACCATGTTGTCGATGAGGGTGCGCGTGAGGCCGTGCATCGACCTGTCGTACGGCTCATCCGTCCGCCTGCTCACGCGGAGCACCCCGCCGCCCTGCTCGACGTCTACCCGGTCCGATATCGACTGCTGCAGCTCGCCCTTCGGCCCCTTCACCTTGACGACGTTGCCGTCGACGATGACCGTGGCGCTGGCCGGCACATCTATCGGCATCTTGCCTACGCGTGACATGGGTGGATCCTCTCCCTGGCTACCATACGTAGCACATTACCTCTCCGCCGACGCCCTGCGCGCCGGCCTCTCTCTCGGTCATCACNCCCTTGGAGGTCGAGAGGATCGCGATCCCCAGGCCGCCCAGTACCCTCGGCATGGCGTCCTTCCTCGCGTAGACCCTCAGGCCCGGCGTGCTTATCCGCTTTATCCCTTTTATGACACCGGTCCGGTCCGGCCCGTACTTCAGGTGGACGATGATGGTGTCGAAGTTCTCTTTCTTGATGACCTCGTATCGCTTGATGTAGCCCTCTTTGCCCAGGATCCGCGCAATCTCCACCTTGGTCCTGGACGCGGGTATCTCCACCCGGTCCTTACGCGCACTTGAAGCGTTCCTGACGCGGGTCAGCATATCCGCTATCGGATCGGTCATTGTCATCGAGTAGCCTCCCTACCAGCTCGACTTGGTGACGCCCGGCAGCTCGCCCTCGTGCGCGAGCTCCCTGAGACAGATACGGCACAGTTGGAACTTCCTGTAGTAGGCCCGCGACCGCCCGCACCGCTTGCAGCGGTTGTACTGCCTAGTGGAGTACTTCTGCTTCCTCTGCTGTTTCTCTACCAGGGCTCTTTTCGCCAAATGTAGCCTCCCGGGTCTAACGTGCCTTGAACGGGAAGCCCAGCGATTCCAGCAGGGCCTCGCCTTCTTCGTCGGTCTCGGCGGTCGTGACCACCGTGATGTCCATACCTCTGACCTTGTCTATCTTGTCGTAGTCGATCTCAGGGAAGATCAGTTGCTCCTGCAGGCCGAGGGAGTAGTTCCCGTGCCCGTCGAACGAGTTCCTTCCCAGCCCGCGGAAGTCGCGGACCCTGGGCAGCGCGATCGACAGCAGCCTGTCCAGGAACTCGAACATGCGGTCGCCCCGGAGGGTCACCTTGCACCCGACGGTCATCCCGGCGCGCAGCTTGAAGTTCGCCACCGAGTGCCTCGCCTTTATGAGGATCGGGCGCTGTCCGGTGATTACCGCGAGGTCCCCGGCGGCGGCCTCGACGGCCTTCGCGTTGGTGATGCCCTCGCCGATGCCCATGTTGACCGTTATCTTCACCAGCCGCGGCACCTGGAGCGTGTTGCCATACTCGAACTGCTCCGTGAGCGCCGGGACTATCTCTTCGTCATACTCGACCTTGAGCCGGGGGACGTACCTGCCGGCTTTCTCTTCCACCTGTTCCATCAGAACTCCCGCTCGCACTTCTTGCACACCCTGGTGATGGACTTGCCGCCCAGGCGTACGCGTTTCACCTTCGACGGCCTGTCGCAGCCGACGCACACCAGCATCACGTTCGAGGCGTTCACGGGGAGCTCCCAGTCGACGACGCCGCCCTGCGGGTTCGCCTGGCTGGGGCGCATGTGCTTGCGCGCCCTGTTGATGCCCTCGATGACCACGCGCCTGCGCACCGGGTCCACTTTGAGGACCTTGCCGCGCTTGCCGGCGTCCTTGCCCTTGAGGACCTGGACCGTGTCGCCTTTCCTTATGTGCAGGCTCTTCATACCTGGTTCACTCCTAGAGGACCTCGGGGGACAGCGAGACTATCTTCATGAAGTTCTTCTGCCGGAGCTCGCGCGCCACCGGCCCGAAGATCCTCGTGCCCCTCGGGTTCATCTGGTTGTCNATGAGGACCACCGCGTTCTCGTCGAACTTGATGTAGGTCCCGTCCGGGCGCCTGCGCTCTTTCTTGGTCCGCACCACGACGGCCTTGATGACCTCACCCTTCTTGACCGACGAGCCCGGTATCGCCTCTTTCACTGTTCCGACCACGACGTCGCCGATGGAGGCATAGCGGCGACCGGAACCGCCGAGGACCTTGATTATCAGGACCTCGCGTGCCCCGGTGTTATCCGCGACCCTTACCCTGCTTTCCTGCTGTATCATCTCGCCTCTCCCGGCATCTCAAACTTNANNTGTGGCCCGCTATTAACGGGCTTTCTCGATGACGGACACCAGTCGCCACCTCTTCTGCTTCGAGACCGGCCGCGTCTCCATCACCTGGACGACGTCACCGACCCCGCACTGGTTCTCCTCATCGTGCGCGTACAGCTTGGTGGTGCGTTTGATGGTCTTTCCNTACAGCGGATGCCTGACCATCGACTCCACCGCGACCACGATGGTCTTGTCCATGGAGTCCGAAACCACTTTGCCTGTTCTTACTTTGCGCGACGGCCTTTTAGCCATGTCTTCCCGCCTATAGGTCCTTGAGCTCGTCTTCGACTTCTTCCTCGAGCTGTTCCTCGGTCTCTTCGACCATCTCTTCCTCTTCGGCCAGCTCCTCGGCGTCCTGTTCGATCTCCGCCTCGATCTCCATCTCCACCATTTCCTCGGGCTCCTCGATCTCCTCGCGCGGCGGGGCGGCCAGGGCCTCCTCGAACGCNTCGAGGTGGATCGAGAACTCCCGCTCCGTCATNACNGTGCAGACGCGGGCGATGTCCCTGCGCNTCTCCTTGATCTTCATGGGGTTGTCCAGCTGCCCGGTGGCGTGCTGGAACCGCAGGTTGAAGAGCGTCTCCTTCAGCTCGCGCAGCTTATCCTGAAGACCTTCCTGGTCCAGTACTCTGAGCTCGTTTGCCTGTATCATTCTGTAACCCCCACTGAAGCGTGGTCAGTCTTCCCTCTTAACGAACCGGCACTTGATCGGGAGCTTGTGCGCCGCGAGCCTTATTGCTTCGCGGGCCACCGGCTCGCTTACGCCGGCNAGCTCGAACATGACCTTCCCGGGCTTGACNGGGACGACCCAGTACTCAGGGTTGCCCTTGCCGCTNCCCATCCTGGTCTCCGCGGGCTTCTTCGAAACCGGCTTGTAGGGGAAGATGTTTATCCAGACCTTGCCGCTCCTCTTGATATAGCGGGTCATCGCGACACGCGCGGCTTCAATCTGTCGGGCGGTTATCCAGGCAGGCTCGAGCGCCTGCAGCCCGTAATCCCCGAANTTGACGCGGGTCCCGCCCTTGGCCTTTCCCTTAAGGCGGCCCCGGTGCACNTTCCTGTGCGGAGGCCTCTTTGGCTGGAGCATTATTCGCTGGCCTCCTCTTCCGGAGCGACCGTCTCGACTACCTCGGCGCTCTCGGGCGCCCCGACCTCGACCGGCTCTTCAACCGGGGTAGCGGCCTCGACCGGCTCTTCAGCAGGCGCCTCGGCCTCGGGCGGCGCCACGGGCGCGGCTACGGCGGCGGGCTTGGCGGCCATCGCTTTCTCAGGCCGCGGCGGTCGCTGGCGCGATGAGCGTGCCGACCCTAGGGATGCCGGCATCGCGCGCTCATCCTCACGCTTGCCGGTCACGTCTCCCTTGTATATCCAGACCTTCACGCCGATGCGGCCGAACGTGGTCCGGGCTTCGACGAAGCCGTAGTCTATGTCCGCCCTCAAGGTGTGAAGCGGGACCCTTCCCTCGCGGTACCATTCCCTGCGGGCCATCTCCGCCCCGCCGAGCCTGCCGCTGCACTGGACCTTGATGCCCAGGGCACCGAGGCGCATGGTGTTGCCGACCGCTTTCTTCATGGCGCGCCTGAAAGACACGCGGCCGGAGATCTGCTCGGCGATGTTGCGCGCGACGAGCGCGGCGTCCAGGTCCGGAACCGGCACCTCGATTATGTTTATCTGCACGTCGTGCCCGACCATCTGCATGAGGTCGTCGCGTATCTTGTCGACCTCGCTCCCCTTGCGGCCGATGACGATACCGGGCCTGGCCGTATGGACGTCCACCGACAGTTCTTTCGCCTTCCGCTCGATCTCGATCTTCGAGACCGCGGCGTTGGCGAGCCGCCGCCTGAGGTAGTTGCGTATCTTGATGTCCTCCTGAACCAGCTCAGGGTACTCCTTGTCGGCTATCCACCGGGATTTCCAGTTGTTGATGACTCCCAGCCGGAAGCCGTAAGGGTGAACTTTCTGCCCCACGTCAATCCTCGCTTTTTTCTTTTGCCGGCGGCTTTTCCTTGTCTTTCGGAGAGGCGGGCTCAGCTTTCTTTTTGGGCTCGGCGGGCTTCTCTTTCTTGGCGGCCTCAGGCTTCGCAGCCTTCGCAGCCTTGGCGGCCGGTGCCTTCTTCGCAGCGGCCTTTTTCGCGGGGGCCTTGGCGGCCGGCTTCTTCGCCTTTGCGGCCTTGGGCTTCGCGGTCGCGGCCTCGGCCTTCTCCTCCGGCTTCTCCTGCTCCTCGGCAGCTTCCGCCTTTTCCTTCTCCTCGGCCTTTCCCCTGGCGGTCGCCGCTTTGCCCCTGCCGGTGACGGCCTTCCGCAGACGGCCCCGCTTAGGCGCGACCTTCTCCAGCTCTCTCTCGTCCAGCACCACGGTTATGTGACAGGTGCGCTTGTTGATACGCGTGGCCCTGCCCATGGCCCGCGGCCTGAAACGCTTCAGCGTGGGGCCCTCGTCAACATACGCCCTGGACACGAAAAGGTTATCGGGGGTCAGGCCGTTGTTGTTCTCGGCGTTTGCCGCCGCGGCGCGGAGCACCTTGCCGACCACCCGTGCTGCCGCCCTGTCCGAGAAATCCAGAATCTGCTGGGCGGCGGCGAGGTCTTTCCCGCGTATGGTGTCCACCACCAGCCGGGCCTTCCTCGCGCTGATCCTTATGTATTTTGAGCTTGCCTTGGTCTCCACCGTTCGTCCTTCCGCCTAATGGACCCGGACCCGCTTTTCCTTAGCCAGCTTTCCCCCGTGTCCCCTGAAGGTGCGGGACGGTGCGAACTCTCCCAGCTTGTGCCCCACCATGCTCTCCGTGATGTACACGGGCACGTGCTTCTTGCCGTCGTGCACGGCGATGGTGTGCCCGACCATCTCGGGGAAGATGGTGGAGCGCCTCGACCACGTCTTGAGCACTGCTTTCTCGTTGCGCCGGTTCATGTCGATGATCCGCGCCAGCAGTTTCTCGTCCGCGTAGGGACCCTTCTTCAGTGAACGGGACAACTCGCCCTCCCGTGCTCGCTCGACACTACTGTCACTTCTGCCTCTTGGTCCGGACTATGTACTGGCCCGAGTGCTTCTTCTTGTTCCTGGTACGATAGCCGAGGGTCGGCTTGCCCCAAGGCGTCACCGGGTGACGGCCGCACTTCGACTTGCCCTCGCCGCCCCCATGCGGGTGGTCGACAGGGTTCATCGCCGCGCCTCTGGTCTGCGGCCTGATGCCGCGGTGCCTGGAGGCCCCGGCCTTGCCGATGCGGATCAGCTCGTGCTCGGCGTTCCCGACCACTCCGACCGTCGCCCGACAGTCGGTATGGATCTTTCGCACTTCTCCCGACGGCAGCCTGAGGTGGACGAACCCGCCCTCGCGGGCCATTATCTGGCCGGACGTTCCAGCCGAGCGTACTATGCTGGCGCCCTGGCCGGGCTTGAGCTCGACCGCGTGCACCATGGTGCCGAGCGGTATGGTCCCGAGCGGCATCGCGTTCCCTGCCTTCACGTCGACCCCGGGGCCCGACTCCACTATGTCACCTACCGACAGGTCCGCCGGGCAGAGGATGTACCTCTTCTCGCCGTCCCGGTAGTGCAGCAGCGCGATCCGCGCCGACCTGTTGGGGTCGTACTCGATGTGAGCGACCTTCGCGGGCAAGCCGTCCTTGTCGCGCTTGAAGTCGATATGGCGGTAGAGCCTCTTCGCTCCACCACCCCTGTGCCTGGACGTCTTATGCCCGTAGGAGTTCCGCCCGCCGGTCTTGGTGAGCGGGGACGTGAGTGACTTCTCCGGCGCGTCGCGGGTGATCTCCGCGAAGTCCGATACCGTGGCGAACCTTCTGCCCGGTGANGTTGGCTTGTATTTTTTGACGCCCATTGTCTCCCCCGCCTATCGGCTCTCGAAAAACTCTATCTTCTGACCCTCGGCCAGGGTCACGATCGCCTTCTTGCCCGTCGACGTGCGGCCTACGGTCATGCCGCGCCTCCTGGGCTTCCCCTTGGTGCGCAGCGTGTTCACGCTGGTGACCTTGACATCGAAGATCGTCTCAACAGCGTCCTTGATCTCGGACTTGTTGCACCGAGGGTCGACCATGAAGGTGTACCGNCGCATNTCGATCGCGGCGTAGCTCTTCTCGCTTATTATCGGGTACAGGACCACATCATGCGGATCCTTCATCGCCACCGTCTCCTTGCAGCGTCTCGAGAGCCCCTTTCAGGAAGAGGAGGCTGTCGAACCTCAAAATGTCGTAAGTGTTCAACTCTTCGGGCAGGAAAGTCTCGACGTTGACCAGGTTCCGGAACGACTTCTCCACGTTCAGGTCGTCGTCGCCGACCACGAACATGATCTTCCCCGGCACCTCGAGCTTGTCCAGTATCGCGACAGCCGTCCTGGTCGACGGCGTCTCCAGCGCGAAGTCGTCCAGAACCGTAACGCGCTCGGAGCCCGCGGCTTCCGAGAGCACGGAACAGAACGCGAGCTTTCGCACCTTCTTGTTCACCCTGAAAGAATAGTCTCTCGGGTGCGGCCCGAAGACGACGCCGCCACCCCGCCATATCGGCGAGCGGCTGCTCCC
>JGI24138J36424_10000277_pt1 | contig 15412 bp, 12 predicted proteins | sample BarGraNGADG00312_2_FD_36424 | JGI IMG/M metagenome (IMG submission 36424) | reverse complement strand
GGAAACGTTTGATGCCGCCTGGCAACTGATGGAGATCATGGGTGTCGGAATGGTTGATATGAAAGTCTGGAAATGGCTTTATGCTAATCCTGATGCTACTCACGCTCAGCTGAAAGAAAGCGTAATAGCTATTGCTACTGAAGTCTGGAACAAGTATTTTGCACCTGTACTTGGAGTTAAGGACTCTCCCATTCTGGCAATATATTCACATATGATTGATTCACCGCTTTANCTGGCAAATTACTCATACGGTCATGTCATTCAATTCCAGATAGAAGAATATCTAAAGGGTAAAAAATTCCAGGAAGAGATTGACCGCATATACAGCCAGGGTCGCCTCACACCACAGCAATGGATGATTGGAGCTGTTGGAAATAAAATTTCAACTCAACCTATTCTCAACGCCCTGGACAAAGCTTTGAAATAGTTAGCATTACATAGGCGGGGTATCAGAGGTTTTATTTCAGGAATATTTCCAGTACTGGTATTTCCACCTGGGGTTTCTGAACCGGAAGTGAAAGAATCAAATCATTTTTACCTTCATTTCTCCCCTCTCTGAATTTTATCTCCGATGCATCATGGAGAAACTGTATATACCTGACCTTGTCAGCCATGTCAGACATCGTCAGACTTCCCATCGGATAGGACAATAAATGAACATATAATCTTTTAGTCGAAGGATTATATGTTAGCAGTGTGTTGGCAGGTGGAGTAATACCAGCCGGAGCTTCAGTGCAGCCATAGACTGAACGGTTATTATATTTCATCCATTCACCCATTGATTTTAACCTGTCCTGGGCTCTGTAATCAAACACCCCACGGGCAGTGGGACCGACATTCAACAATAAATTACCTCCTTTGCTGACTGATTCGATAAGAAGTTCAAGCAATTGTGCCGGACTCTTCCATGTGTTTTCATCCCTGTAATATCCCCACGATCCGGAGAATGTCTGGCATGTTTCCCATGGAACCCTTTTGCCATTTGCCTCGGGCCATTTTGCTACTTTAACCTGTTCAGGTGATACAAAATCAAATCCTCCCTCAACATCACTCAAATCAAGCCTGTCATCAACAATAATACCAGGTTGAAGATTACGTGTCATCTTCAGAAGGTTTTCCGAATCCCATTCAGCACGACCCTTGCCATTCTTGCCCGGAAAAGAAAAATCGAACCATATAATGCTGATTTCACCATAGTTTGTAAGAAGTTCTCTTACCTGGTTCTTTATATATTCACGATACTTATTCATATCCCTTCCCTTATTCAGACGTTCATATGCACTATCTGATTCCTGTCTGAGAGGATGATATCTGTCAATTGTATAATCAGGGTGGTGCCAGTCAATAAGGGAGTAGTAGAATCCGACCTTCAGTCCTTCGGATCTGAAAGCTTCAACATATTCTTTTATAAGGTCTTTACCATAAGGAGTGTTTGTCGCTTTGTAGTCGGTGAACTTTGAATCGAAAAGACAAAAGCCTTCATGATGTTTTGCAGTCAGTACAACATATTTCATCCCTGCAGCTTTAGCCATTTTAGCCCACTCGTGTGGATCGTACATATCGGGATTAAACATATCAAAGTACTTTTGATACTGTTCGTTAGTCATTCTTTCAGCATTTTTTACCCACTCATGGCGGGCAGGTAAAGCATATAATCCCCAATGTATGAACATTCCAAAACGTGCATCGGTCCACCATTTCATCCGCTCAGCTTTCTGTTCTTCAGTTTCTTTGGGAAGCTGAGCTATTGAGTGCTGTGGCATTATTAAGGTGGAAACTAAAAATAGAACAGTAAATAATGTTTTTGTTTTCATGGAGAGTGATTTTATAATCTAATATTCAACAGTTATAATTATTTCCAGAAACTTTTGAGAAGTATTTCACTTAAATCATCGACATCTAATTTAACAGGATTATTTTTAAGTTCAGTTTTTGAGCAGACCATGCCTATATCCTTTTTATCAAGTTCATTTTTGTTAAAATCCCTTAAATGCAGGTCATCAGTCAGCTTATGAAGATATTGAATAAATCCGTCAATATAATAGTTGTCTTTCTTACCTTTTACACCGAGTAACAATTTCCCGAGAATTGAATATTTTTTTAATGCCTCCGGATTGTTTCCCTGCTTTCTTAGTTCCCTGATATTTACTTCATTTGAAATTGCCATAAGAGTCCCACAAATCAGACCATGAGGTATATCGTACATCCCTCCTACCGATGACGCAAAACCATGCACAACTCCGAGTCCGACATTTGTCATACAAATGCCTGAACTAAGTGCGGCAAATGACATTCCCGATCTGGCTTCAATATCTTCACCGTCTGTACAGCTTCTGAGTAATGATGTCTTTATTGCTTTGATACCTTCAAGAGCCAGGGCATCTGTTATTCATTCGATTTATCGGAAAGATAAGATTCAGTAAGCTGAGTAAAACAGTCCATACCACTTGCAGCCGTAATATCTTCAGGACAATGAAGAGTAAGTTCCGGATCAATGAGGGCAATATCAGGTACAAAGTTTTCGTGCCGCAGGGATTTCTTGAATCCGCTTTTCCCAACGACGGAGATAACTGCATTTTTTGTTGCTTCACTGCCTGTACCAGAGGTTGTAGGAATTGCTATATAAGGCAGTTTGGTCCCCGGATGTTCCCTGGTGCCGACTCCCTCAAGAAAGTCAACTACAGATTCTGTTCTGTACATCATAGCAGAAATCGCCTTCCCGGCATCAAGTACACTTCCTCCTCCAATGCCAACTACCAGGTTAATATCCTTATTGTGCAACTTATTCACAGTCTGATCAATAATACCCGGTGATGGTTCTCCGGAGATGTTGACTACATCATATTCAATACCAGCCTTTTCGAGATCATAAAAAAACTTCATTCCATTACCCGAATTTATAAAGGAGTTTTTTCCGGTAACGACAATAATCTTTTTCCCGTTAGATCTGATAATTCCCGGAAGGTCAGAGAATTTTCCACTTTTAAAATAGATTTTTGGTAACCTGGAAAATTCAAAGTTCTTTACCATCTTGTTCTGTCGTTTGGTTCAATGATGTTGTATTTTACACTATTCCTCGGCTCAGCCATATAATCTTTCACAAGATCGCGCCATCTCAGATAATGTGTTGTGGTTTTATGATAAATTGCTGCCTCCTCAGATTCATAAGCCTCATAAATCATAAAACGACAGGGATCATCGGCCTCCTGAATTAAGTCAAACCTAAGATTACCTGTTTCTCTTACCGATTCTAAATGATTAGATACTGTGGCATCAATAAAACTATCGATTTCATCAGGTTTTACATAGACATATACACATGTTACGATCATAGATTCTGATATTTTCAGTAAAGTTAAAAGATTAGAACTAAAGTTCAAACTAGTTCAAAAAACTCCTAAACCAATAATTACCCCCAGGATTTTCTATCTTGCATTTTTGTTTGTTTTTGACCAATAATCGACCTATTTATAATGTTTCAGAATATTACAATTTATTTATAACTGCCCATTGAAGAGAATAATTTTTTTTATAATTGGAAAATAATTTCCTAATTTGAGGTTATTATGAACAATTAATTTGCCAGAACGTTAAACTATAAGCTGAAGTGTTGAAATTATCACTTATTTAATTGCACAAAATGGACTTTGTATCAAAAGGAGGAATCAATAACAGAATCTTGTTAACCTTCATTTTTATTTTCTCTTTTTGTGTAACAATGGGACAACAGACACCATTAAATCCTGTTTCCTACTGGGTTTTTGTACCTTATATCTATAACCCTGCAATAGTTGGGAGCAAGGACTTTTTATCCATTGGTATTAATGCTGCATTCCAGGGAGAATCTAATTCTCAGCTTATTAGCGGAAACGCAAGAATTACAAAAACCAATTCCGGATATTTCTCATCACCTGATATAACTGAATTTAAGAATGCAGGAATAGGAGGATCCGTTTATAAAGATATAGATGGGTTTTCAAGGAATATTGGATTAAGTTTCTCGGGTTCATACCAAATACCTTTAAACACACGCAAACTATCCTTTATATCATTCGGAGCATCTGTTAAAGCAGGGTATCATACTATTAATAATGATTCAGGGCAGGAGAATTCTTTGAAAAAGACGTTCTATCCCAATTTCGACCTCGGAATTTATTATTACGGTACCAATTTTTTCGCCGGAGTTTCCTCAATTAATATACTGGGTGGTCCGTGGGGACCTGATACTCTTGGACTTTATAAAGTACCTGTATTCCGACAGTACTTTGTTACAGCCGGATATAAGCTTCTCCTGAGCAAATCACTTAATATTGTCCTGGAGCCTTCTTTTCTGGTCTCAGCCACGGACTCCACCTTCAGAAAAATCAAGGATAATTTTAATCCTATCCTAAGACTCTATCTCGGGGATTTTTGTCTTGGGACATCTTTCCGTACAGGTGGTAAGATCTCATTTTTTACTCAATTCAGATATCCCAGGTTTTATGTAGGAGCATTTTATGAATTGGCAAAAAAAACTCCCTATTTTAAACAGACACCTATAGTAGAATTCACGTTAGGTATAAACATCCTGTCCGACAAATCAAGGTTTTCAAATCATAGCCACTGGTAAAATATAAGTATATCTTCTCCATGAAAAGACTTTTTGAAATAACATTGTTTCCTATCCTTACAATAATATTGCTTTCCTTGGGTTACGAAGGCAAGAATATCAGAAATGAACTGCATATAAATGCTTTGCTTGCTAAGGGCTATGATACTGCAAATATTAGCCGTCTCGTCAGGATAGATAGATTCAAACTCATGCTTATCCCCCCATCTTCAGGTGTTCAATTTTATAAGGATAAAATAATATTTCTTTCCCTGTCGAAAAATGAAAGAAAAATGTCACCAAATCAGATCTCGTTCGGAGCAGTTGAAGCATATTACGCATCAATTGAGGATTCTGCAACTGGTAGACACCAGATCTTTTCGCCATTATCTTCTTTTTCATATCCGTGTGAGGCCATGACTTTTAGCCGCGACTATAATACCGTCTATTTTACAAAGATTCCAAAAAAAGAAACGAAGGAAAAGATCTTTGCGGGTAAATTAACTCCAAATAGTACAAACCAGACTCGTTTGGTCTCAGATATAATGCCCCTGGATTTTTGCAGGGATAATTACAGCTATTCCCATCCTGCTCTATCTTCTGATGAAAAGATGCTGATTTTTGCTTCAGACAGAGAAGGGTCTTATGGTGGAATGGATCTTTTTATTTCAAAGGAGGAAGGTGATAAATGGTCTTCACCGGAAAATCTTGGAAAGTCTATAAATACAACCGGAAATGAGTTTTTCCCATTTCTTGACTCGGAAAACAATCTATTCTTCTCATCTGACGGACTCCCTGGATATGGAGGTTATGATATCTTCACCTGTAAATTCAATGGAGTAGGCTGGGAGAAACCTGTAAATCTATCGGCAGGTATTAACTCCGAAAAAGATGATATTGCATTTACTATTAACAAAATGGATGGAAAGATAGCTTTCTTTACAAGAAGGGAAAAAACAGGTACTGATGAGATGCAATTATTCAAAATTTCAATTAAGGAAGATCCGGGTTATCGCAACCTGATGACTCTCTCATTAATTTTCAATGGTAAATCTCCTGAGATGACCAGTATATTAGCGGAGAATCCCGTAGAAGAGGTTAAACCTCCCGCTGTTGAACCCATTAAGATAAAACCCGAAACCGAAATTATTAAAAAAGAAAAGGTCAAAGGTCAGGAAACGGTTGTTAGCTTTAAGAAACCACCCGAAGAAAAAGTTGCTCTTAAGCCACAACCGGAAGTCAGTCCGGCTAAAATTAAAACTGATACAATAAAAACAACTATTCCAATACCTGTTGAAGAAAAAACTGTTATAACTTACAGGATCCAGCTTCTTGCAACTACAAGTCAAAAAAATAGCATGGAGATTAATATAAATGGGAAGAGTTATCATCTGTTCAAATATTTTTATCTGGGGGAGAATCGTTATACAATTGGTGAATTCAGTACACTTCAACCTGCAGTGGAATTACAAAGGATTTGCAGGCTATCGGGGTATCCGCAATCATTTGTAATAGTATTTAAAAATAATGTCAGGTCGTTAGATCCAAAATTATTTAAATAACTCTCAACTCACCAGATTTAATCTTACACCACATTTATGTCACAACCACGAACGATTGAATGTGTCATTGTAAGTAAAATAATAATAAATTTGATTTTGAAGTTTACAGCAATAGCATGCAAAGTTGTCCGGATCAGATATATATCACCTTATCTTTAACTACTTCATCCTCGTCGTTAGTACCATATAGTTTTATGCCGATACTTGGGATTGCACTTTGAAAAACATCGGTTATTGGGAAAAAAGCGTCCTTAATATCATCGAACTCTTTCATTTCATCAAATTCATCGAGAGGCAGATACAGGTGTATAATCAAAACATAATCAGGTTCTTTGATACGTACAAGTACTTTAAGAATTTTTGCCAGCCAAAGTGATGATGAAGTGTTGAAATATTCGAGATTGAGTCTGACATTTGTGGTGGGTCGGGCGTGTATAATATATTCTGTTATCCAATTTAAAACAGGTTCATATAGTTTAGCAGCGTTCTCAGGAATTGATCTGCCGGAAAAAATAAAATCACCTGTAATCGGATTCAACTCAATTTCCGGAGTCTTTGGTGTCTCTTCAATTATGAAACTCTGAAATTCTTTCATCTATGTTGTTTTGGTAGTTAAAATCCCCTGAATCTAGACCTGTCAAATTTAGGATTTTGTTTTACAACTTATAAGATCTTAATCAAATTCTAAATACCAGTCATCAATTAATAACGTATCTTCATAAATAAATTTTGATATATCTCTATTCGTTTGATCAGACTTTTTGAAGATGAACGGTTTTTAAACTGCTTTTAAGATACCCGGCAGACATAGAAATTCAGTTGTCAAAATTGAACTAATTATTACAATGTATTGATTCATTTTGGCGTAAAAATTCCATGAATATTCCATTCTTTAAAGAAGAAATGGTCAGAAAAATCCTATATTCATGGTATAATACGAATTTTCATCCAAATTTTGCTATCATTGGTCAAAAAGTCAGAAATTGCATTTTAATGCTTTCTAAGCATATGAACCGAGTCTATTATCCTGATTTTATGTGTTTTAGATTTAATCAGGGTACTAAATGATCAGATTGTATAAAAATCGTTTATAAATTTCACCCGTTTTTGACCAAGCAACGAATTTCATTTATCAATTGCACTTATTAATTGACCTATCTGTTGTTTTCATTGATTAACTAAAAATTCAAGTACCATCTTTTTTATGCAGAAGGGTTCCGGCTATTGATTGTAGTTTTCCTATTGTCTAATTTTATTTTCTGAAGTTAAAGACAATTTTGATGAGAAATAGTATTGCAATTGATAAGCTTGAGAATATTAATAACCAGAGGATAAACTCACTTGTTACCCTGGGAGGTGGTTCAGTTGATTCATTAAAGAATAGTTCTGGTTTGGAAATCCTTACCACTGAGAATTGTGAAAACTTTGCTAGCTACATTGAACTTTTAGGCCTTGCCAAGGACACTAATATTGTAGTTCTTTCTTCCTTACACCACTATTATTATGATGCTGAGGAGATGAGTAATGTTAAAACTATGATTAACTTAAAGGAGCTTAACCAGATAAAACAAATTAAGGATTTTCTTCATTCGATCTTTCATATTCTGCCTCCGAACTGCAATTTTATCGGCTGTTTTGTTGACAATAAGAAACAAAACGGATTTATTTTGAGCAATGGTCCTTCGGATTTTCATTATAAGAGGAATTCAGATGCGATTGAAAACGGGATTGCCTCAAGTAGCCCCTTTTTAAATATGATCTACAGTATGATTGATTCAAAAACTAATAAATATATGTCTGAGAGAAGTGTTACTTTAATGCTGGAAGATAATGGTTTTAATGTTCTCAACATGACTGAAATTAACGGGCTTACCTATTTTTTAGCACAAAAGACTCGGGCGATTAACGAGTGATTTTGAGGCTTTAAATCCCAATCCGCTGTTTAAATATCTGATCTCAGGAAATATTAAGGAATACTAATTAAGTTTCTTATGGATTTATTTGGCCAACCTTACCTTATCAGATTAATCACTTTTCTAAAGAGAAAGAATTTACTGAATGCAATGCTGGGGGGTATTGACATTTTTGCAATAGTCTTGGCCTTCCAATGCTCTTATTTTATTAACTACTTTGAAGAAGGAGGTTTCTTTTTTTCCCAATTGAGGTTGCTTAAACTTTTCATTCTAATCATGCCTTTCTGGCTGATAATTCTTTATCTGATACAAATATCTGAAATNCCCAGAACGAAACGGTACATAGTCCTTTTATTCGAATATCTTCAATCAACAATACTGATTACTATTCTTTTATTGGTTTTTTATTTTCTATTTAAACTTTATGAAACATCCCGCCTGTTCCTTATTGAGTTTGCTCTCATGGGTTTTATGTTCCTGTTCCTTGCCAGGATACTGGAGTACAAGATGTTCAAGATTTATAGGGCGAAGGGTTTTAACTATATAAATATTGTATTGATTTCCGACGATTCGTCACTCCAATTCATTGAAAGTCTTGTTTCTAACAAAGATTGGGGATACAGGATAATTGCAATCTTTACAGAATCACCCCAGCTAAAAGAAAAATATGAAAAAGCTGTAATCTTGCTTCCCAAAGAATATTTAGGTATACTGAATGACCTGATGGAAGTTGATATAATTGATGAAGTGCTTTATACAAAAAGCAAAGTAATTCCCTCTGAAGTAAGAAATGTTGTCAGATCCTGTGAGGAATTAGGTGTAGTTTTCAGGCTTAAATATGAGGATAATAAAATAAACCTCACTAATGCAGTTAAAACAAATATTGCCAATGAAAAATTCCTGAATTTCATTAATATACCTTATAATTCAACTGCTTTGGCAATAAAAAAAATTATAGATATCGGTGGTGCCCTTTTCCTGATAATCGCATTATCTCCGATCTTGTTAATTATTGCGATTTCAGTTATACTGACATCGCGCGGGCCAATAATCTTCAAGCAGGCCAGGGTGGGTTTAAGGGGTCGTCAGTTCAATCTCTATAAATTCAGAACTATGGTAGTAAATGCAGAAATACTTAAAAAGGATCTTGAGACATCAAATGAGGTTGATGGCCCGGTTTTTAAAATAAAAGATGACCCGCGCGTAACAAAGATCGGAAGATTTCTTCGAAAAAGCGGATTAGATGAATTACCACAGCTTATTAATGTTCTGAAGGGAGAGATGTCTTTAATTGGCCCTCGTCCGCCTCTTCTTAAAGAAACCCAACAGTATAAACGCTGGCAATTAAGACGCCTCTCGGTTAAACCGGGATTATCATGTTTCTGGCAGGTTAAACCTGACAGAAATAATATTAAATTTGAAAAATGGATGGAATTGGATTTGGCTTACATAGATAATTGGTCACTTCGATTAGATTTTATAATTTTGCTCAAAACTATTAAAACAGTTTTTCAGAGAACGGGTTTATAATTTTTACATAAATATGTCTTATGCAAAAGAGAATGAATTTTAGTTATAATAAAGCAGTTGTTATTTTAATAATGATATTTGCTTCCTCATGTGTCCCTATTAATAAGTTAACTTATTTCAACGATCTCGATGAACTTGGTGAACCCGAGGCAAATCCCAGGACACAGAAGTTGATTATGTCATTTGATAAACTTTATATAAAGGTAATTAGTACTGAGCCGCAGACAAGTCAGATGTTTAATGCCACCGAAGAAATGAGAACCGGAAGTGACAACGGGGTTCTCGGTTACCTTGTTGATGAAGCCGGAAATGTAAATTTCCCTTTCGTTGGCAATATAAATGTAGTTTCTCTTACAATAGCTCAGGCTTCGGAGAAAATTCAGAAAGCTCTGAGCGATTATGTTCCAAATATAGCGGTGAGTGTCAAATATATCGATAACCAGGTCACCGTTTTAGGTGAGGTCAAGCAACAGGGAGTATATTCTTTTATTCACGATAAACTGAACATTTATCAGGCTTTAGGACTTGGCGGAGGACTGACACAATACGGCGACAGAAAAAAAATCATTCTGATAAGGAACGAAGGTGCCAAGATAATGCATTACCGGTTAGATCTCTCTGATTCAAAGATAGCAGGTAAGGACTATTATTATATACTTCCCAACGATGTGATAGTAGTTGAACCTTTAAAAGCACTCGCTTCAAGTTATCAGAATATTACTTATGCGACAATTCTCAGTTCTATCACAACTCTGATTGCCGTCCTGCTATTTACAAATGTTAAATTTTAAAATAAATCCAGTTACATGTCTAATTACAACGAATCAACATCTGAAGCTTTTAATATTAAAGAGTTTATATTAACAGTTTTATCTTACAAATATTTATATGTTGCCAGTTTTGTGATCTGCTTAGCCATTGCTTTTATAATCAACAAGTTTTCACCTGATGTATACGAAGTAACATCAATAATCGGACCAGTAGAAGATAAACGTTCTACCCTGCTTGAATCCAATGATATGTTCAGAGGACAGGGATCATACGGGCAATCAAGAAACCTTCAAAATGACATAAACAGTCTGACATCGTTCTCTCTTGTTTCCAATACGCTGAGCATGCTCAATCTCGAAATCGGGTATTACTCCGAAACTAAAAAGCCGTTCAGTCAAAAAAGACAGTTGTACCCGACAGGTCCTTTTACCGTAACTATGGACAAATCTCATTCACAACCGATCAATGCTAGTTTTTATATTGATATTCGCAACGACAAAACTTTCAGACTTAGAGTTTCTAAAAATGAAGTATTGCTATACAATTATGTTGATAACATGGTTGTAAGTGAAAATAATGTTTTAAAAATAGATACAATATGTAATTTTAATGAAACAATAAGGAATAAGTATTTTAAGTTTTCCGTATCTCTTAATAAAGAGCACATTGTGGCTTACCCGAAAGATAAAAATCTTCTCTATTTTGAATTTTATCATTTAGATTTTCTGACCCAGCAATTTCTTGAAAGACTAAAAATACAATCGGTCGACTTAAAATCATCACTGATAAAAGTTTTTTTCCAGGGAAAAAATCTTGGACTTACAGTTGACTTTCTGAACAAATACCTTAAAGCCTATTTAGACGAGGATCTTTCAAAAAAGAATAAAATCGCCTTAGGTACGATAAATTTTATTGATGGACAAATTTCTGAAATATCCGATTCTCTTCTCAGGTCTGAATCAAAATTGAAGGATTATCGGTCAAATAACCAGGTCACAAACCTTACTTACCAGGGACAACAGGCTTTGGAGCAGATGACTAAAGTTGAAACAGAAAGGACAAATCTGCAGATGCAGGAGCGGTATTATAAATATATATTAGACTATTTTGACAAAAACAAAGATGTTGCAGGACTTGCCCCTCCGTCTTCAGCGAATGTCAACGATCCGATTATGAACTCACTTGTTATTGAACTTACCTCACTGAATAATCAAAGATCAGGCATATTAAGTAACAACACTGATAAAAACCTCTTCCTTGGACAGATAGAGAATAAGATCAAATTACAGAAACAGACAATTATTGAGAATGTAACTAATAATTTAAATACGCTGAATCTCACTCAGAATGAACTGAATTATAGAGCTGAAAAGCTTTCAGGTGAGATTTCAAGGNTGCCAAGAACCGAACTTAATATGGTGAGCATGCAGCGTAAATTCAATCTCAGTGATGCCATTTACACCTACCTTCTTCAAAAACGATCTGAAGCGGCTATTACCATGGCCTCCAATTATGCAGATTACGAAATACTGGAACCTGCACGCATAAACTCAAATGTTATTGTTTCTCCAAAACAATTGTTTAACTGGATGATAGCATTTTTACTTGCTCTGATTATTCCTACTACTTACATCATTATAAAAAGTTTCTTTAATGAAAAAATTACACGCATATATGATGTTGAAAATCTGTTAAATCGTCCGGTATTAAGCATAATATACAGTAATCTCTATAAATCAGAAACTGTAGTGCCTGATTTTCCCGGCTCCTCCATTGCAGAATCCTTCAGAAATTTAAGAAGCAGTTTATTTCTGAGATTTAAATCGGCTCCACTTAAAGTGATAGGGATCACTTCATCTCAGCCACAGGATGGAAAAAGTTTTGTATCATTTAACCTTGCAGCCTCTATTGCTTCAGTTGGATATAAAACTATTATTATGGATTGCGACCTGCGCCGACCAACTCTTCATGAAAAATTCAAAGAGACAAACTCTATTGGTCTTTCAACTTACATGATCAAAAAATCTTCGAAGGAAGAAATTATCAGAAAAACTAATATTGAGAACCTCGCATTTATTTCAGCCGGACCTGTCTTACCAAATTCTGCAGAGTTGATTGAATCGGGTGTACTTGATGAACTTATTGATTATCTGAAAACCAAATATGAATATATAATTATTGATACAACACCTGCAGGGCTGGTAGCTGATGCTGCACTCATGATGAAATACGCCACTCTTAATCTGATAGTCTGCAGAAATAATCATACACGGAAAGATGTTTTCAAAGATGTTCTGAACATGTTAACCACTAACCAAATTGAAAATTTTGATGTCATTTTTAATGACCTTAATTTAAAGAAAAGCCGTTATGGACGTTATAACGACTATTATAAAAAAGAATAGAATTCATGATCAGCCCGTCTGAANCATTTTATCAAATTGAGAAGTAGGATACAAATTTAATACGATATGTTTTTATGACAGATAATACATTAATGATCCGGGAAAAAATAAAAAATTATGTTCTTCAGGCAGTTTATGCCGATAAAGAAAAAATTAAGGATAGTACTTTAATTTTCAAAGAGGGATACTTTGATTCGATGGGATTTATGGTGCTGATCTCATATATTGAGGAAGAGTTTGGAATAAAAACAAATGATTCTGACCTGTTAGAGGAAAACTTTGAATCAATCAATGCAATAAGTGAATTCATCATTCGGAAAAAGCAATAATCGATTATGTGTGGAATCGGCGGAATAATTGATTACAACTGCAAAGAAAACAGCCGTGTTAATGTTGAATCAATGCTTCGTTCTATCAGTTATCGCGGGCCGGATGAAAGCGGTATTTACCATTCCCCTTTTGCAACGTTAGGTAACGTCAGGTTAAGCATAATAGACATTGAAGGAGGACAGCAGCCATTATGTGATCTTTCCGGTAGATACTGGATCGTTTTTAACGGTGAAATATTTAATTATAAGGAACTTCGAATAGATCTGGAAAAAAAAGGAAATGCTTTCAAGACTAAATCAGATACAGAGGTTCTCGTTCAACTATATGCTGTATATGGTAAAAAATGTCTTAACCTGTTAAACGGACAGTTTTCTTTTGTCATCTGGGACAAAATAAAAGAAGAGCTATTCATAGGAAGAGACAGAGTAGGCATTCGCCCATTTTTCTACAATATTCACAATGGTGTATTTTCATTCGCTTCGGAAATTAAAGCTTTGTTTCAGCAAAAGAGAATAGAGCGTGAGTTGCGTCCTGAATGTTTGTCACAGGTTTATACCTTCTGGACCGCTATCACTCCAAATACTGCATTCAGGGGTATTTATGAATTGCCCCCCGGACATTTTGCCACTTTTAACCGTAAGGGCCTGACAATAGAAAAATTTTGGGAATTGACCTTTAATAAACCTGATTCAACACTCTCATTTCAGGATTCGATGGACCATTTTCATGAATTATTCTCTGACGCCGTAAGGATTCGGTTGAGGGCAGATGTTGAGGTTGCCGCATATTTAAGCGGAGGGATCGACTCAAGTGCTACAGTTGCATATATTAAAGATATTGAACCAGGAATACTTAATACCTTTTCTATTGGTTTTGATGAGAAAGATTTTGATGAAAGTCCATACCAGAGAGAGGCAGCGAAGTATTTTGATACGACTCATAAATCTATGATCTGTTCTTCAAAAAACATTTCAGATTCATTTCCCCGGGTTATCTGGCATTCTGAGACACCTATGCTCCGTACAGCACCGACACCTATGCTCCTGCTCTCTGAGCTTGTCAGAAAAAATAATATTAAAGTGGTTGTAACCGGTGAAGGATCTGACGAAATTCTTGCAGGGTACGATATTTTCAAAGAAGCAAAAATCAAAAGATTCTGGGCTTCTCAACCCGATTCAAAGATAAGACCTCTCCTTCTTAAAAAACTGTATCCCTATCTGAGTCAAATGAAAGATGTAAATCCTAATATGATCAGGATGTTTTACGGGTACAAACTGGAGGATATTAACAATCCTTACTATTCTCATCTCTTAAGGTGGAATAATTCAAATCACATTAAAAAGCACTTCTCAGCAAACATAAAAGAAACTCTCAAAGACTATTCTCCCATAAGCGAGATGGACAAAAGATTGCCTGAGAACTTTGACTCATGGGACCAATTAGGAAAATCAGAATGGCTCGAGACGACAGTTTTTATGTCAGGTTACCTTCTTTCCTCCCAGGGCGACAGGATGGCNATGGCAAACTCTGTTGAAGGCAGATATCCGTTTTTGGATTACCGCGTTATNGAGTTTTGCTCTTCATTACCGGCAGATTATAAATTAAAGGGTCTTAATGAAAAGTATTTGTTAAAAAAGCTCCTTAAAAACCGAATCCCTGATAGTATTCTTAAAAGACCAAAACAGGCTTACAGAGCACCAATCAAAAGTGTTTTTTTGTCAAAAGATACCTCTGAATATGTAAAAGACATGCTATCTGATACTTATTTCAGAAAAGCTGATGTTTTTGATTATGATTCTATTACCGGGCTCATATCAAAAATTGAAAAAACCGGTGTATCATCTGAAATTGACAACATGGTTCTCAGCTCTGTAATTTCAACCCATTTGCTTTATTATCAATTCATTGAAGATCATAATGAAGAATTTAAGAGTGAAAATCTTAGAAATCTCAAAATAATTGAGGATTTCTAATTTTACCTCATTTTTGACGTTATGTATATAATATGGTTGTAAAAAAACAAGTATTAACGTAGAATTAAATTACTATGAGCTCAAAAAAACCGTTTTCAAAAGATATTATTCTTTTAAATGATGTAGAAGCTGCAGCCAATAAAATAATACTTAAGCTACAACAGGATGTAATGCACAATCTAAAACGGCTTGGGGCTGTCGTTGGAACAAGCGGTGGTATCGACTCTTCTGTCTGTCTGGCTCTTACAGCAAAAGCCTTCGGGCCGGGAAAGGTCCTGGGAATTATGATGCCTGAGAAAGACTCAAGTCCGGAAAGTGAAGAACTTGCCAAAGAACTTGC
>JGI24138J36424_10000273_pt1 | contig 15482 bp, 14 predicted proteins | sample BarGraNGADG00312_2_FD_36424 | JGI IMG/M metagenome (IMG submission 36424) | reverse complement strand
TGATCCGCGTCGAGAGCGTGCACCAGCTGTTTGACGTGGCCCAGCTTGTGGTTCACCAGCCGCTGCCACGTGGCGGCAGGGTGGCCATCGTGGGCAACTCACACGCTCTCGGAGCCCTCACCGCGCAGGCGTGCGTCAGCTGGGGTCTTGAGGTCACTCATGGCCCGGTCTCGTTGCCCGCGGAGGCAGACGCCGCGGCGTTCTCGACTGTTCTTGACGCCGCCTTCGGTGACGATCGCGTCGACAGTGTCCTGACCTGCTTCATCCCCCCTCTGGTCACCACCGGCGAGGATGTCGCCCAGGCGGTCGTCGAGTCGGCCGCCAAGTCCGAAAAGCCGTGTGGGGCAACGTTTCTTGGCATGGAGGGGCTCACCCAGGCGCTGTCCGGCCACGACAGCACAGCCAGCGACACAGGCGGCGGCGTCGACGGCGGCGACCATGATGATCAGCGAGACCGCATCCCGCGACGGGCGGTCCCGGCTTATTCGATGCCTGAGGATGCCGTTCGCGCGCTCGCGGCTGCCACTCGCTACGGACAGTGGCGAGCCCGCGAACGCGGGGAGCTGGTCGAACCGTCTGGTCTGGACCTGTCCGCCGCCGAACGCCTCGTCGAGGGCGTTCTGTCCGATGCCCCCGTGGGTCGGGCGCTCACGCCGATCGAGACCCGGACGTTGCTGGCGGCATACGGCGTGAAGCTCTGGCCGACCATCTCCGTGGCGACGGCCGATGATGCGGTCGCCGCCGCGGAACAGCTCGGCTACCCCGTGGTGATCAAGTCGATCTCGCCCACCGTGCGGCACCAACCGGGGCAGGCTGCCATGCATGTCGACCTGCAGACAGAAGCATCCGTGCGGGAGTCCTTTGAGTCGCTGTCGGTGCGGCTGTCACCGCTGGGTGCCGATGAGTTTGTGGTGCAACGCATGGCAACACCAGGGGTTGCCTGTGTCGTCCGCACGTTGGAGGACCCCGTGTTTGGGCCCGTGGTCAGCTTTAGCATCGCCGGGCCCCCGACTGATCTGCTCGACGACATCGCCTACCGAATCCCGCCGCTGACCGACGTCGACGTCACGGACTTGATCTCCTCGGTCAAGGCTTCGCCTCTGCTCGATGGGTACCGCGGCGCTGCACTGGCGGACCGCGGCGCACTGGCTGACCTCATCGCGCGCGTCTCTGTGCTGGCCGACCGACAGGCTGACGTGGCGTCACTGGAGATCAACCCTGTCATCGCGAATGCCGGCGGCGTCGATGTACTCGGGGTCGAGATCGTAGTGACGCCCTCAACAAAGCGCCCGGACGCCGAACGGCGGGCCTTGACGTAGCGCTGCGGGCACTTCGTTCAGGCAGGCTGTGCGACAACGATGTGGTGCCTCAACGGGGATTTGCGACAACGAGTTGCTGCCGCACAGTGGGCGCCTGGGCGGGAGATGGGTGAAGATGGGTCTCATGGGTGACATTGCCAACCAAATCACGACGCAACGACGTCCGCTCCCGAGCTCACTGACCAAGGACATCGAGGCCGCCGGGTACTACCCGGCCCTGGTGGTGGATGTGGTCGAGTCGGCCCTCGCCGGCGGCGAGGTCATCTCGCACTTGGTGCACCAGGAGACAACGTTCGACAACGATACCGTGCGCCGACACATCACGGTGCTGGCGCTTACACCCACCCGACTTGTGGTCGCGCACGCCGATGACCACGCTCCTGAGGATGACCATGGTGAGCCTGATGATGCAGGCCCCCGGTCCACCGCGACCGCGACGGCGACATCGGAGTGCGTGCCGCTGAGCGCTGTCCGGGGCGTCATGCTGACCCACGTGGTGGCGTCTCCGGCGACCTACACGCCCGGATCTCTGGGACGCGAGCTCACGCTGACACTCGGCTGGGGTGCGGTCAGCAGGATCGATATGATCCCTGCGACATGTGGCGACCCGAACTGCGANGCCGATCACGGCTACGAGGGCACCATCACCACCGACGACATCGGGTTGAGGATCAGTGCCGATGCCGATGGGGAGCCGGCACTGGCACAGGCGATGGCTTTCGCGCGGACGCTATCTGCGGCCATTGGCGGCTGAGGTCACGTCCGTGTATGACAAGAGACTGATGCCGATCTATGACGCCTCGGGGTTGGTCGGCGTTCTGCCAGCGGTGGTGCGGTCTTTGGGGGTGGCCGAGCACGACGGGGACCCCGGCGACCGGCGCGACCTGCTCGACCTGCCGCCGGCGAGGCGCGCGGTGGTNGTGCTCATCGACGGGCTGGGCTACGACCTCCTGCGCCAGCGCAGCGGGCATGCACCGTTTCTGCGACGGCTGTTGCCTGCGGCATACCGGCTCAGCGCTGGCTTCCCGTCGACCACCGCGACGAGCATGGGCACGTTCGGGACGGGACTGCCCCCAGGCTCCCACGGACTCGTCGGCTACGAAGTGCTCGTTCCGGGTGAGGACCGGTTGCTCAACGAGCTGTCCTGGGACAACGGCCCTGATCCGCGTCTCTGGCAACCGAGCCAGACCGTGTTTGAACGCGNAGCCGCAGAGGGCTTGGCCGTCATCCGCATCGGCCCGGGCTTCTTCGACGGCTCTGGACTGACCAACGCGGCGTTGCGCGGCGGTAGCTTCACCGCGGCGCGTTCTCTTGATGCTCGGGTGGATTCGGCACTGGCGGCGGTTAGGGGGGGCAAGCGTGCTCTCGTCTACCTCTACTGGGGAGAGCTCGACAAGGTTGGGCACGTCCATGGCTGCCAGTCCTGGGAGTGGGGTGACGAGCTGGAGCTCATCGACCGTTCCCTCGCTCGCCTCATGGCGGGCGTGCCGTCGGACACCTCCGTTTATGTCACGGCCGACCATGGCATGGTCGATGCTCCCCATGCCCTGCGGATCGACCTTGCACACGACGCGGAGCTAGCTGCAGACATCCGGCACGTGGGCGGCGAACCCCGATCGTTGCAGCTGTACTGCGAGCGGGGAGCCGCCGACGACGTGCTCGCCACCTGGCGTGAGCGGGTGGACTCGCGGGCCTGGGTGCTCAGTCGGGACGAGGCAGTGGGACATGGTTTGTTCGGTGCCGTCTCGGAGCACGTCCTGCCACGGATCGGCGACGTCGTCGTGGCGATGCGCGACAACTTCGCCATCGTGGACTCCCGGACTGCGCGGCCGGCACTACTGGCGTTGTTGGGTCTTCACGGATCGCTGACTCCTGGGGAGATGGCGATCCCACTCCTGCACGTGCCCGCGAGGGACACCCAGAGTCTGTGACTGGGCTCGACCGGCCACAAAGTCGGATGGCTAGGGCCGACTGGCCGGGAAGGTCAGATGGTCTGTGGCACCGTAGAGTGCTGCGTCGTGGCTGAACTTGTGTTTTTCTCCGGCACGATGGACTGTGGCAAATCCACCCTGGCTCTTCAGATGGACCACAACCATGCTGCACGGGGGCGGTCAGGGCTGATATTCACCAAGCACGACCGGGCCGGNGAGTCGGTCCTGTCCTCGCGTCTTGGCCTGGTCACCAGCGCCCACGAAGTGGTTGACGATCTCGACTTCTGGGACGTCATCGTCAGCCGGGCTACGAGTGGCCAGCGGGTGGACTACCTGATCTGCGACGAGGCCCAGTTCTACACCCCGGCACAGGTCGACCAGCTCGCCCGCATCGTGGACGAGATGCGGGTCGACGTCTATGCATTCGGCATCACCGCCGACTTCAGGACAGCCTTATTCCCCGGATCCCAGCGGATGATCGAGCTGGCCGACCGGGTCCAGACGTTGCAGGTTGAGGCGCTGTGCTGGTGTGGCCACCGGGCTACCCAGAACGCCCGGGTCGTGGATGGCGTGATGGTCGTCGAGGGTGAGCAGGTTGCGCTCGGGGATATCACCGCCGGCAAGGTCGGACTGGTGCAGTACGAGGTTCTGTGTCGACGCCACTACATGCGCAGGATGACCTCACATGCCGCTCGCAACGCGGCAGCCTCGCCCGAGGTCCTACCCTTCGACCTGGACTTCTGCCCGATCCACGCACCAACGGTCAAGGNCTAGAACGACCACACCGGCTGTCAGGACGAGGAAGGGTCGACGCCCGGCCTTGAGCCAAACACGATTTCATCCCACGCAGGGACGTTGGGCCGGCCGGTCTTGCGGGCAGCCTCGTGAGGCCGTTTTGGACGCGCCTGGGGCTGACCTTGGCGTGCAGACTTCCCCACCGGTTCAAGGGTTCTTGCACCCATGCTGGGTGACGTCTCGTTTGGTGAGGAGTCATGGGGCGAGGATGAGTCTTCGGTCATGAAGCCTTCATCGGCAGGCTCAGCGGGCGCCTCGGCTGGCTCTGGCTCGGGCTGCAGGTTCTCCAGGGGTAGCGCCTGCTCCGGAGGGTGTTTCTCAGCATTGGGCACAGTGGTTGCGGCCTTCGTCGAACCACTTGAAGCACTGCGACCGCCAGGTCTGCGGCGGCCGCGCGCGGTGCTGCGCCTGCGCATTGCGGTCATCAGATCAAGNGGATCGTCCTGGTGTTCGTCACGGGCTGAAAGTCGCAGGCCTCCGTCGGCCTCCACGTCGTAAACGGTGGTGTCCCCTCTCGACACGGGGCGCTGCCTCGGCGCCGGGATCGGTCCCTTGGCCTCCTGCACCTCCTCGCTGAGCCAGCGAGCCTCGTCATCCACGGCTGAAACGGTCCGGTCGGCAAGGTCGTAGCTCCACGACGCCTGACGCTGACGCCCCCCGGCGGCGAATGTCAGCACAACGGTCCAGGGGCCGCCCTCGGCCCGCCAGGAGTCCCAGCTGGCGTCGGTCACCTCGACGTCACGCGCCTTGAGCCGTTCAGTCACCCGCACCGACAGCGTGGGTGCGCTGCCGCCGTTGGAGACACCGGTGCGTGCGCTGCGCAGACGGGCCCGCTGCGCCAGGCCAGCCACGTGCTCACGCTCGGCGAGGATCGGGCCCTCGTAGCGGTGGACCTTCTCGACCGACCAGCCTGCTCGGCTGGCAGCCTCATCGGTCGAGGCGCCCGCGCGGATCAAGGCCTGGACGTCGCGTGGGCGGAGCCCACCGTCGACCTCGATCTGAAGCTGTCCCAAGCGTGGTCGATTGTGACGGATCGCAGCTCGCAGCGCTTCGTCGACAGGCATCTGAAAATGCTCGTCGTCGGCTCCGCTGAGCAGCAGGTGCTCACCGTCCTCATGCACGCCGATCAGTTGCAGGTCTTGCATCGCCTTCTCCTGAGTCGCCCATTAACAACAGACTGTGCCATCTTCGCGGCCCAAGAGCCGGCAGGCCACGCCGCAAGGGTAGTTTTGGCGAAGCCCATGCTGCAGTCGATGTTGCCGCACAGCCCCAACTGAACCGGAGATGCCTGTGAACTCACCCCAGGCCGGGTCCGACGTAAGCCCACTGAACCCGTATGACGGCATCCTACTGCTGTCGTTCGGCGGACCCGAGAAACCCGAAGACGTGATGCCTTTCCTGCGCATCGTCACCGCGGGACGAGAGATCCCGGACGAACGTCTGACCGCAGTGGCCGAGCACTACTACTCTCTCGGCGGCAAGAGTCCGATCAATGACCAGAATCGCCTGCTGCTGGCCGCCCTCCGCTCAGAGCTCGACCGCCGTGAGCTCACGACTCCGGTCCTGTGGGGTAACCGCAACTCCGATCCCTTTCTCACCGACGCCCTGCGCGAGGCCCACGAGGCAGGTATGCGCCGACTGGTCACCATCGTGACCAGCGCGTACACCTCTTACTCCTCGTGTCGCCAGTACCGCGAGAACCTTGCTGACGCGGTGGCGACCCTTGCCGATGAGGGACGCGAGATTGAGGTCGACAAGGTACGCCCCTACTTCAACCACCCAGGCTTCTCGCGCGCCAACGCGCGGCGAGTGACCGAAACGGTTCGTGGCCTGGGCCGGCGTCCCGATGACGAGGTTCGCCTGGTCTTCGTCACCCACTCGATTCCAGAGGCCATGGACGACACCTCGGGTCCCGGCGACGGCGAAGGCAACGCGTACCGCCGCGAGCATCTGGCAATGGCGGCAGCTGTCACCGATGAGGTCAATGCGACGCTGGGTCGAGGGCTGGATCACGAGCTGGTCTACTGCTCCCGCTCAGGCCCTCCCACCCAACCGTGGCTCGGGCCGGACGTCAACGACGCGCTCCGGTCTTTGGCCTCCGTCGGCGTCAGGACCGTGGTCGTGGCACCGATCGGATTTGTCTCGGATCATATGGAAGTCAGGTTCGACCTCGACACCGAAGCCGCGCAGACAGCGGCTGCCGAGGGCCTGGAGATGGTGCGGGTGCCCACCGTTGGCACCGACCCTGAGTTCGTCTCGGGGCTGGTCGACCTGGTTCTCGAGAGAGCTGCGCAGGCCCGTGGTTCCGCCCCTGCTGTCTCCTGCCTGGCCCGGCCACGAGGTTTCTCCGCCCGTCTGTCGTCAGGGTTGTTGCCCGAACCTGAGAGCGGCCAAGCCGGCCCTGTGTGGGTCCGACTGATGTGCGCTGACCTGGGGTTCTCTGGTCAGGAACCGTCGGAGCTCCTGTCTGAGCAACTGTCGCAGTCACTCCTTCGCGAGCTCGAGGATCTCGCGGTCTCTGCTGCCCGCGCGGCCGGGAGGTTCATCGTGCAGGAACGCCCGCGGGGCCTGGGTGTCCTGGACACGAAGAGCAGCATCAACGACATCGTGACCGTGATGGACCAGCAGTCCGAAACGCTGCTACGAGCTCACCTGCTGAGCGCCCGGCCCGACGACGCGATTCTCGGTGAGGAGGACGGGGCCTCGCAGGGAACCTCAGGCATCACCTGGGTCATCGACCCGATCGACGGAACCGTGAACTACCTCTACGAGATCCCGGCTTACTGCGTCTCGGTGGCCGCTGTCATCGGCGACTCCGGGACGCCGGGACAGTGGCGACCCGTCGCCGGCGCGATCTGCAACCCGCTCACAGCGGACATCTTCCACGCTCGAGCGGGCGGCGGCGCACATGTTCTGCAGGGCGATGATGACACGGCGATCAGGGTCAACCCCGTCGATGTGCTCCTGCAGTCGCTGGTGGCCACCGGCTTCGGATACAGGCCCGAGGTGCGCGCACGCCAGGGTGAGGTGCTGGCGGCGATCCTGCCCGAGATCCGGGACATCCGGCGGGTTGGCAGCGCGGCCTTGGATCTGTGCGCGGTTGCGTGTGGCACGGTCGACGCCTACTACGAGTCGGGCCTCAACCCGTGGGATCTGGCGGCTGGTTGGATTATCGCCACGGAGGCGGGGGCACTGGTGAGTGGGTTGAACAAGATGGGGCCGGGTGAGGCGGCCGTAGTGGCCGCCGGACCCGGCATACATGGATCATTGCGGTCCACGCTGGAGGCACTGGTGCCCCTGCGGTGATGGGGTGGACCCGTGCGTCAGGGTCCGAAACGCGAACCGGCCTTGTCAGCCCCAGTTTCGGCCATTGTGTGTTTGGTCACAACCTCGGTGCTGCGGCCACTTCATCTTGATACTGGCCTGTTTGAACACCTGCGGAGAAGGTGGCATGGCTGTTTGAACACCTGTGGAGAAGGTATAAATCGACTTGTGGGGCTCCCAATAGTGACATCGGCCCTGGAATAGGGCACACTGCGCGGCGCAAGCGGGCACAAAATGAACTTGCCCGTCGTTTACCCCGCAGCGACGCACATCACTCATCCCTGACCATTCCTGCCACGAGTTTCCGCCCACGACCTGAAGGAGGGGGACATCACCAATGGCGACTGACTATGACGCGCCCCGCAAGACCGATGATGACGATGCCGAAGACTCCATTGAGGAGCTGAAGTCTCGTCGCGTGGACAAGAGCGCCTCAAGTGTTGACGTCGACGAGACCGAGCACGCCGACGGCTTCGAGCTCCCTGGGGCCGACCTGTCTGGCGAAGAGCTGTCGGTGCGAGTGGTTCCACGGCAGTCCGATGAGTTCACCTGTTCACGCTGTTTCCTGGTGCATCACCGCAGTCAGCTGGCCAAGGAAGTCAAGGGCCAGCCGGTCTGTCGCGAGTGCGTTGCCTGAGGGGAGCGACCNCGGCTCGCGGCTGGCGTCTCGACAAAGGACTGTTCGATGACTGACCCATCNCGGGTCCAGGTGCTGATCTCGCGCCTCGACCCTGNCCTCCCGATGCCCTGCTACGCCCACCCGGGCGACGCCGGCGCCGATCTTCATGCCCGACAGGACGTGTTCCTTGCTCCGGGGGAGCGCGCTTTGGTTCCGACGGGTATTGCCATCGCCCTGCCGGCCGGGTATGCCGCGTTCGTACACCCGCGCTCGGGGCTGGCTGCCAGACACGGCATCACGGTNGTGAATGCGCCCGGCACGGTGGACGCNGGCTACCGCGGCGAGATCTTGGTCAACCTGCTCAACACCGACACNCACCANGGGTTCACCATCACTGCGGGGGACCGGATCGCCCAGCTCGTTGTCCAACGGGTCAGCGAGGCCCATTTCGTCGAAGTGCGTTCGCTTCCGGGCAGTCAACGGGGAGACAATGGTCACGGAGCCAGTGGAGGGTTTGGCACGTCACCCTCCTCGGCGATGACATCGATAACCTCGACGACGACTAAGGACTGACGACACGTGGGCATCTTCGGCCGTGGCAACAAAGACGGTGGCACCAACGACGGTGGCACCAAAGACGTCAGCGCCGAGCTCAACTCGAGCAGCATCGTGACGGATGGGGAAGACTCCACGGACGCGGACAACGTCACCACGACAGCGCCGCCGCGTCATGATCTGCGTCGCAGCGGTCCGTTCGACCGTTCAGAGGTCGAGAGTCTGGAAGGGCGTCTAGATCTTGGAGCCCTGTGGCTGACCGGCGTTCCGGGCATGGAGCTGCGTCTTGAGGTCGAGGAAGAGTCGCAGAACGTTGTCGGGGTCACCGCAGTGCTGGGGGAGTCGGCTGTGCAGCTTCAGGCGTTCGCGGCACCACGTAGCGAAGGTATCTGGGAAGACATCCGCACCGAGATCGCCGCGAGTATCACCAGTCAGGGCGGAACGGCGGACAAGACGTCAGGGCCGTTGGGCATGGAGCTGCGGGCCCAGATGCCGGGTCAGGGTCCTGACGGACGCACCGTGTTCTCACCTGTGCGTTTCATCGGCGTCGACGGTCCGCGTTGGTTCCTGCGCGCCGTCCTCAGCGGCACGGCAGCCACCGATGAGAACACTGCCTCGACCCTGCTCGACGTTCTCAGGGCGACGGTTGTGGTGCGTGGCGACGAGGCCATGGCCCCCCGTGAGCTGCTGCCGCTGAAGCTGCCCGACCAGCCGGACCCGGCTGGCACGTCAGCTGAGGGCTCTGCAGACGAGGGCTCTGCAGACGAGAACAGGGCAGCCGAGAACGTTGCCCGCGGCGCCGCCTCCCTTGACGACTTCAAGCCGTTCGAACGCGGGCCTGAGATCACCGAGATCCACTAGCCGATGGGACCCGGTCATGACAACTGAGCACATGGACGAGAGCGGCAAGGCTGGGCTGCTCTCCCGTGTGACGGCACGCCTGGCTCGAACCGAGTCCGAGATTGAAGCCCGTGACCTTCAGGAGAGCACCTGGCGCTTGGGTGCGATCCCGATCATCGACCTGGTGGACCGCTCCGAGGCCAGCGTCTGTGGCGCCGTCCGCAGCGTGACCCTTCGACCTCGTGTCAACGTCCCGGCGCTGGTAGTGGAGATCTACGACGGCAGCAAGGTCCTGAATCTCATCTGGCTCGGCCGTCGCCGGATCGGTGGCATCGTGCCGGGGACCTATCTGACCGCGCACGGACGCGTGACCTATCAACATGGCATACCGACGATGTTCAATCCCATCTATGAGATAAGACCTGACCGTGGCCACTAGCGACGACATCGCGACCCCATCGCCGGCCCTCGCCGACGTGCACACCGTCGAGTCCCTTATCCGCGAACGACTCTCCTCCGCGCTGGGAGGCGCCCGAGGTTCGTTCGAGACAGCGCTGCCGACGGTCGCTTTCGTCGTGGCGTGGGTCTGGTTGCACGACGTCACGATCGCCGTGGGCGCCTCGGTCGCTATCGTGCTGGCCCTGTTGATGGTCCGCCTGGCGATGCGCCAGACACCTCGCTATGTCCTGTCGGCCATACTCGCCACCGCTTTCGCCGCTTTCTTCGCGTTGCGCAGTGGAAAGGCCGAGGCAGCGTTCCTGCCCGGCATCCTGACCAGCGCGGGCTGGGGAGTCGGTTCCCTGTTATCTGTCCTGGTGCGCTGGCCGATCGTCGGCTTCATGGTTGCCGCAGCGGATCCTCGGATGTCCCAGGACCCCCCAGAATTGACGCCGTTGACATCATGGCGACGTGATCGTGGTCTGGTCGCGGTCTGTCAGCGTCTCACCATGGTGCTCGTGGTGCTGTATGCCGTGCGGGTCGCGTTGATGTTCCCGCTGTATCTCGCGGGTCAGGTCGAGCTGCTTGGAGTCGCCAAGATCGCACTGAGCTGGCCGGCNTACCTGTGCGCACTGGCGATCATGGGNATGATCCTNGTGCGCGGCAAGACGCCGCTCGCGCCGGNNGAACCGCCCGCCTGACCGCNGCNGTCCGTCGCATCAGNCGGAGNNGGCGCCGCCTCGTCATTCCTTGTCGCGGGGGAGCCGCGCGCCAGGGCTGAGCATGGCTTCGAGGGCGTCCTCGATCTCTGGCGTGGCAAGGAACAGTAGCTCGTCGTGAGCCTCGAGCGAGTCATCGCGGCTGGGCGCAATCGGGTGGTCTTCCCGGATGATCCCCACCAGGACGCTGTCGTCGGGCCAGGGAACGTCACCAACCCGCTTGCCGGCGTANGGGCTGTTCTCCGGAAGCGTGATCTCGGCCATCGTGGACTGACCCTGTCCGAAGGTGAAGATGCGCACCAGGTCGCCGATGCTGACGGCTTCCTCGACGAGTGCGGTCATCAGTCGCGGCGTCGACACGGCNACATCCACACCCCAGGCCTCGTCGAACATCCACTCGTTCTTGGGGTTGTTCACCCGGGCAACGGTGCGAGGAACTCCGAACTCGGTCTTGGCCAGCAGTGACAGCACCAGGTTGACCTTGTCATCTCCTGTCGCGGCCACGACCACGTCGCAGTCGGCAAGGCCGGCCTCGTGCAGCGAGCTGATCTCGCAGGCGTCAGCCATCAGCCACGTGGCGGTTGGGACGGTCCGGACCTGGACGTCGTCGACCTCTTTGTCGATCAACAACACCTGGTGTCCGTTGTGCAGCAGCTCGCGGGCTATCGAGCGACCCACACTGCCCGCTCCGGCTATGACAACTCGCATAGGGGCGTATGTCCTTTCAGGCGATTGGTCTTTCGGGCGACAGTCTTCTGGGCGATGAGGGGCAGATGGTCAGAGGACCGGTGGTGTCTGGTCAAGGGTCCTCTCGACGGTCGTCAGCGCCGAGGCGGTCGTGATGACGTGGACCAGGTCCCCTTCCTGGTAGACGCTGTCGACGTCGGGCAGTAGACCGACGCCGAGTCGGGTCACGTACGCCACGCGGGCGCCCGAGATCGACTCCAGAGCGCTGATCCGACGGCCGATCCAGGCCGGGTTGACCGATACGTCGGCGATGACGACGTGGCCGCTGGGGTCGGTGTGCTCTGGGACAGAGCCCTGGGGCACCAGGCGGCGCAGCATCTGGTCCGAGGTCCAGCGCACGGTGGCCACCGTGGGGATACCGAGACGCTGGTATATCGCCGCCCGGCCGGGGTCGTAGATTCGCGCCACCACGTGTTCGACGCCATACGTCTCACGGGCAACCCGGGCAGCGAGAATGTTGGAGTTGTCACCACTGCTCACGGCAGCAAACGCGTAGGCACCATCGATACCGGCCTCGACCAGGGTGTCCCGGTCGAACCCGAGGCCGGTCACCCGCTTACCCTCGAAACTGCCCCCAAGACGACGAAAAGCCGTGCTGTTGCTGTCGATGACGGCCACGTCGTGGCCCTGGCTCTCGAGACTGATGGCCAGGGTCGACCCGACCCTGCCACAACCCATAATGACGAAGTACACGCAGCGACGCTACACCGAGCGACGACCTGCTCGCGCCNAAACGGCTGCGGGCGCGATGCACGGGTGTGCTGGGTTCGCCGCCTAGAGTGATTGTCGTGTCGACTTCAGGCAGGATCATCAAACGGCTCCTTGTCGGAAGGGCAATGCGCAGCGACCGGCTCGGCGAGACACTGCTTCCCAAGCGGATCGCGTTGCCGGTGTTCGCCAGCGATGCGCTCTCGTCGGTGGCCTACGCCCCCGACGAGATCTTTCTCACTCTCGCCGTTGCCGGTGGCGCNTTTGCCACGACCCACTCGTGGCAGATCGGCCTCGCTGTCGTGTTCGTCATGCTCGTGGTGGTGGCGTCGTACCGCCAGAACGTCCACGCCTACCCCTCCGGTGGCGGTGACTATGAGGTGGCGTCGGTCAACCTGGGACCGCGAGCGGGCCTGACGGTCGCGAGCGCCCTGCTGGTCGACTACACGCTGACCGTCGCGGTGTCNATCTCGTCGGGTGTGCAGAACGCCGCCGCCGCGCTGCCTTTCCTGCGAGGGCAGGAGATGCCTGTCGCGATCGGACTGGTCGTGTTGCTCACCGCGATGAACCTGCGCGGCGTACGCGAGTCCGGNACTGCATTCGCGTTGCCGACGTACGCGTTCATGATCGGCATCATCGGCATGTCACTGTTCGGGTTCTACCGGGAAGCCACCGGATCNTTGCCCCAGGCCGACAGCGCGCAGTTCGCCCTGCTGCCCGAGCCGGGCGCGCAGGGCCTCGCCGGGTTTGCCATGGTCTTCCTGCTCNTGCGAGCGTTCTCGTCGGGCAGCGCGGCCCTGACCGGGGTCGAGGCCATCTCCAACGGCGTCCCCGCCTTCANGAAGCCAAAGAGCACGAACGCGGCCACGACGCTGCTCCTGATGGGTGCTGTCTCGGTCACCATGATGATGTCGATCATCACCCTCGTGAACCTGACCGGAATCAAGTACGCGGAGTTCCCCGGGAGCCAGCTCACGCTCAACGGCAAGCCGGTCGGCGACTCGTACACCCAGGACACGATCATCGGCCAGCTGTCCAAGACCATCTTCTCGGACTTCCACATCGGTGTCGTGTTCATCTCGATCGTCACCGGGATCATCCTGATCTTGGCCGCGAACACGGCATTCAACGGCTTCCCGGTACTTGCGTCGATCCTGGCCAAGGACGGCTTCCTGCCCCACCAGCTGCACACCCGCGGCGACCGTCTCGCCTTCTCCAACGGCATCCTCATCCTGGCCGGTGCCGCCATCTTCCTGATCTTCATCTACAACGCGCAGGTCACCAGGCTGATCCAGCTCTACATCGTGGGGGTCTTCGTCTCCTTCACCCTGAGCCAGATCGGCATGATCCGGCACTGGAACCGCCACCTGCGTACCGAGCGCGACCCCAAGGTGCGCAGGCGGATGATGCGCAGCCGCACCATCAACACCATCGGCGCCTTCATGTCGGGCACGGTGCTCCTGGTCGTGCTTGCAACCAAGTTCATCAAGGGTGCCGGTTATGCCATCGCGGCGATGGTGGTCCTGTTCATCATCATGAACGGCATCCAGAGGCACTACGCCCGGGTGCGTAGCGAGCTTGCCGTCGAGGAGTCCGGNGAGGACCAGCTGCTGCCTTCACGAGTCCATGCGATCGTCCTNGTCTCCAAGATCCATAAACCCACCTTGCGTGCCCTCAACTATGCGCGGGCGACCAGGCCCTCGCTTCTCGAGGCCGTTACGGTCAACGTGGAGCCCGAGGAGACCAAGGCGCTGCAGGAGGAATGGGACCGCCGTGACATCCCGGTTGCCTTGAAGGTTCTGGACTCGCCCTTCCGAGAGATCACCCACTCGGTCGTCGACTACGTCAAGTCCGTCAGACGGGCAACCCCCCGTGACGTCGTCATGGTCTACATCCCGGAGTACGTCGTGGGTCGTTGGTATGAGCATCTGCTGCACAACCAGAGCGCGTTGCGTCTGAAGAGCCGCCTGTTCTTCACCCCCGGCGTGATGGTGACCAGCGTGCCCTGGCAGATGCGGTCTTCCGAGGGTGCAGAAGAACGCCTCGCAGGCGGNGGCGTGGGNTCTGTGAGGGGCAGACGGTGAGNGACCGGAGCACCTCTCCANAGCATGACNCAAGCGAGAACCATGACCTGAGCCAGAACCATGACCCAGATCATGATGCGCGCGAGTCGTTGGTCGGCGCGCAGTTCGAGGCACAGATCGGCAAGGTCGCCCATGGTGGCCACTGCGTGACTCGGTATGACGGCCGCGTGGTGTTCGTGCGACATGCACTGCCGGGCGAGAGGGTGCGCGTGCAGATCACCGAGGGCAGGGAAGGCGACCGGTTCATGCTCGGCGATGCCGTCGAGGTGTTCGAGCCCTCGAAGCACCGTGTCGCGCCTCCCTGCCGGTTCGCCGGTCCTGGCAAGTGTGGCGGGTGCGACTGGCAACACAGCGAGCTCACCTATCAGCGCGAGCTGAAGGCAGCGGTGGTGGCCGAGCAGTTCCAGCGGCTTGCCCACCTCGACGTGGACGTCGAGGTGGAGGCGCTCCCTGGCGACACGGAGGGGGTTCGATGGAGGACCAGGACCGAGTTCGCGATCGATGCCTCGGGAGTCGCGGGGCTGCATCGACACCACAGCCGCGAGATCATCCCTGTCCAGGACTGCCTCATCTCGACCGAGCGGGTGATCGCGACCGGTGTGCTCGATCGCCGCTGGCCGATGGCAACGTCCGTTGATGTCGTGGACGCCAGCCGTGAGCCCCGTGCCGTGGCTGTGCCGCTGCCCTCACGGGACCTGGCCGTTCCGCATGTCACGGAACGGGTCGACACGGGAGACTGGTCGGCCGAGTTCCGGCTCTCAGCGCGTGGTTTCTGGCAGGTCCACCCTCGAGCCGCAGCCACGTTTGTCGCGCACGTACGACGCGAGCTGGCACCACAACCGGACGAGCGGGCGGTGGACCTCTACGCCGGTGTCGGCCTGTTCGCGCTGGCGCTTGCCGATGCTGTGGGGCCGACCGGGGCCGTCCTGGCCATCGAGTCGGACGCTCGCGCCATCGCGGATGCCAAGAGCAACCTGCGGCTGCGCCCCGAGATCGAGCTGCGTCGCGGCAAGGTCGACCGGGTGTTGAAACCGTTGGTTCGACAGGGAATCCGCACCGACCTGGTCGTTCTCGACCCACCTCGCACCGGGGCTGGCAGGTCGGTCATCAAGGACATCGCCGCCTTGGCCCCTCGCGCCATCGCCTACGTCGCGTGTGACCCGGCTGCGTTGGCGCGCGACGTCGCCTACGCGCGTGCCGCGGGCTACGCACTACGGTCCTTGCGTGCTTTTGATGCGTTTCCGATGACGTGTCACGTCGAGTGCATTGCCGTTCTGGAGCCCTTGGCGTGAATGGAGCGGTCACCTTGCAGGGCACAGGGCACCGGGCGCACCAGGGCCGGATGTGGTTAGATATCTTGACGTCAAGATAAATCGTGAAGGAGCCGACGGTGAGCGAGCACA